>Ga0136644_10002153_pt1 | contig 15197 bp, 7 predicted proteins | sample C_130820_EF_Meta_FD_94780 | JGI IMG/M metagenome (GOLD analysis project Ga0136644, IMG submission 94780) | Freshwater microbial communities from Lake Croche, Canada to study carbon cycling - C_130820_EF_MetaG (v2) (version 2) | ecosystem: Environmental > Aquatic > Freshwater > Lake | place: Lake... | reverse complement strand
GTTCATCCAGACAAAGGTGCCGACAGCCCGCGCGGGAATCCCGACCGAGCGGCAGGCATCAACGAGGATGACGGACAAACCGGTGCAGGTGGCTTTGCCCAGGGCGATGGACTCGGATGAACTCTGATTGGGGCGTTTACGACCGGTGTTGTAATGGACGTTGACCAGTTTGAAGAGGTCGCGGTTCAGAATCTGGGCGGCTTCGGTGGCGGAGTGGGCGTCCTTGACGAGTTCCCGGCAGCGGGCATAGAGGTCGGCTCGCCAGGGGTCGCGCGGCTCATCGAAAACGGCGTACGGCACGACATCATTGAGAAAAACATCCTCAGGCACCTCGCGGGCCCAGGGAAATTCCGCTCGGGCCTTGAATGCAAGCTCCAGATTTTCCAAGAGGAACGCCGAAGAAAGAGAATCGCGGTCTGCCGGTGGCATGTTGTCGACGAGGAAGCGGGCCGCCCGCTCTCCCGGAGCGCCCAAGCGTGTCAAAGCCGAGGCGATAAAATCATCGGTGGCGGCGGCCGAAGCCGTCCATGCCACACACAGGAGCAAGAAAAGAAATCGCACGGGGAAATCATATCCGCCGGGCCGACCAAATCCAAGTCATGCATCGATAGGCGAATTCGCCTGAAACCAAAGGGATGACGACGAGGAGGAGGTCCGCCCAACGGGTCACCATCGGAAATGGAACGCCACAGATCAACGTGACCAGGGCATTTCGGGCCTGAATCAACCGGCCGAAGTGAACGCCGAAGTAAAACGTCACGAGCATCATCGAAATGACCATTCCAGAAGGAATCCACCAGGGAAATCGACGGAAGAGGGCGGTCCGGTCCTTCGGCAACCGGGCAGTGGAATGGAAAAGAATGGGGGACGTGAAAACTCCGTAGACGAAACCAGCGAGGGCCATTTCCAAAAGAGGCGGTGCGCCGCCACTGACGGGATTGATGAGCCATCCGGGTGAAAGAGCATCCACGGCCGGTGCGGCCTTCCACGCCAGCATCCACCCCCATCCACTCAAGGCAATCCAGAGGAGGGTGAATCGGAGTCCCCAAGGTCGGACAATAACGGCTTGAAGCACAGCCATGCCGAATCCCAAAACCGGTAGAACCCCCCAGCCTTCGCCGAAAATCAGGCATTGGGGAATACCGAGGACGCTGGCTGGAATCCAAAGGCAAACATTCCGAACGGAGCCGCGCAACCAGAAGGCCTGGAGGAACCCCACGGCCCCAGGCACAAAAAAGTGGAGCAGGATGCCCCAGGCTCGCCCCACCCGGGGATGGTCGTTGAACAAAAGACCGGTGACGAAGGCTGAAAGAAAGAAGATTAGAATGTGGGAACCCGTCCAGCCAACCCAGCGGTTCCACGAGGCCATTCCCGATGAAACGGCGGTCGGAGGATGGCTTGAAGGCGAAGGTGGACCGACATCGGGTGGGGCCTGGTCTGGCATCGCGGCGAGGGTGCCGGTCTGGACCGGAAACTGCAACGGGCGGACGGTGTGGATTTGGAGTTGTCCGATTGAATGATCGACTCGACATCCCAGTCCACCCGGGGACACTTGACTCACTGTCGACCCAAAAATTCCAAGCTTCCCGAACGCCCTCGAACTCCATTAGCCTCTAATCTGATCATGCGCCATTTCAAACTTACCGTTGTTTTCCTCCTGGTCCTGGCTGGATGGGTCCAGGCCGCCCCTCCTTCCAGCCTGCAACTGAAGAAGGGAGACCATATCGCCCTGGTGGGTGGAGCCTTTGCAGACCGGATTCAGCATTCAGGCTATCTGGAGACGTTTATCACCGCGAAACATCCGTCGGATGAATTGGTGTTTCGAAACCTGGCGGTGGCTGGTGATGAAGTGGTGATTCGCCATCGTTCGGAAAACTTTGGTTCACCGGACGACTGGCTCAAGCGGGTCCAGGCCGACGTGGTCCTCGTCTTTTTCGGCTACAACGAGTCCTTCCACGGGCCGGAGGGAGTCGAGAAGTACAAGAGCGATCTGGAGACGTATGTGAAGCATCTGCAGGGACAAAACTATTCGGGCAAAGGAGCACCCCGGGTGGTCCTGTTCTCACCGGCGGCACAGGAGAAGCATCGGGACCCAAATTTCCCCGATCCCAAGGCCAACAATGCGAACATCCAATTGTACGCCCAGGCCACGGCCGAGGTGGCACAGAACACCAGTGTTCTGTTTGTCGACCTCTACAAGCCTTCGCTGGCCCTCTTTGAGGCTGCAGCTGCCCGCGGGGAATCGTTGACCGTCAACGGGGTCTACTTCACCGAAGCCGGGGACAAGGTCATCACCCCGGCGATCTATCAGGGTCTTTTCGGAGTGAAGGCCCCCGATCTCAACCTCGAGAAGCTGCGGTCGGCGGTCAACGAAAAGAATGCCCAATGGCACGCCCGTTATCGCACGGTCGATGGTTACAATGTGTACGGTGGTCGTTCCCAGCTGGTTTACAACGACATCAGCAACTACAAGGTCATGCAGGAGGAAATGTCGGTTCGCGACACCATGACCGCCAATCGCGACCGTCGGGTCTGGGGAGTGGCCCAAGGACGCGACCCCGAAGTGGACGACATCAACCTGCCCCCGGTGACCAAAGTCCCGACCAACAAAAAGGGTGATCTGCCGGATGGTTCCTACAGCTTTTTGAGTGGCGAAAAGGCCATCGACAAGATGACTTTGCATCCTCATTTGAAGGTGAATCTCTTCGCCAGCGAAGAACAGTTCCCCGAGCTCGCCAATCCGGTTCAGATGGCCTGGGACACCAAGGGCCGACTCTGGGTGGCGGTTTGGCCCAACTATCCGGAACGGACCCCCGACAGCACCATGGGCGACAGCCTGATCGTGCTGGAAGACACCGACGGTGATGGACGGGCCGACAAGGTCACCCATTTCGTGGACGACTTGAACGCCCCCACCGGGTTCCAGTTCTACAAGGACGGTGTGTTGCTGATGCAGGCTCCGGACCTCTGGTTCCTGCGCGACACCGATGGTGACGGCAAGGCTGACACCCGCGAGCGGGTCCTGATGGGCATGGACTCGGCCGATTCACATCACACCGCCAACGCCATCGACCTGGACCCGGGTGGTGCCATTTACCTGAGCGACGGTGTTTTTCACCGCACCCAGGTCGAGACCGCAGCGGGCCCTGTCCGCAATGATGATGCCGCCATCTATCGCTTTGACCCCCGGAAGTTCGAATTTGAACGGTATGTGGCCTACGGTTTCGCCAATCCTCACGGCAAGGTGTTCGACTATTGGGGCAACGACCTGATCACCGACGCCACCGGCAACAATACCTACTTCGCCCCGGCCTTCAGCGGTGCCATTGACTATCCCCACAAGCATCCGGGCATGAAGGAGTTCTGGGACCGCCCGTCCCGTCCGTGTCCCGGCACCGGGATGATCAGCAGCCGTCATTTCCCCGAGGAAATGCAGGGCAATTTCCTGAACCTGAACGTGATCAGCTTTCAGGGCTGCTTCCAGGTCAAGGTCACCGAAGAAGGGTCGGGACTGAAGGGACAGACCATCGAAAACTTGTTCTCCTCGACGGACCCGAACTTCCGACCTTCCGCCATCTGCGTGGGCCCCGACGGTGCCCTTTACTTCACCGACTGGCAGAAGCCCCTGATCGGCCACATGCAGCATCACTTGCGCGACCCGAATCGTGACAAGACCCATGGCCGTGTCTACCGGATCACCTACGAGGGACGTCCGCTGCTGAAGGCCCCGAAGATTGATGGCCAACCCATCGAGGCCTTGCTGGAACTGCTCAAGGAACCGGAGAATGGAACCCGCGAGCTGGCCAAGGTGGAACTGGGTGCCCGCGATACGGCTCAAGTCATTGCGGCCACCAAGCAATGGGCGGCCAAACTCGATACGAAGAGTCCGGACTACGCCCACCAATTGACCGAGGCGCTCTGGGTTCATCAATGGCACAACGTGGTGGACACGGCCCTCCTGGAAAAAGTGCTCCACCTGCCCAGCCACCAGGCCCGGGCGGCGGCAACGCGCGTTCTGGGTTATTGGAGGGACCGTATCCCCAACGCCCTGGCACTGCTCAAGCCCATGGCCGAGGACAGTCATCCCCGCGTTCGCCTCGAGGCGGTTCGAGTGGCCAGCTATTTCCGGGATGCCCAGGCGGCAGAAATCGCCCTCGCAGTGGTCAAACAGCCGACTGATTACTACCTCGACTACACGTTGGGTGAAACCCTCCGCCAGTTGGAACCCCAGTGGCGGAAGGCCATTGCCGACGGCAAGCCCTTTGCAGCAGATAATGCCGTCGGTGTGGAGCGCCTGATTGGCGGGGTGAGCACACCCGAGTTGGTCAAGCTGCCCCAAACCACGGGTGTGTTGGCGGCCATCTTGCATCGCGCCGATGCCTCGGATGCCGACCGCGCCGCGGCCCTCGTCGCTCTGGCCCAGAAGACCAAACAGACCCGCCTGGCCACCCTGCTCGGCCTCATCGATGAGACCAGCAAGTCCAACGGCGAAGTCGCGGGTCAATTGGCCCGGCTCCTGCCGACCGTGGACCAGGCCGACCTGAAAAGTTCCCGGGCCAAGCTCCAGGAATTGACCAGCGGTTCGCATCCCGATGGTGTCCGCCGGGCCGGTTGGGCCGCTCTGGCCATCGCCGACGGTTCTTTTGCCACCATCTGGCCTGCCGCCAGCAAGTCGGTCGGTACCTTGGGCGATCTGCTGAATGGCATCCCCGTGATTCCCGACTCCGATTTCCGGGCCAAGGCTCTGCCGATGGTCAAGCCGCTGTTGGGAGAGTTCCCTGCGGACATCGCCGCGCTGACCGCCGGTGGCAAGAAGGCAGTGGGACGTTATGTCCGGGTTGAACTTCCACGCCAGGGAACTTTGACCCTCGCCGAGGTGCAGGTCACCAGCGACGGCCAGAATATCGCCCGCTCCGGCAAGGCCACTCAATCCAGCACGTCCAACGGCGGCTCCGCCGACCGTGCGATCGACGGGCGGACCGACGGTTCGTTTGGCTCCGGCACCCAGACCCATTCCATTGAGAATGAGAATAATCCGTGGTGGGAGGTGGACTTGGGAAGCGAACGCCCCATCGATTCCGTCACCGTCTGGAATCGGACCGATGCCGACTTGGGCAAACGCCTCGAAGGCTACACGCTGACCATTTTGGCGGGAGACCGCCATGAGGTCTTCAGCGCCAAAGGCCAACCGGCCCCGGCACCCAGCTCACAAATCGTTGTTGGTGGTGACCCGGTCGGGCAACTGCGCCGGGCCGCGATTGCTGCTGCCATCAGCATGGGACGCGAACCCGAGGCCGTGTTCGCCGCTCTCACCCGGTTGATTGCCAAGGGTGAGCAAGTGACCCTGGCGGCCCAGGGGATTCGGACGTTGCCCCGGGCCAACTGGCCCAAGACGGAGGCGGGCGAAGCCGCCAAGGCGTTGGTCGCTTGGGCTCGTCAGGTCCCCGCATCGGGACGGACCGCAGAAGACTACATCCAGACCGTCCAAACGGCGGGTGACCTGGCAGGGCTGCTGCCGTCGTCCGAAGCGGCTTCGGTCCGAAAAGAACTCCGGGACTACAGCGTCTCCATCTTTGTCATCCGGACCGTTCGCGAGCAGATGCGATACGACACCCCCCGCGTGGTGGTTCAACCGGGCAAAGCCTTCAAGTTCATCATCGAGAATGCCGATTTCATGCCCCACAACCTGGTGGTGGTGAAGCCGGGAATCCGTGAGAAGATCGGCATCGCCACGGCCAATATGCGCCCCGACGAACTCGATGGTCGCGGACGTCCTTATCTGCCGAAGGGAATCCCGACCCTCGCGGCCACCAAGCTGATCGAGTCGGGTCAGCGTGCGACCTTGGAAATGACGGCCCCCGAACAGGAAGGTGACTACGAATACGTCTGCACCTATCCCGGTCACTGGACGCTGATGTACGGGACCCTGGTGGTCACAAAGGATATCGACGGCTACCTGGCGGCCCACCCGGTCGCATTGCAAGCCGCCGGTCCCAAGTCGGCCAGCGAGTAGGCCAGTGGTAAATCCCGCCGAGCGGGTCCAAATCGAAAGGGGGCAATGAACCGAACCGGTTCATTGCCTTTTTTTTGGACTCTGGCTCACGGACCTGAGGATCGACCACAGAGAAAGAAGGGTTGGGTGAAGGGTCCGATCCGCACCGGTCCAAGCCGCAGGTCGTCGAAACCACGTCCCTCCGTTGGATGTCCCTCCTTCGGAGGGACTTACGTTCGGAGGGACGCGCTCCTGCAAGTCCCAAATCATTGCTGGGATCATCACCTCTCCCACACAAAAGGCACCTCGGTAGTGCGAAACTCCTGGTGAGCCGCGGCGGTCCGAACGACCTGCGGTACCGAGGGTATTTGCAGTTGCCGCACGTGAGGCGGCGCAAACTTTTCCAGGCCGGGACCTGTTATCGAAGAGATCGGCGTGATCAGGACTTCGAGGACCGCCGACAGCGGCTGAACGTAGCGCAGACATTCCTGTCTGCCGTTTCGCCGACATTCCTGTCGGCTGCACCGAGCCACGTCCGGCTGCGGTCCGGCTCACCAACCGGCCCGGCAGGCCTGGAGGCCTGCGATACGGCAGGTTTGGAAACCTGCGCTACGGCGTATCGGCACCACAGTCCCTGGGAGCCCGGACGTCTCGTCCGGAGAAAGTGTCGATGTGGAGGGGTACGACAGGAAATCCACCACCACCGGGCGAGACGCCCGGGCTCCCGGGACGGGGCAACGGCTCCGTAGCGCGAGCACCCCTGCAAGAGCCGAATTCTTCCCTCAACTATCCGGCGGGACGGGATGACGGGACCGGTCGATTGTCTTCCGCCCAACGACGGGAGCGAAACTCCCGTCGTTGGCAGGTAACGGTTTACTTGGCGAAAACCGCGTTCTTGGGATCGCCTCCGGATTGGAGGTAGGCCACCAGGTTCAGCACTTCGTCCTTGTTCAGGGGATTCAGAAGGCCTGCGGGCATCAGGGAAATCGGGTATGGCTTGCGGGATTTGACCTGTGCCAGTTCGACTGTGGTCGATTCCTCCGGATTGCGGGGATCAGCGACCACCACCAGTTTGCCATTCTCCTCATAGGCGCGACCTACGAGCGTGGAACCGTCGGCCAAATGGACTTCCTCGGAACCGTATTGGTCGGAAATGACCTTGGACGGTTCGATGATGTTTTCCACAAGATCGTGGAGCGTGTAGCGGGAGGCCACCCCGGTGAGGTCGGGTCCGACGCCGCCGCCGGAGCCGTTGAACCGGTGACACGAAGCACATCCGGTGGAATGAAAGAGGGCCAGCCCGTTGTCGTAGCTGCGTCCATGGACGCCGCCAGCCAGAACGGAAAGGGCCTGTTCGACGGTATAGGCCTGACCGGGTCCTTTGGGTGCGGCAAATTCGGGAGATGAGCCTGGTGCCGCCTTGGTGGTCGACAAGGTTTCCATGGTCTGCCGTTCCTGGGCATCGGGGATGGTGGCGAGAGCATCCTTACGAATATTTTCCAGGAAGCCGCGGAAACTGTTTCCTCCCTGCCAGGGTGCGGTTCTGGGGAACCAGCTGAAGAAGGATTTACGAAGAGCCGGTGTCCAGCCAACGGTGGCTTCACGCAAGAGGTAGGCGAAGGCGATTTGCTCCTGATTGGGCCTGCTGGCGGAGGCCTGGGCGAACGGTCCTGCGTAGCCGGAATTCCGGGCCAGCAGGGCATCGCTGGCGTACTTCAGGTCGGCGTCGTTGGCGGTCAGCATCAGAGGAACCGTTTTGGCCACCACGCCGGGAGCCTTAAGGCGGATCAGAGCACCTGCCAACTCCCGGTTCAGGGGGCGACTGGACGACGGATAGAGCGCATCCAACCGGTTCAGAGTCGAGGTCCAGGCTTCTCCTTCCGGCAAGCCGAGGCGGATGAGGGTCAACTGGTAGGCGCGAACCACGGCCAGCCGGGCACCATCGTCCAGGGGAGCCCAATCAAGATGGTTCAAGAGGGCCAGAAGTCGGTCCCGATGGGCCGGGGTGCCGATTCGGGCCAGGGCAACGGCCCCTTCAATGATTGCCCAGGGACGCTTTTCGTCGAAGACGCGGTCAGCCCACGCGGCAACCGGTTGGCGCTCAATGGCGACTCGGGCGGCATAGCGAAGCCACCGGTCGGAGTGTCCGAGGTAGGGCCAAGCCTTGGCGATTGCTTCGGGTCCGGTTCCCTCCGCGTGGAGGGCTTCCAGTTCGAGTCGAATCTGATGCTCCGGTGTCGCGGTTAATGCCGGGGCGGTGGCGGTGGAGTCCTTACCGACGTAGGTCACACGATAGACCGCCGATTGGGTTCCGCGTCCGCCGATGGCGAAATAGAGGGCACCGTCGCGAGGATGGACCAGCAGGTCGGTCAGGGGGAGGGGACGTCCGCTGATGAATTCCTCTTTCTCTGCATGATAGCCAGCGCCTTCGGGCGTGAGGTGAATGGCGTACATGGTTCCATAGGTCCAGTCGTTGGCGAAGATGGCCTGCTGATAGCGGGCGGGGAATTTGGAACCTTGACCGGAGGTCACACCGGTGGGACTGCCGGGCCCGATGTCGACGAGGGCGGGAACGCTGTCGGGGTAGTACGGGGGCCACTTGCCGGCACCGGAACGCCAGCCCAAATCGCTGCCGCTGGTGGCCAGACAGATGCGTGTGGGGCGATACCAGGGCATACCGGCGTCCCATTCCATGTCGGAGTCGTAGGTAAAAATGTCTCCGAGGCTGTTGAAGGCGAAGTCGTATTCGTTGCGAAAGCCGGAACTGATCATCTCGAACACCTTGCCGTCGGGGTCGGTTTTGCAGATGTAACCTCCGGGGGCGAGGATGCCCCGGGCGTGTCCGTTGGCATCCCAGAGGCGGGTCACGATCTGGTCTTCATTCCACGCCCGTGCCCGGGACAATTCCATGTGGTCGGGGAGCTTGGTGTGGTTGCCGCAGGCCACGTAGATGGATTTGCCGTCGGGGGAAAGGACAATGGCATGGGGTCCGTGCTCGCCGCCGCCATCGATCCGACGCAGCAGTTTTTCCTCGTCAAACTGGTCGTCGCCGTTGGTGTCCCGCAACCGCCAGAGGCCTTGGCGACCATGTTGCTCATTGACCATGACATACAGGCTGTCGAAGGCATAGAGCAGGCCGTGAGCACCGCCGACGGAATTGGTCAGCCGTTCCACTGCAGCCGGCGTACCGGAGCCGGGAGCCGGGAGGGTGAGGCGAAAGAGGCCGCCATTTTGATCGCAGGCGATCAGTCGTCCCTTGTTATCGACGGTCATGCTGACCCAGGAACCCTGGTCGGATTTCGGAACAGCGTGAACCAGTTCAACCCGGAATCCGGGCAGAACATGAATCTCGGACGGGTCGGTGGCGCTGGGCGGCGGCGGCGGCGCGCCGGCACCGGCCAGGGCGTCTCCCCAAGGTTGGTCACCGTATCGACCGACCACCTTGGCGGCTGTCCAGCCAGCACGACCTGGGACCGTGGCTTCCCAGGTGGCATCGGTGACCAGGGAGGACTCCTCACCGTTGACCGGCTTGAAGACCAACCGGGCGACCAGACCGGCCACATCGCCTTCATTTTTGCAATCGGCCCGAAGCTCGTGATGGCCTGGCTTGAGTTTTGAGGTTAAGTCGATCTTGGTGGGCTGATTCCAGTCGGCGTTGGTCAGGACCGGTTGTCCGTCGAGCGAGACAACAGCCCCGTTGTCGCAGGTCAGGAAGAGCACCGCTTCGCGGAGCGGTTCAGCCACATCGAATGAACGACGAAACTGGGCGGCGGTCTTGCTTCCAGGACCTTCGGCCCATATCCAGGATGTTTCCGCGGCCAGTTGGCAAACGGACCCGGAAGTTATCGCGAGGAGCCCTCCCAGGAGGGCAAGTTTTGAACGGCGGAGGAACATCCCCAAGCTGACACCAAAACGCGTGGTTTATTCAAGCGCCCACCGATCAGTCCTGACCGAAATTGTTAGGAGGTCGCTTCCAAAGAAAAATGCCGGGCGGAATGGCCGCCCGGCATTGCTCAGGGAAAATGGACCGACGGTCAGGCGGTCTTGTCGGTCTTGGCCGACTCGGTGGCACTTTTCGGAGCAGGAGCCGACGGTTTGCCCGGCTTTTTTCCGGTGTTCGTCGTCTTGTTCTTGTAGTGGCTCGCGTAATACCGGTTCTGGTAGTAGTGGTAGCTGTAGTAGTAGCTGTCCTTGCCTTCGAAATCGATGTCGTTCAGCACCACCCCGACGACGTGGATGCCGGCTTCCTGAATTCGTTGAATCGACCGTGAAGCGTGTTCGCGGCGAATCTTGTTGAACTTGGTGACGAACAACATGCCGTCGGACATGGCTCCGAGCACCAACGGGTCGGCCACCGCTGACACCGGGGGGCAATCGAGAACGACCCGGTCATAGCGATTGGAAACCTCCTCAAGGAATTGAAGCATCCGTCGGGAACTGATCAGTTCGGAGGGATTGGAAGGAACAGCACCGCAGCAGCAAATGTCGAGATTGGGTACTTCAGTCGCGTGAATGATTTCATCGACATTCTGGACGCGTTCCACGAGATAGGCGGACAGTCCGATTTGGGCGGGCTGCTCAAAGGCCTTGTGGACGGAAGGACGGCGCAAGTCACCGTCCACCAGGAGCGTCCGCAAACCGGTTTGAGCCGTCACGATGGCGTAGTTGGACGCCACGAGGGATTTTCCTTCCGCGGGAATGGTGCTGGTGACGGAAACGGTGCGGAGCTTGTCTCCATTGCGGGCAAGGGAGATGGCGGCCCGCAGGGTTCGGAATCCTTCTGCGGGACCGGACGTCGGGTGAAGATGAGCCTGAAGGTCCCGCTCGATCATGCTCGAGGACTTGATGTTGGGGACGTAGCCGAGGAATGGGAGCTTCAGGTATTGCTCGACATCCTCCTGCGTCTTGACCGAGTCATCCAGGAAGCTCATCAGGAAGGCAAAGCCGACGGCCACAGCCAGTCCGCCGAAAGCACTCATGGCCAGAATCAACGGGCGGTTCGGTTTTGCCGGGACGACCGGCGTCGTGGCGCGGTCGATGATCACCATGTTGTTTTGGGTGTCCTTGGAATTGATGTCGTATTCCTTGGTCTTCGAAAGAATCAACTGGAACATGGTCTCGGCCCTCTCCTTTTGACGGGCGAGAATGTCAAATTTGGATTTGGCCTCATACAATTCCTCCATCCGCTTCTCCGCCTCGGCAAAGCGAGCCTTGGTGTTCTCCAGCTTTTGCTGCTCGATGCTGGCGGCCGACAGGATGCCTTGAAAGGCACGAGCCGCCTCAGCCTTGAGCTTCGCGAGATCGACTTCCAATTCGCGGTTGGCCTGCATCACGAGAGGGTACTTGTCCCGATAGCGGGTCTTTAAGCCTTCCAAGCGGGCTTCGTCCATGAGGACCTTGACCTTGATTTCCGAGACGGACCGGTCTGCAGCCACCAGCGAATAGTCCGCCAAATCGTGCCCCTCACTGACCCAGCGCTTGCCTTCAGCGGCCTTGCGGACGGCGTCGTCGGTGATGATGGACTGGGATTCCACATCGCTCCGGGCTTGGCGCATACCAAAGGCATCCACGTTGTCCATGGCTCGATTGTCATCGACCAGTGAAATCATCTTCTTTTCCTGCCGATAGCGTTGAACAGCCTCCTGAGCCGAGAGCAGTTCTGCCTCAGCGGAGACAGCCTCCTGCTTCAACATGCGGTAGCCGGTCAGGGCGCGACGAATCTTTCGGTCCTGGTTCGCGGAAAGGAACATTTCCAGCAGGGTGTTGGCGATGTCCTCGGCGACCCGGGGCTTGGGATGCAAGACCTTCACCTCCACCAGACGGGTCATGCGCACCGGGTCGATGGTGATGTCGTGACTGACCGCGGTGGCGCGGTCAATGGCTTTGGAGTAGCGCGGGTCTTCGTCCAGTTTGAGTTTCTGGATGACCTGCTCTATCAGGGACCGCGAGACCAGGTTCTTGTACTGGGTTTGCAGGTACTCCTGGTCCTTATTATTGGCGGTGATGACATCCCGAAGACTAAGGACGCTCGCAATTTCCGGTTCAATTTCCAATCGGGCCACCGCCCGATAAACGGGGGTGGAATTGAAGGCAATAAAGCCACCTGCCAGAACGAAAACGGCGAAAATAATGATAATAGCCCATCGGCGTTCTAGAATGGTGTGCCAGTACTGACGAAGGTTCAGGCCTTCTTCGCCCCTGGTGACGACGGAGGATGGGTTGGCGGAGATTTCCATGGCGTTGAAATTGAGTTAAAAGATTAGAAAATGGTCCGCTCGACGTTGATGACATCACCGGGTTCGACGTAAACACGTTGACTCGGGTCGGAAACCCGAATGAGGTCGCGGTTCTTCAGACGCAGCACTTGCCCCGTTGCCGCCCGGCGGAGGGTGATGCCTTCTTTGTCGGCGTCACGAGTGAAGTCGCCGGCACCACCGATGGCTTCCAGAACGTCCATCCGGTGGTCGGGAATAATCTGAACCTGCTGGGCATGGTTCACAGCCCCCATTACTGTGACGTAATGGACATCGTACTGCTTGATGTCCACGGCAACCTGAGGACTGATGATCCAGTCCCGGTCCAGGGCATCCCGGATTTCGGCCGCAACGTCAGCCGGACTGCGCCCGACGACTTGAACTGAGCCAACATAAAGCATTTCGACCCGTCCATCACCGTCGACTTTGACCTCGCGGCTCAAGTCCGGCTCCCCCACCACCCGAATCGACAAGATATCGTTCACCGCGATCTTGCGGGCTCTGCGGGAGTCATCCGACGGACGGGGCGCCGAGGCCGGGCTCGAAGCCAGCGCGGTCGGTGAAGTGGGGATGGGAATGCCTGTCCGGACCGCAGTCGGAGCCGTTGCAGGAGGCGCGACTGGAGTGGGAGCGTCCTCAGCCTGGAGTGTCAGGATGACCGAAGTCACCAAGACCGGGAGGCAATAGAGATTTTTCGACGTTTTCATAAACCGGGGATGTTCAAAAGCCGATGGAGACCTGAAGCGTAACTGAATTGACTTGATAGGGCTGCAGGCCGTTCAAATTGTTGCCAGCATAGTAGGCGTACTTCCGGTCGTTATAGGTAAAGGTGTATTCCTCATGGTTGAAACCGAGCGAAGCACGCAACCACCGGTTGGGCATATAGTTGAGGCTAAGACCAAGGGAATAATCCTTGTCACTGCGCCCCGTCCGCGCCGAAGAGAAAATCGATACGGTCCCAGGACCGGACGGCGTTTGAATCGGAAAAGGAATGAGCAAGCCTGTTACCGTGCGATCGGTGAGGTCGATGAGCGAAGCGGAAGCGTCGAATTGGAGTGCCCACTTTAAATCCGTGGAAATGTACTGAATCGCCGAAAGCTTTACCTTGCTCTCGACAGAGGTGGTTGGGGTGGTTGCGGAGACGGAGGTGGATCGGGACCCCGTCAGCAATATTTGGCTATACTGGGTGGGCCTGTAGGTCAAGTCAAGCGCAACCACAGGTGAGCTGGTGTCCTTGACCGCGGGATTATTGGGTACAGAGCGAAGCTCGTATCCAAACCGGACCGTGCCACTGAGGCGGGTGGTGAATTGTCCCGTTGCGCCAAAAGCACCGCCGTAGAAGACGTTATAATAGACTGTCGGTTGGGATTCAGACGTCTTGGATGGACTTTCCTGGCCGTAATAGAAGTCCCCGAATAATTTTACCCGGGACGTCAGGATGTAAGAGGTCCCCACGGAACCTTTGAATAATTCGGTATTATAGAATCCCGTCGAGGAATCGTACTCGATGGAATTGTGATAGGCCACGACGTAGGGCCGCAGCCGCTCGGTGGCGTCAAAGGTCAGCGTGTACCCATCCTTCCAAGGCCGACGGTTGATGAGGATGGTCCGCTGGGCGTTGGCGATTCCAACGAAGCTGGAAAGAAAATCGAGCTGGTCCGTCCCCGTCAGGTTCCATCGATTGTGGGTGAAGTTGACCCCCAAATTGAGGTGGTCCTGGGACGTGTTGAAGTCCGAGTGGCTGACGTAGATCACCTGATCGTGAGTGTAGCCGAATGTGACGTGATTGTACTCGGTACTACCGTATTGAACGTCAAAGCCGGGACTGAAAAACAGCAGGTTGTCGCTTTCAGCCTGACTGGAGGAACGGTACTGAAAATTGTCCGTGTAAATCGACACCATCGAGAATTTTGGCTTTACCTGCCACTTCCCCAAATCGAACTTGAGATAGTCCTCGGCATGCCATCCTGACCAAAACGACTCATGCGCAGTGGTTGCCACGGCAGGGGCGTTGGGGGCAGCCAGTTCAGCACTGGTGTTGACGACTGCGGGGCCAACGGACGACCGGTTGTCGGAAGTCCCTCCTGGCGTGACCGGAGCGGGTGGGTCATCCGCCTGGATGGTCCCCGGAATTAAACCCAGGCCCACGGCCACGCCGACGGTTGTTAAGGTGCCTAAAAATGTCTCCAAGCAGTTAGAGATTGAACCAAATCGACCGCCAAGTAAATAACAGAAAGGGTGGCGTTTCCCTTGGTCAAGAACTGGTTACAAACACTTGAAGGTTTGCCGACGAACCCTTTCCCGAGACGGATTCTGTTGTTAGTCTTGAGGCATGGTCATCGTCATCATGGGCGTTTCCGGCGCCGGCAAAACCACGGTTGGCTCCCTGCTGGCGAGAAGGTTGCATTGGACATTTCGCGACGGTGATGAATTTCATCCCGCGGCCAATGTGGCCAAGATGGCATCGGGGATTCCATTGACGGACGCCGACCGTTGGCCATGGCTGCAAGCCATTCATACCTACCTGTCGAAAACCCTCGACAACGGCGACTCGGCGGTTGTGGCCTGTTCCGCCCTCAAGGAGGAGTACCGTCGACGCCTTTCTAACGGATTGTCCGGGGTTCGATTCGTTCACCTGTCGGGAACCCCCGAGCTCCTCGCCCAGCGGGTAGCCGCCCGAAAGGACCATTTCATGCCTCCAGGTCTGCTCGGAAGTCAATTGGCCATCCTGGAGGCCCCCTCCGACGCCCTGGTCGTCGATATTGGGCAGTCCCCTGAGGAATTGGCGGAAGAAATCATCCGGCGTTTGGAAATTTCGGGGCCAATTTGAACGGTTGGACTCTTTGCCAGTCCAAGGGTTCAGCAAGCCGCCGTATTCGAGGTCACCCCTTGACGGCAGGCATAGAATCCGTTCTTTTTCCGGCACTTTTCCAAAGCTGGCGAATGTCGGT
>Ga0136644_10002152_pt1 | contig 15201 bp, 16 predicted proteins | sample C_130820_EF_Meta_FD_94780 | JGI IMG/M metagenome (GOLD analysis project Ga0136644, IMG submission 94780) | Freshwater microbial communities from Lake Croche, Canada to study carbon cycling - C_130820_EF_MetaG (v2) (version 2) | ecosystem: Environmental > Aquatic > Freshwater > Lake | place... | reverse complement strand
CCCACAGTATCGATTGCAGATTGCAATCCCTGGTCGCGCATTCCACTGGCCTATGCTGTCTATTGTTTGTTTTAGGTATTGGTTACGCAGCATTACATCATGTGGATCATAGGATCTCCCTATGCCCTCTCAACATAGGGTTATCCTATGTTCTTTAAATGTCAATCTGTCATCATCATGTCATATTAATCGGGCAGGGCGCTGCCATGACGGGGTTTGGCGGGTGTTGGCGCCGCAGGGCTCGTGGCGGGTTGATCCCTTTGAACAACAGGCACCGGATCGGGAGTGTGCCCCTCTCCCATGGCCGTTGCATGAGGTGGAGTGGCCAGGGGAACGGCCTCCACCTGTGGGACCTGTGGTTTTTGTTCAATGATTCGAGGCTCTTGCGGGGTTTTATCCTTGGGGTCGCGACTGAAAAAATTTTCCATCAGGCTCGTCAGGTCGTGGTCGCCGACCAGTGGGCCGAAACCGGGTGCGGCACCGGGTGTGTTATAATCATGGGCATAATCGAGGGCGGGCGACACAAAGCCTGCAATGGCGGGATCGGTGATCCATAATTTGCGCAAGGCGGCGTTTTTGAGGCTTTCGGGGACACCTTTCTGGAGGAATGGCCGCATATCGAAGCCCGCGACGATGTCATCGAGATCGGGAATCGGCAGTTCGAAGCCTTTCGGATCGAAGGGCTTTTCTGCATCGCCATCGGTTCGGGCAATAGCCGGCATTGGCGAAACGCCGTCGGCCGGGGGCTGCTTGCTGTTGTCGATTTTGCGTTTGGACCAGCGGGCCAGAAACGGCTCGCGCTCCTCCCCTGTCGCGTCGTGATCCTTCCCGCTCATTCGCCATCTCCGTCGCTGTTGTGCGGGAAGGCTCCCGCCCTGTCACCCGCTTTGTTGCGCTGGCGTTTGTAGAATGTGCGATTGGGCGGAAACTGGAGAATGAATTCTGCAAGCCAAGCGCGCAAGGCCATCGGCATCGGCAGAGCTTCGACCGTGTCTCCTTCGACATCGGCCATGGCTTCCCCTTCGTAAGGGTCGAGCGACATGGCGGCGATCGTGCCGGGATGGTCGGCATCGGGCCTGATCGCAACCCAGACACGGGGTGGATCAAGGGCGAGATTGTCCTCGTAATGGGCGGCTTCACCTGGATGCAGCACGAGGTGGCTTTCTCCGGCATAGAAGACTTCGGCCTCGCCATCGCGGCGCAGCAGGGTCCAATCCGGCAAAGGCGGCATGTCCGTGACAACGGCCAGCGGCCTTATCACCTCATATTGGGCATCCCTGGGGCGCGGATGACGCGAGACGAGAACACCGACGGGCATGGATTGGCTGTGCATGGAGGTTTGTCCCTTGCCGTGAGGATCAGTTGTTGCGTGTGAGGGGCAGTCCGGCGATCAGGTTTTGCGGCTTGAGCATGATATGCCCGTCCGCGTCCATGCCCAGAATGAGATAGAGGGGGTGGCCGGCTACGTCGGGCAAGAGCGGGACTTCGTCCCCGATTCGAGCCCGATAGAAAGCCACGGCCCGCTGTTTGAGCTCGTCGGGCATCCATTCGCTGTTCCACAACGCATTGCCGATCCGGGTGCCGGTGCTGTCGAGTCCGATAAACCAGCGCCAGTCCTCGTCGCTCATTGTCTCGATCGGTTCGATGGCCAGCGTGACGCCTGCCAGATGGCTGACCCAGCGCGCCATCACACGGGCCAAAGCCTCGCGCGAGGTGCGTTGTGACAGATCGAACACCATGGAAAAGGCATCCGACCGGCTCCAGTAATCATAGGCATTGTCGGGGCCCAGAATATCGAGTTCGCGGATGCGCTGCTCGCCCATCATCGACAGCAGCGGGGACTGGTGCGGGTCTGCCGACAGGCTCTCGACCAGATCGAGATCGACCAGCAGCAAATGTCCGTCATGCATCGAGGCCTTCTGGCTGCGGAAGAACAATTCGCCTGCCCGCAGCATCAGAGTGTCCTCGCACCCATCAAGCGCATTGCGCAGGATCAGATGCACCAGTTGCGCCATGAAGATCGGCGGCACGGTGACGGTGTCCTGCTTGATGATCGCCAGATAGCTGGCCTCGATGGTGCGATGGGCCAATAACAGATCGCGGAAACCGATGAGGAAGTGCCAGTTCTCGCGGGCATCCTCATCCTCCATAAGGCCGATCTGGTCCGCTCCGACAGCCCGACGCGGGTCCACCAGCAAGGCCTGGTGGAGGGCTTTTTCATGCACGCAGGCCTCGTCGGGCGGCAGCACTTCGGGTCGGGCCAGCAGGCCCAGCAGCAATTCGTCTGTCACATCTAGCGTGCCCGCGCTATTGCGGCGGGTCAGATGGTGGCCACTTGAAACCCAGAATTCTTTCATAGCCGGAGATCCTTCATCGATCGGGGCCTGTCACGAGGTCCGGTCCCCATCCTTGAGGAGCGAGACAAGATCAATACGTTCTTCGACCGCATCTGTATCATCCACCTCGATGATGGCAAAAGCGCGTGCATCGCTGTGCCAGTCATCTCCGTCCTGTCTCCCTTGGCGTCTGGACAGCGAACGGAACTGTTCCCTGATCACGCCATCCTCATGGCTGCGGGTCATCGCGATCACTGTGCCTTCGGGATAGGGGGCGGAGCCGTTGAGGCAGAGGCTTGCGGAAAAGCGGATTTCTTCGCGCGCCGCCTCCAGTGCGGTTGCCAAATCGGGCGCACCCAACTGGTCGATCAGGTTGCGGGCCAGATCCTGTGTTGCCTGCTCGATCTCGTGCTCATGGACAAGGGTGACCACAGCCAGCGTGGAAAACCCCAGCGTCTTCACACCGGCAAAGCCCTGTCTGAACGCCGCTCGCCGTTTGCCGCTCAAGGCGGCCGGATCGTCATTCATGAACAAAAACGAGCCGGTCACCGCCCATTCGCCGGGCAGGGCGGCGTGCTCGAACACCAGGGTGTCGGAGACATCAAGCTGGATGGTGCGCAGCAGTCTCACAGACGCGGCATCCCTGTCGCAGCATCGAACCATTCGGGCATTGCGGCATCGGGCAGCAGGGCGGTGGTCTGGCCGCGGGTGTTGGGCTGGAAGCGGGTCACCAGATTGCCGAACGGGTCGATCTGGCGTTCGCATTTGCGCGGATCGCGCTGCAATCGCATCAGATAGGCCTCGGCAACCGGACGGAACCCTTTGTGCTGCATCAGGTCGATATGCGTCATCAGGTGGCGGGTAAAGCTCTCGATATAGGGGTTGGCTGTCAGGCTCTCGAAGCCTTCGTTTTCCAGTGTGGTTGAATAGGGGTGCAGGCCGGCATCGAACGTATCTTCATGGCGGATGGTGATCTGTGCGGAAAACACCAGCCAGTCGGGCCGCTCGTTGTCATCGGTGCCGGCCGGTGTCTCCAGCCTGCCGCCGCCGATCATTGCCCCGTCGCATAACAGAGTGGCGGGCCAGCCGAAGACTAGCGGCTTTTCGGGCGGCGCATGGGTGGCAAAGGCATCACCCAAAGCCGCCATGCAGGCAAAAAACGCCCGCCGGGCCGTGCGCAGCACATCGTCGGGTTCCAGCACCACAGCCAGATCGACCAGAGCGGGATGGGCGCGCACCACAAGCGTTCCCGCCCCGCGTTTGGGGGCGAGCTCAACGGCCATCGCATGGGCATTGTCTTCCATTTCCGCGATGAACAGGCGATAAACGGGGGGGAGCGACATCTCGCGCAGGGATTGGCTCAGGCTTTCGGTCATATCGATTTCGCTTTTTAGGGTGGGAGAAGTTATGGTCCCGGGCGTGTGAGTGTATAGAATGGGTCATAAGTCTGAATGAGTGAACTGAAAAACGGTTTCTGGCAATATGCAGGGCCGGAACGGGATGAAAACCGGATCGGTGTGAAAAACCAGAGCAATCAAGGAAACGCCAATTCATGAGTGAGCCAGTCACCTTTGTGTGTTCGTGCGACGAGACGATGCCGCTGGATCTGGCGGTTTTCGAGCGGCTCGGACTGCCAGTGCGCGCGGGCACCCAATTGTGCCGCAAGCAGGCGGAACTGGTCAAAGAGCAGTTGGCCAGCGGCCGGCCGCTGCTGATCGGTTGCACGCAGGAAGAACCTGTTTTTCGTGATATGGCCGACGGGCTGCCCTCGGAGGGCACGCTGCTGTTCGCGAATCTTCGCGACATGGCTGGCTGGTCGGACGAGGCCGATCAGGCCGGACCCAAAATGGCGGCCTTGCTCGCCGCCGCCCGCGAGCCGATGCCGCCGACCCCGTTCATCCCGCTCGAAAGCAAAGGCGTTGTGCTGATTCTCGGGTCCGACCAGACCGCGATCGAGGCGGGATTGCGTTTGGCCGACCAGCTCGATGTGACGGTGATGCTCGCGCCCGGCAGCATGGTCGTGCCGCCGCGCCAGACCCCGTTTCCGGTTGTGCAGGGCAAAGTGCGGTTGGCGAGCGGGCATCTGGGAGCCTTTGCCCTCGGGATTGACGAGTTTGCTTTGTCCTTGCCGTCCTCGCGCCAGCATTACCTGTTCGGTCCAGTCCGGCAGGGGGCGACTTCGACCTGCGATCTGGTCCTCGATCTGACCGGCGGACAACCGCTGTTTGCGGCCCACGAGTTGCGCGACGGCTATTGCCGTGCCGCGCCCTCCGATGCCTTGGGGGTCGAAAAGGCGATCCATCAGGCCAGCCAGCTGGTCGGCGTGTTCGACCGCCCGCATTATATTGATCTGACACCCTCGCTGTGCGCCCATTCGCGTTCCGGCAAGACCGGTTGCACGCGCTGCCTCGATCTTTGTCCGACAGGGGCGATCAGCCCGCAAGGCTCGTCCGTGGCGATCGATCCCGCCATCTGTGCCGGTTGCGGCTCCTGTGCGGCGGCTTGTCCGACGGGCGCTGCCGCCTATCGTCTGCCGCCTGTCGATGCGCTGATGCGCCGCTTGCGGACCTTGCTGGCCACCTATCACGCTGCTGGCGGAACCGATGCGATGGTGCTGCTGCACGAGGGCGGGCATGGTCAGGATCTGATCACCATGCTGGCGCGGTGCGGGCGCGGTCTGCCTGCGCGCGTGCTGCCTTTGCAGGTCAACGAGATTGCCCAGGTGGGACCGGAACTGCTGGCGGCCGCCTATGCCTATGGAGCGGTCAATGTCGGCTTGGTCGCCCGCGCCAGACCCAAGCATGATCTGTCCGGGCTGGAGGCCACGCTGGCCCTGATGCGCTCGATCCTCGAACCGCTTGGTTATGGCGGGGCCGGTCTTGCGCTGTTGTCGACCGATGATCCCGACCAGTTGCGCGACTTGATCGAGGCTCTGCCCAAAGGACAGGGCCCGCGCGAACGTGCCTCTTTCATGCCGCAAGGCCGCAAGCGCGGCTTGATGGAACTGGCCTTGCGCGAATTGCATCATGCGGCTCCTGTTGCCGTGGATGTTGTGGCCCTCGATAAAGGGGCGCCGTTCGGCATGGTGCAGGTGGATGTGGCGGGCTGTACGCTGTGTCTGGCCTGCGTGACGGCCTGTCCTGTCAGCGCGCTGTCGGATAATCCCGACCGCCCGGCCTTGTCGTTCAGCGAGAGCCTGTGCGTGCAATGCGGGCTGTGCGCCGCGACCTGTCCGGAAAAGGTCATCACGCTGGTGCCGCAGATCGATTTTACGGCATGGGGCGCACCCAAGCAGGAGATCAAATCCGAAGAGCCTGCCTTGTGCACGGTCTGCGCGAAGCCCTTCGGGGTCAAAAGCACGATTGATAAAATCCGCAACCAGTTGGCCGGCAAACACTGGATGTATGACAGCGAGAAGCGGCTGTCGGTGATCGGTATGTGTGATGACTGCCGGATCGAAACCGTGATCAATGACGGGCTGGATCCGCATCTCCAGACCGGCGCGGCATCGGTCCCGCAACGTCCGCGTGTGCGCACCACCGAGGATTATCTGGCCGAGCGTGCGGCAGGAAAGGACGGCCTCGATCAGGAGTGAGGCCGTCTTTGTATCGCCCCGAGCCGCAAAAGCCCGTCTTGTGACGGGCTTTTTTGTGGTTGGTAACGAAGAATTAAGCCTGATGCGTTTCTTAATGCGAGGAGTGGGTTTGCGCCCGTGATTCGCTTGTGATGCCGTGTTTTCGCCTGAATTTTGGCACATCACAGCGATATCGGGAAATGGCGTGGTGTTTCGTGTTGGGATGCGCGCCGGTTCGGTCTTTGAAGAGGATGTCACGATGAACGGCACAGAGGTTGTAGCAGGTGCCCTGCAGACGGCCAGCAGCGAGATTTCGATCTGGACCATGTTCTGGAACGCGCATTTTGTCGTGAAAGTCGTGATGCTGGGCCTATTGGCGTCCTCGGTCTGGTGCTGGTCGATCATCATTGACAAGGAATTGCTGTTCCGCCGCGAACGCCGCTCGATGGACCGCTTCGAGGAGGTGTTCTGGTCGGGCCAGTCTCTGGAGGAACTCTACCGCGCTTTGTCGGAGCGTCCCAACAACGCCATGGCAGCGGTGTTTGTGGCGGCGATGAACGAGTGGAAACGCTCGGTGGAGAATTCCGGTCGCGCTGTGACCAACCTGACCCAGCGGCTCGACAAAGTGCTGGATGTCACCATCCAGCGCGAGGTCGAGCGGCTTGAATCCAAATTGCTGGTGCTGGCCACCATCGGTTCGGCCTCTCCCTTTATCGGCCTGTTCGGCACAGTCTGGGGCATCATGAACTCGTTCCGCTCGATTGCCGCCTCCAAAAACACCTCGCTCGCTGTTGTTGCGCCGGGCATTGCCGAAGCGTTGTTCGCCACCGCCATCGGCCTGTTTGCCGCGATTCCGGCGGTGATTGCCTATAACAAGCTGCAGGCCGAAGCCGCCAAGCAGCAGGCGCGGGTCGAAGGATTTGCCGACGAGTTTTCTGCTATTCTCTCACGGCAGATCGACGAACGCATTGCAGCCGAATAAGGAACGCGTCTGATGGCCATGGCAGCAGCAGGCGGGGGTGGTGGATCGGGCGGCCGCAGACGACGCGGCGGGCGCAAGCATCGCCCGATGTCCGACATCAATATGACCCCCTTTATCGACGTGATGCTGGTCTTGCTGATCATTTTTATGGTGGCCGCGCCATTGATGGTAACAGGCGTGCCGCTTGATTTACCCCAGACCAAGGCGTCGCCCCTCAATATCGACAAGCAGCCTTTGACGATTTCTTTGAAGACGGATGGCAAGATCTATCTGATGGACAGTGTGGTGGCCGCCGATGACGTGGTGGCGCGGCTGGCGGCGATAGCCAAGACCGGGGTCGAAGAACGGATTTTTGTGAGGGCCGACAAGGCTGTCCCCTATGGCCGCGTGGCCGAATTGACAGGGATGATCACGGCGGCCGGGTACAAGAAAATCGCCCTTGTGAATGAACCGGAACAAAAGAAATAGGGAAGCGGATCGGACGTGGCGATCAATTGGTCAGAACCCGGTCTACCTGTTTCCGGCGCGATACATGTCCTGTGTATCGTGGCGACACTGGTTGCGTTTTCGACCCCGCCCAAGTTCGAGGACATGAGCGAATCGGTGCCGGTTGAAATCATCAATGCCGATGAACCCAACCAGATTGCCAAGGGCGAAAAATCGACCAAAGAGGCCAAGCCCGATCCCAAGCCGCGGGCCGATAAAGTGGCCGCTGTCACCGAGACCAAGCCGGATACGGCGCAGGACAAGCGCGACGTGGTCACCCCGCCATCGCGTCCGCCATCTCCCGAAGCCGAGATCAAACCGACCCCGCCGACCCCGCCGACCCCGCCCAAAGTGGCCGAGCCACCCAAACCCCAACCCAAGGAAGAGGTGAAGGACGAGGCGTTGCTGAAGGCCGAGAAGAAACCCGAGCCGCCCAAGCCCGAGCCGCCCAAGCCCGAGCCCCCCAAGCCAGAGAAAAAACCCGAGCCTCCCAAGCCTGAACATCCCAAGCTCGACCCGACCCAACTGGCCAAGCTGATCGAGCAGAGCAAGCCCGCCCAGCCGAAATCCGACCCCAATACCAAGCCCTTCAACCCCAATGACATCAAGAAGATGCTGGAATCGAAGGAAAAGCCGGCGATGGCGGCTTCTACGGGGGCAGAGGTCAACAAGACGGCCTCGCTGGGCGCCCCCAATGCGACAGGCCCCAAGCTCAATCCGAGCCAGAAAGGCCAATTCGGCGATGCGATCAAGGACCAGCTGTCGCAATGCTGGAGCCCGCCCGCCGGCGTGATGGACGGCCATACGCTGAAGCCGATGATCAAATTCAATCTGCAGCCCGACGGGTCTGTGGTCGGCCAGCCCGTGGTGATGAACGACCAGTCATCGCCTGCATTCAGGGCGATGGCCGACAGTGCCATGCGGGCGATCCGCAAATGTTCGCCTTTCAAGATTCCTGCCCAGTTCGCGCCTTTCCACAATGACTGGAAAGACACGACCGTGATTTTCGATCCCAAGGATATCCTCGGATGACCCAACTTCGGATGACACCCATGATCCCATATCATTTGACCTTGATGGTCTTGCCTCTGTGCCGCATCTGGCTGGCTTTGCTGGCCTGCCTCATGCTGGGCGCACAGGCTCAAGCCGAAATCACCATCACGCTCGACAAGGGCAATTTCCAGCCTTTGCCGATTGCGGTCAGCGATTTCATCGGCACCGATCTCGGCCCGCAGATTTCGGCAGTGATCACCAATGATCTCAAGCGCTCGGGCATTTTCGCCCCGATCGACAAGGCGGCGTTTATCGAGAAAACCTCAAGCCCCGATGTGACCCCCAAATTCGACTCGTGGAAGGTCATCAATGCGCAGGCTCTGGTCACGGGGCGGGTGACGCGCGATCCGTCGGGCCGGTTGAAAACCGAATTCCGGTTGTGGGATACTTTTTCGGGCCAGCAACTGACCGGCCAGCAATATTTCACCGATCCCAACAACTGGCGGCGGGTGGCCCATATGATCGCCGATGCGATCTATTCGCGCCTGACCGGCGAAAAGGGCTTTTTCGATACCCGCGTGGTGTTTGTCGACGAGCAGGGCAGCAAGGACAAGCGGATCAAACGTCTGGCCATCATGGATCAGGACGGTGCCAATCTGCGCTATATCAGCAAAGGCGACGAGCTGGTGGTCACCCCGCGCTTCTCTCCCGTGTCGCAGGACATCGCCTATATGGCCTTTGGCGGGAATGATCCCAAAGTGACCTTGATGAACATCGAAACCGGACAGCGCGAAGTGGTCGGCAATTTCCCCGGCATGACATTCGCGCCGCGCTTTGCCCCCGACGGACAAAAAGTGGTGATGTCACTGGCCCAAGGTGCGATTTCCAACCTCTATTCGATGGATTTGCGCTCGCGTGCCACGATGAAACTGACCGATGCCAGCGCGATCGACACCTCGCCCTCCTATTCGCCGGACGGGCAGCGGATCGTGTTCGAGAGTGACCGCGGCGGCACCCAGCAAATCTACGTGATTCCGGCCACCGGCGGGCCAGCCAAACGGATTTCCTTCGGGGAGGGGCGCTATTCCACACCGGTCTGGTCGCCGCGCGGCGATTATATCGCCTTTACCAAGCAAAAGGGCGGCAGCTTCGCAATCGGCATCATGAAGCCGGATGGATCGGGGGAGCGGATTTTGACCGAAGGCTTCCACAATGAAGGCCCGACCTGGGCGCCCAATGGCCGCTATCTGATGTTCTTCCGCGATGCCGGCGGCAGTTCGGGCCCGCGCCTGTTCATGGTCGACATTACCGGTCGCGTCGAAGTGCCGGTGCCGACCCCCGGCTTTGCGTCAGACCCTGCCTGGTCCCCTTTGCTGAATTAAGGCGCTTCCCGCCAGCCAATGAAAAACCCTCTCTGGCCACGCCAGAGAGGGTTGAATTGTTCGGATTAAGATATTTTCTAGAGGATTAAAGGCTTCTTGCCTGTGCTCAATGAACGGTTGGCGGTGTGCCGCTCTGGTTTCGGAGCCGTTCCATTTCCTCTTTCAGAGCCAGTTTCTTGCGTTTCAATTCGGTGATTTTCAGATCGCTGCTGCCTGGCTGGGCCATGGCGGTTTCAATGTCACGTTCGAGTGCCTCGTGACGTTTTTGCAACGTAGCAAGATGGGCTTGTATCGTCATTCCGATCCTCCGCTTGCATCATCAGCACAGCCACTGTGACAGATTCAAGACAGCTGTCGAGAGGCTTTTGCAGCCGATCACTGAAAAAGCGCACGGCTTTATGTGGACGATCGGACAGAGGGGGCCCGGGGCCTGGAGGAGCCCTGCTTGCTCTCGGACACCAACTTGTTGATAATGCACGCCTTGAAACCGCCCAACCGTGATGTCGAGCCTATGGATTTTGACAACGACAGTGACGAGCAGCACAAGCTGGAGGCGGAACTGACCCGCCTGCGGGTCGAGCATGGCGATCTCAACGATGCCATTTCGGCGCTGGAAAAAGTCGGCGGCACTGACCAGTTGCAAATCCAGCGGTTCAAGCGTCGCAAGCTGCTGCTGAAGGACCAGATTTCCAAGCTCGAAGACCGGTTGACGCCCGATATTATCGCCTGAAGATCGGACTCACATGCTGGGCCTATCGGATATCCGTTGAAAATGGCTGAAAAAGCTGCCGATTTTCAAGAAAAACCTATAAAATCCCTTGTGATAAAGCTTGCAGGCCCCGCCGACTTGCCTATACTCCCGCGCTTCCTGGCCCAAGCCGATGGAATGGGCTTCTTTGTTGCAGTCTTCAGGGATCAATGCGGCCATGACCGGAGCCAATAAGCCTGTTGCCATCATCATGGGGAGCCAGTCCGACTGGGCGACCATGCAGCATGCCGCCCAGACACTGGAGGCACTGGCTGTGCCCTATGAGGCGCGCATCATCTCGGCCCATCGCACTCCCGAGCGGCTTTACAGCTTTGCCAAAGGCGCCGCAGAGGAGGGTTTCCAGGTGGTGATTGCCGGCGCGGGAGGCGCGGCGCATTTGCCCGGCATGGCGGCTGCCATGACCCATCTGCCGGTGTTCGGTGTGCCCGTGGAATCCAAAGCTTTGTCAGGACAGGATAGCCTGTTGTCGATCGTTCAGATGCCGGCGGGCATTCCGGTCGGGACTCTGGCGATCGGCAAGGCCGGAGCCATCAACGCCGCCTTGCTCGCCGTTGCTGTTCTTGCCCTGAATGATCAGGCTTTGAGCGCGCGCTTGCAGTCCTGGCGGGCGGCGCAAACCGCCTCGGTTGCCCTGCATCCGGTTTCGGACGGCTCACACTGATGCTGCGGCCAGGCCAGACCATCGGAATTCTGGGCGGCGGCCAGCTTGCCCGTATGCTGGCTGTGGCGGCTGCTCCCTACGGCCTGCGTTGCCATATTTACGCACCCGAACAGGACAGCCCCGCCTTCGATGTGGTTGCGGCCCATACGATTGCCGACTACTCCGATGAGACTGCATTGGCCCGTTTTGCCGAGGCGGTTGATGTTGTGACCTATGAATTCGAGAATGTTCCGGCCCATACCGCGGCCTTTCTGGCGGCCCGGCGTCCGGTGCGACCCGACCCCCGCGCTTTGGCGACCACCCAGGACCGCCTGTCCGAAAAGCAGTTTCTGTCAGGGCTTGGCCTGCCTTTGGCGCCCTTTTGGGAAATCAACGGTCTTTCCGATCTCGAAGCTGCGCTGGCTGTGTCCGGCCGGCCGGCGGTGCTGAAAACCCGCCGCTTCGGCTATGACGGTAAAGGCCAGGTGATGATCCGCGAGGGTGATGACGCTGCTGCCGCTCTGGCGCAGCTCGGGTTTGCCCCCGCAGTGCTGGAAGGCTTTGTGCCGTTTACCCGCGAAGTCTCGGTGGTGGTGGCGCGCGGGCTGGACGGGCGCGTGACGGCTTATGATCTGTGCGAGAACACCCACAAGAATCACATCCTCTCGCAAACGGTTGTTCCGGCCCGGGTAGGGGCCAAAGCCACGGCTCTGGCCCTGCAGCACGCCCGGACTGTTGCTGCCGCCTTGGGCTATGTCGGCGTGATGGCGGTGGAGATGTTTGTGGTCGGCGAGGGCGGGGACGAGCATATCCTCATCAACGAGATCGCCCCGCGTGTGCACAATTCCGGCCACTGGACCATCGAAGGGGCTGAAACATCGCAATTCGCCCAGCATATTAGGGCAGTAGCAGGCTGGCCGCTTGGCTCTGCCACCCGTTTGGGGCAGGTCCGGATGGACAATCTGGTGGGTGTGGAGGCCGAGGATTGGCTGGTTTTGCTGTCCGATCCGCATGCGCATTTGCACCTCTATGGCAAGGCCGAGGCACGTAAAGGCCGTAAAATGGGGCATGTGACCTTCGTCACACCCGAATAATTCATCTGGTTCACCGGCAAAAGTTAAATAATGCTGATGAATCATCGCCGGACTGGTGGACAGCCTCGCATTGATCTGCTAGTTGAGCGCTTCGCTACTCTCGGATCGGCGACGGTTCGAAGGCTTTCCTTTTGTTAACAACGAATTTGGGACAACGACGTGCAGGTTCTCGTCCGTGATAACAACGTCGATCAGGCGTTGAAGGCTTTGAAGAAGAAGATGCAACGTGAAGGCATCTTCCGCGAAATGAAGCTCCGTGGCCATTATGAAAAGCCATCTGAAAAGCGCGCTCGTGAGAAGGCAGAGGCCGTTCGCCGGTCCCGCAAGCTCGCGCGCAAGAAGATGCAGCGCGAAGGCCTGCTTCCCGCGCCAAAGCCGAAGCCCGTCCGCTAAACCACATCTGTGGAAAGCGTCGGCTTTGCCTGACGGTTGGCCCTATTATGGCCGGCCGCTTTATAAATGAGACGTTCTGGCGCCCCGGTCTGTGATAGGCCGCAGGGCGCTTTTATGCTGATGGAACAGGAGACTGGCATGGCTGTCGGATTGCATCAAGGCCCGTCCGTAAACGGTTCACCCGCTACCCGCTCATGGGTCAAGGCCCCTTTGTGGATCACCACAGCGGCGGCTGCCTTGCTGGTGTCGGGCTGCATCAATATCGGCTCCCTGACCCGTGGCAGCAGCGGCTCGTCCGGGATTGCCGAGGTGCAGAACGACAATCCCGAGGTCAATGCCGCCAACATCGCCTCGCTGACCGAAGTGGTGGCCAAAAGCCCGAACAATCCTGTCGCCTATAATACGCGCGGTTCGGTCTATGCCCGCACAGGCCAGTATAAAGAGGCGATTGCCGATTTCTCGCAAGCCATTGCGCTCAATCCCAATTTCGCCGAGGCCTATACCAATCGCGCGCTCGCCTTGCGGCAAACCAACCGCAACGACCAGGCGATGACCGATTTCAACAATGCCATTGCCGCCAACTCCAGTTATGACCCGGCCTATCTGGGCCGTGCCAATCTCTACCGCTCGCTGAACCGTTTTGACGAGGCGCTGGCCGATCTGAACTATGCGATCCGCCTGAAACCCGAATCGGCACAGCTGGTGCATGCGCGCGGGCTGATCTATCAGCGGCAGGGGCAGTGGCAACCCGCCATCAATGATTTCGATGCTGCCATCGATCGCAATCCTTTTGTGGCTGCGCCCTATCTGGCCCGTGGCCAGTGCCTGACCCAGATCAACAAGCTGGAATTGGCCCTGGAAGATTTCAATGCCGCCCTCAATCTCAACAACCGCAGTGCCGACGCCTGGGCCGGTCTGGGGCTTGTGCACGAGCGGATGGGCAACAAGCCCAAGGCGGTGGAAGCCTACCAGACCGCCATCGGTATCGATGCGGGCCAGACGGTTGCGCGCGCAGGCCTGACACGGGTGAAGTAAGAGCGCGGGACTTCACCCTGCCTTGTTTTTGATGATCCCTTGCAGACAAAAAAATGCCCGCCTGCAGGCGGGCATTGTTCTTTGTTTGGAAACCATCCTGTCAATGCAGCATCGCTTTAACGATGTCATCGACCATCTTTTTCGCATCGGCAAACAGCATCAGCGTGTTGTCGCGGAAGAACAGCTCGTTCTCGACGCCCGCATAGCCCGAACCCATGCCGCGTTTGATGAACAGCACGGTCTTGGCCTTTTCGACATCGAGGACCGGCATGCCGAAAATCGGCGACTGCGGGTCGGTCTTGGCCGAAGGATTGGTCACGTCATTCGCCCCGATCACGAAAGCCACATCGGCTTGGGCGAATTCGGAATTGATGTCTTCCAGCTCGAACACTTCATCATAGGGCACATTGGCTTCGGCCAGCAGCACATTCATGTGGCCGGGCATACGGCCTGCCACGGGATGGATGGCGTATTTGACTTCGACACCGTTTTTTTTCAGCGTATCGGCCATTTCGCGCAAGGCGTGTTGGGCCTGTGCGACAGCCATGCCGTAACCGGGCACGATGATGACTTTGGAGGCATTCATCATCATGAACGCGGCATCGTCGGCCGAGCCCTGCTTGACCGGACGCTGTTCGACTTCACCACTGCCAGCGGCAGCCGTCTCGCCGCCAAAGCCGCCGAGAATCACCGAGATGAACGAGCGGTTCATCGCCTTGCACATGATATAGGACAGGATCGCGCCCGAGGATCCCACCAGCGCACCGGTGATGATCAGGGCCATATTGCCGAGCGTAAAGCCGATGCCTGCTGCGGCCCATCCCGAATAGGAGTTGAGCATCGAGACCACCACCGGCATATCCGCACCGCCGATCGGGATAATGATCAGCACGCCCAGCACGAAACTGGCCAGCGTGATGGCCCAGAACAAGAGCTTGCTCTCGGTTGTCACGAACAGCACGATCAGCAAGACAAGGCCGCCGGCCAGAGCCAGATTCATCACATGGCGTTGCGGCAGCATGATCGGGCGGCCCGACATGCGGCCGTCGAGTTTCAGGAAGGCGATGATCGAACCGGTAAAGGTGATCGCGCCGATGGCCACACCCAGCGACATTTCGACCAGACTTGCCGCCTTGATCGAGCCAGCCGCTCCGATACCGAAAGCCTGGGGGGCATAAAGCGCGCCTGCGGCCACCATCACGGCAGCCAGACCGACCAGCGAGTGGAAGAAGGCCACCAGCTGCGGCATGGCCGTCATGGCAATGCGTTGCGCCACCAGGGCACCCGCGCCGCCACCGACAGCCAGGCCGAGCACCAACAGGCTCCATCCCGACAGGGTTGTCGGTGCAGCAACCGCAAGTGTGGTCAGCATGGCAATGGCCATGCCGATCATACCGTAGAAATTACCCTGCCGCGATGTGGCTGGAGAAGAGAGGCCGCGCAGTGCCATGATGAACAGGGCACCGGAAACCAGATAGAGCAGAGCCGCGATATTGGCATTCATGGCGTCAACCCTT
>Ga0136644_10002150_pt1 | contig 15209 bp, 26 predicted proteins | sample C_130820_EF_Meta_FD_94780 | JGI IMG/M metagenome (GOLD analysis project Ga0136644, IMG submission 94780) | Freshwater microbial communities from Lake Croche, Canada to study carbon cycling - C_130820_EF_MetaG (v2) (version 2) | ecosystem: Environmental > Aquatic > Freshwater > Lake | place... | reverse complement strand
ACTGCAATTGCATTTGGACCTGCAATAGAGATATTGTCTGCAAGCAACTGAGTCTGCCAAATAGCTGGAGGCCCAAGATACTGCATTGAATAGAAACTGGAATCCGTAAGAACCAGAATTTCTTGTCGGCTTTGCAGGTAAGTAACAATCTTAGAGCCATGCGAAAGTCGAATACTTCCTGCTTGGTTAGTTGCTGCTGGATACCAAATAATCAAAGACTCTTGGTCTGACCATCGAATTAGCATTGGGTCTAGTACAGTAGACCCGTAATCATTTGTGCCAAACACAATTACAAAACGGCTGGCATCAGATACCGTAAAGTTGTTTTGGTAAAGAGGGCAGTACCCATCAGTACCGGAAAGACTAGACACTAGTTGGCCGTTAGCATTGATATAGGCAGTACCGCTACCAGAGCCTGTTGTATTGATTGCCGCGCCGCCAGCGGTCAAAGCAAGATTAAACGATGTGCCTGTAGAGGCTAGGGCGTAGTAAGTTGTGCCCGGAGTAAGTCCAGTAGGCAAAGCTCCGGTTGTAGAAAACGAAATTGGAGTGCCTGTTGCAATCGTAACGGTCGAAGTCACAACCGCAGGGGTGGCAACCGAGATGCTTACTGAAGAAGTTGTATACCCGGTTGAGGCGTCCCAATAATATAAAGGACCACCACGCGGACCATACAAAAGGTTTTGACCAAAGTTGACTTGGTTCCAAAGGCGAATGGCATCAGTAGATGTCCCGCCGTTACCCCAAGACCCTGATGACCAAGCACCCGCCCCCCATCCAACCGTAGGAACCGCAACGGATGGACCTACGTTGATTTGATAAACAAAGTATGCAGTTGTCGATGAACCGGGACCGGTTGCATTGCTTGAAGCAGTACCTGTTACGCTGATTGTGTAACTGTTAGCACTTACAAAAGTGATTTGGTATTCGCCCGCAGCAACTGTAACTCCTCCCACGGTGGGAGCAGAGGTGGCATACGAAATGGTTACAAAGTCATTGTTGATTGCGCCGTGACCGGTATGGTTAACCGTAACGGTAGTTTTGCCTCCAGAGTTAGTGGAGGTGCTGGTAGTAAAGTAGTTAGTTGTAAGGGTAGACGTTGTTCTAAATGGGGTGATGTCGTAGTACGCACCGCCGTTCTCAATGTAGAACTTGAGGTTTGTGCCAACCCCAACAAGGTTTTGACCACCAAGGGTCACCCAGTTCCAAAGCGAACGGCATATGCCTTGGAATATGTTCGCAGAGATACGCGCCCAACCACCAATCTTCTGTGGTGTGCCTTGTCGAAACCGGATTTTGTCAGACTCATACCACCCGCCTTCGTTTGTATAGCGTGTGTTTTCTCTGTTGACTCCCGGTTTAAACAGTATCTTCTTGAGTGGCATTACTTGCTCGCTACACCCTTATGCTTCTCAAAGCTTCGCATACCGCCAAACCCTAGAAGCCCAGAAAGCAAAACCATAAGCTGGTCGGTTTGCAGGTCAGGAGGTGGGTTTAAACCTTTTGGAATGATATCGTAACCTTGACCAAAAGCCCACAACCACTGCATCAGGGGATATCCGAGGAACTGGTAAGCCAAGCCAAGAACCCCAACCCAGCCCACAGCAGGACGCCAACCAGAGACAAATACGCTAGATGAACCGGCCTCAATCTTGTTGATTTCGACTTGTGCCAAGTCAGTGGCTTGGTCAATCTTCTTTTCCTCCAAGTCGAGCTTGCGCTCTTCCAGCGCCATCTCCGCTCGTTCTTTGTCCGTTGTAATAAGCGAATCCGCAACTTTGCCAACTCCTTCAATGATTGACCCAATTCCTATTAAGTCCATTACTTGAGCCCTTTCAGAGTGCGATTAAGCCAACCCAAGAGAAACTTGGACTGACTGCGGTTTTTGTTACAAATGTCGGCGTATCTTGTAATCTTAGCCAACGCATACGCTTTCTTAAAGGCTTCGCCGTCAATTGTGTTGAACTTTTGCAGAGTCTTGTCACCAACAGCACCATCTGGAGTGACTCCAACGATAAGCTGGGCAAGCTTGACTGCGACCCCCAACCCAGTATTTACGCCGAAGTTGAAGAGGTTTTCTGCAACAACTTGGTTCGTAACCTCATCCCCTCTGAGACGGTCCCAAAACTCAACCTTATAAAAGTTACGCACCATCCCACTAAGTAACGGATTGCTGGTAGCTTCGTGGTCGATGAGGTTCCAACCGGGCCAGTTAGGGTTTTTGTTTCGCGCGATACCTGCATATGTCATCCCACCTGTGTCGCCGGGAATAGTGTGTAGAACGTAACCGCCTTCGTCGGCAATCATCTTTTCAAAAGCTTGTTCAAAGTTAGCCATTATTTCCTCGCCATCCGGTCTTCGATAATGCTAATGTGCTTTTGGTTTTCCATAATCATTTCGCGGTTGTGCTGGATTTCTTTTTCCATATCCTGCCTCAACTTTTCCCGCGCCAGTTCAGCCCCAGAATTGGCAGCTTGTTTGTTGTCTGATGTGACCACCAGACTGATTTTTGCGTTTAGGACCGTCACATCGTGGCTGAGTTTGTCCAGAGACGACATCAGATACACAACGCAGGTAAACAAAATTGGAAGCACGGCAAAAGCCGTCTTCTCGATAAGTTGACTTTTGGCTTCAAGTTTTTCGCTCATTGTTTGTCCCTCATCTTGTTGATGATTTCAAAGGCACTCTTTACCTTTTCTTCAAGAACCGCTACGCGAAGGTCAAGTTTAGAAAGAACAACGATAAGCGTGACGATACCCAGAAGGACCGGCCACGCTTTGAGGAAAAGTTCAGCTATTTCCATTAGTATCCGTTTACATCTATAAGTTGCCCGCGAAAGTCTATTATCCCATCTTTGTGCTTGCTTACCAACTCAGGCCAAAGCATGCGCGAGTCTTTGAATGTGAGGACCGCGAATCCAGACCTCCAGTTTACTGGGGAATCCTCAAGGTAGTCCATAAACTGTGGACCATCAATCTCTGCCAATGTTCCGGTATCGACCCCAAATCTCGTGCCCCGATAGTCACTGTATGGGGTACATTTCAGACTGTGCAGATGCCCAGTAATAATTGAAATCCCGGCTGACTGGGTATTCTGATGAGTAGCGTGAATGCCACCCTTATATCGGTGTTTGACAATCACGTTATCAGTTAACCAACATGACCAACACGGATGCCATTTAGGAAAATGGTCTTTAAGAGCAAGGCCCGAAACCCCTTCAAACTCTGATGCCGACTGAGCCAACCTAGTCTCAAATCGGCTGTCATGATTGCCTAGAGGCCAGATTAACTGTGTGTGGTGCCTAGCTTTGTGTGCCGCCTTTTCAATCTCTCCTAGAGCCTCCTGACAGGCTTCTAGCTCTTGGCGGACCGAGGGCTGGTTACCCCAACCAATTCTAGGGTACCTGCTAATCGCGGCTCCATCAAAGGCATCGCCATTGTTAATTATAACGTGCGGTTTAAGGTGCCCTATCGCCCATAAAAGGCCCTTGAAAGCGGTGCTTCTAATACCGGGCCAGAAGTGGGCATCTGAGAAAACGATAACTATGCCGTCTGTCAAACCCGCGTGATGGCGAGCTTTTTTTATGTGTGGTTCAATTGATTTTTCTGATGAAAGCTTGATGTTTAAACCGCTCTCTAGGGCGCGTCTTCTGCTGTGGATGCGGCGCTCAGAGATGTTAAACAACTTTGCCAACGCTACCGGAGACCTGTGTCTTTCCCAAGCGTCCAAGAACTCTTTGTCAGATACCTTGCTTTTCATGGCTGGGTTCCTTGTTGAGGAACCCACCTAATAGCATAGTATTGTGAAAACACAATAATACCCCGTGTTACCGGGGTTTGACGTTAGTCGTCGGTCTGCTCGTCTGTATCTTCTTCTTCTTCAACTTCAGCGTCAATCTCAAATTGAGCTTCGATGTTAGAAGAGAAGAGGCTGCTCAACGTGAACTCGCTAACACCGTTTGCCGAAGCAACTGCGTAGATAGCTGAGAACAGGACGTTCAGCGCATCGATAGGCTCAGAACCGTCAAGGATTTCAATGATTTGGTCTTTCACAATAATCTCCGATGATTGATGGGCGGACGCCCGCGACAAGTTTAACTTTTGCGTAAGACAGGAAAGTTACTTGCCTTTGATGATTGCAGTAGACGTTTCTCGGTCAATTGTCATGTACCCATGACAGGCTATGTTCCAATCTGGCCCCGCCGACATCTCGCTCTCGGCAGGAACTTCTAGCTTGAAGTGTTTAAACAGGTACTCTTTGTCATTCTCAAAAACGCGCCACACATGGTCCATCGTACCCCGGCCCGGTTGACCTCGACTTTTGTTAAACCGGATGAGGTACTTGTTCAAATTACTTTCCAAATCCAAAAGGACATTTAGTCATATTTTCTCTATGGTCTGCCGCATCTGTTAGTCTTTTAATGATTTTATAGTATGGCTTTTGAAGGTAATACCCCAATGGTTTTGAGTATCTTCCAAAGTCTTTTTGTTCAATAAGATGGTGTTTTATTTTTATATTGCATTCATTAATAGGTATGAGTGAAATCGCAGGCTCGCCAAGGTTTAATTCAAATGAGTGAGGTTCGGATTTATATTGAAAAATTATGTTTACTGCAACGCCGTGATTGTATTTAAAATCTACAACTCCGGGCAAAACGCAGTAGTCTAAAATATTTTGTCTATTCCAAACCGGGTCGCTCCATACAAATTCTACAAATTTATTAGACCTTATTGCCCAAGGTATTTCTATTTTTAATTGTTGATAATTATCATTTAACATTCCTTGAAATTGTAGTCTATTATGGTCCAACGGTTTGTCGGATAAACCTACATGAGAATACTCAAATTTTTTTTCGTCTGAATCAGTTGGTTTAATTGAGATATCGCAGTGCCAAGGAACTACTATAGAGTTAGCCGTATGATACCTTGTAAAAGCTTTGCAATTTTTTATTGTTCCAACAGAAACATTTTTTATTGTTTTACCAAAATCTTCAGGGTAAAATTTTGGTAGCTTAATAAACCATTCTGGAAAAAATTTATATGAAAAATCTGGTTTTGCAAACTCATACGCAACGTATGACCATGTAAAGCAGTCTAAAACAACGTCTTTCTTTTTAATCCAAAAAAACATTATATAACTTCCGCAGCGGCAGGGGGGTGGCAAATTTGTGCAAACTGAACGCCAATATTAAAATGTACAAAAGTCAGCGGTTCGGTGGCTGCGTGTCGGCTAAAAGAATGGGGTAGCCATGCATTTGAAAACATCAACATACCCGGTTCTGGAACAAAGTTAATTATGTTGCTGCCATAGGTTACGTCATTAAAGTTTGCCTCTGGTAGATTGATTTGAACTTTGCCGGGGCGCGGGTCGTGAAAAAGTACTCTGGAACAATTTGCTGGGCAGTCAAGGAAGTAAAACCCAACAAGTTGGTCCATGCCACCGTGGACATGTTGCTCCATAAGAGAATGTTTATGATGCTCTTGCGCCCAAATCCCTGTGAAGAATGTGTTTAAATTGGCGTTTGCATAGCCCTGTACACCAAGTATGTTCCACGCAGTTTGAAGAACATATTGAGAAAAGTCAGCTAACCTTGAGTCTTCCCGAAGGTCATGGCTCATACGAACCGGGTAGATTTCGTCCACATCTTTAGGCTGTTTAGAAAACGATTCATAAGACACTTCTTTAACTGTGTCTACAAACTCTGGTTTGCTTTTAGTGTAGACGGCAGACGGAAAGTAAAACGCTTGGTTGATTTCGTCGTTCAAGGTTTAACAGGCCAAACAATGTTGTTAGGGAAACCAACTTGAAGACGAATCTCACGCAAAGCTTTGCGATAAGATTGCCAAAGCTGCCTATCGCCATTATGCAATGGCACATCTGGAAGCATCGTCCAATCTGATGCCGCCAAAAGAGACTTTGCTGCTTCCCATGCAAGCTCACTAGAAGTAGATTGCGGTGGCGCAGCAGGTGCTTCGCCCGCAACCTGAAACCAGCCTTGGTCCTCAATACCTACAAAGGACAGGTCGCCAATCTGGTCAATAAAACCAGACATCCCAAAGATTGGTCCCCAGTTTTCAGGAAGAGGTTGAGGACTGTTCAATGCTTCGCCGGTCGATAGTTTCTTGAGCTGCCACAACATTATCAAGTTCCTTTTCGCGTTCGTTTTTTACCATTTCTGGAGGAAAAAAGCTGTCTGCCTTTCGTTGGTCTTCAAGAGAAAACTTGTCTGTCCCAACTTTCATGTGCGGCTCCATGTCATTCGGAAAAGTTGGATGACCATTTAAACGTTTTCTTTCATCTTCAGTAACTCGCCAGTTTCTCCAACTAGAAAAATCATCTCTTGGAGTTAAATGAATATGACATCCAATGTTTGCTGATAATTGATGAATTATTTCAATTACTTCGGGCGGGTTTAAAACTGCCCATGTAACTTTGCCATCATTCATTCGCATAGAAACTTCGGTGTTTCCACCAAAAGCCGTTCCAACACTAAAAGAACGCGCTCTTAGTTTAGCCGCTTCCATATCTGCAAGCGAAAACTCATCGTTTAGGCGTTTTTGATTTTTTTGCAAAGTAGTTTTCATTGAGCATTCCAACTAATAGTCACTTGGCCTCCAGATGGTACGCTAACTGGGTAACTTCCACCTGAATTTACAGACACACAATTATACGTTGCTGGAGTTGCAGCACTGCCCGGATTTCCCGCGCCACCGGGGTTTCCTGCATTTCCGGAGGAACCGGGGTTTCCACCTCCTCCAGCATTTCCTCGGCCCCCTCCACCGCCCCCGTTTGAAGCATAACTAGAACCAAAAACAGAAAATGGATAAAACGGATTTTGAATGCCGCCAGCGCCACCGCCTCCAGCCCGGCTATTGTTTGCTGGATTACCCGGACCACCAATATTTTGAGCGTAGTATGCACATGCACCGGGAAGATACGGATTTGCATGGGTTCCGTTTCCACCGTTTCCACCACCACATGCTCCACCGGGTTGTCCAAACATGCCCCCAGCGCAGTAAGCTGGGGAGTTATATGAGCAAGACCAGTTTGCATTTCCATTCGCACCTGCGCCGCCGCCGCCACCACCAGCACCCCAACCGTAAGAAGGAGAACCTAGATATGGGAGTGGCGGTGGCCCGTCACAAGTTGGGCGACCTGTGTTTGCATTCCAAAGTCTACCTGCTGCGCCACCCCCGTTTCCACCTTGGCCGCTAGAAGCGTAAACAAATTTAAAATTTGAACCATTACAATAATAAGTATTGCCGCCAAAATAACCAGCGTTACCGCCTGAACCACCTCCACCACCCGAACCCGGATTGCCAGCAGAACCTCCGGTTCCAGCGTTTCCACCATTCCCAGCGGTACCACCAGTAAAAGTATAAGAAAGCGCAGTAGAAGAACCTCCCGTGCTTCCTGCATTTCCTGCGGTTCCCGAATTTCCATTGCTTCCTGCGCCACCACCACTTCCACTATTACCACTACTTCCTGATGAAGCCGGATTCATGGCGACATAAGAAGAATCGTCGTTTGAGCCGGGGTAGTTTCCTCCCGATGCACCGCCCCCGCCGCTACCACCTCTTGAATAATAAGTCTGGCAATTTGCACCACGAAAATTTATGAAAAAACAAGTGTTACAGATGTAGTAATACTGAACGTAGTAGCAACCTTGATATGTACCGCAAGCGAATTTCCCGCGAGCAGCACCACCCGCACCGGTTCCCGGATTTCCTGAACCCCCCGGAGAACCCCCGGTTCCAGTATTACCAATGTTTCCCGGATTTCCTGAATTACCGGGTGCGCCTTTCCCGGTAACGTTAACTTTTGTCACCCCGGCAGGAGATGTGAAAGTGCCAGATGTATTAAAGGTTTGACTTCCGGCTGGGGCATTTAACCCCCCAAACATTGCAATTTTTGGAGTACCTGCTGGCATGTTTAAACCTCAATCATAATAAAACCAACCAGTAACAATGTACTTGCTAGTATTTCCAAATACAGTATTGCCCCGATGTGCGTGGGTATATCCAGCGGGCCAAAGAATCATAGTATTTTCAACAGGGCAAACCCTAGTCTGTTGATATAAAAATTCAGTTTCCCCTGCGGATTCTGGACCAAGTGTATTTAAATATAACATATACACTAAAGCCCTTGATGATTGATTTGCGTTGTTTTGTTCGCAATGCCAAACATGATACCCGCCACCAGAGCCTGTGCGCTGCATTTTCATGGTTGTTCCACGAATTTTTGCGTCTTTTAATACCGAGAAATTATTTGAGTAGTCTTCATAGCAACTTTGAAGGCCATGAAAAAACATGTTTACTGAATCTTTTTCTTCAAAAAGTTCAACATTATGTACGCCAATGTTTAAACTAATTTGATAGTCATTTTTAATATGCGATGGTGCTTTTTCAGATGCTAGACGATTTGCTCCAGCACCGGAGTGAGCTAATCGCTCAAATTCATTTATTAAATGTTGGCAATACCCGTCTGGGTAAACCCCAGTGTATATTCCAATAAAATCTTTATGTTCTATTTTCATTTAAATGGAGGTCCAGAAACCCATGCAACTAAAGATTGTCTACTTCCTTTTGTTACGGGTTCAACTTGATGTCTAACAAAAGATGGAAAAACTGAAATAAAACCACGTTGTTTCTGTGCGGTTTGAGTTCCTTTTGCTGTAATTAATTGAAGATTTCCACCTTCGTATTCAGATGCGTCAGTCAATTGAACGCTAACGGATAACTTTCTGCATAACCCATGTCCTATATCTTGATGCCATCCATAATTACCATTTTCTGAGGCAGAATAATTAGCTAATTGCAATGGCTCTGAAAATCCTGTTAAATCAAACCCATAAAACTGAGAATTTATTTCAGAAACAACTTTATTAAGCGTATGAAAAACCCAAGACGTTTCAGAATTAATCTGAATCCAACTTACTTGAGATTTTCTGATATTTTTGTCAATCCTGTTTGAATTTAATAAGTCCGCTCCCACACCTGCATCTTGGTCTGACTGTTTCGCTTTGTTTTGCAACCAATCAAGCTGCTCTTTGCTAAATGCATTTTCCCACCAAACTGCGGAAACAATGTCTTTAGAAATTGGAGTTATTAAATATTGCATTAGCTGTTAATGTAGTTTACAAGGGTATCTGCATATGCAGTAATATCAGCAGCGGAAACTTCTCTAGCATCAACTGGCTGGTTATTACGGTTTGCAATTAACGTATTTTGAGCAAGTTGAACGGCAGAAAGTTTAGCCTGTTTTGCTTGCATTTCTGCGTTAGCTGCGGCTTGAGCAGCCTGACCGGCGGCAGCGGCATTTTGACTAGAAACTTGAAGCTCTAATGCATTGTCATGTTGCTTTTGCATAAAAGCCAATTGACTTGTTTGGGCAGAGATAGCCGCACTAAGTTGTCTTGCAACTTCGGTATTGATTGCGGTTAATTGTTCGGGGGTAAATTCCATTTTAAACTCCTAAATTAAGTGGACATGTTCTTCATTGAGATATTACCGTACCACGTTGTACCGCCATCAGGGGTGAAGAAGACCCAGATGTCAGTTGCGCTAGCTGTCGTGGTGCGAGAGAGAGAAGCGGAACCATTGGGAAATTTAAACGAACCACCAGACCATGCCACAGTTCGCCCAGCAGTTGCGTCGTTCGTTAGTATAAGTGTAAACGAAGACGAGCCTGTTGCAACAGCAGAAGCAAGTGTAAACGTGCAGTTGCCGGTAAGTGTGGCAGTAAACACGTTACCGTTGGTACAAGTGATTGTTTGCGCGGTTCCGGTGTTGCCAATAGCAGACACTGTATCGGCATATGCTACCGGCTGCGAATAACCCGTAGAAGTGAAAGAAAGTCGCCGTGTGGAGTTGGTTGCAATACTAACTGTGTTAGCCGCAGACAGGTACACACCGTTTGTTGGAACAGTAGAACCGGAAGGAATAAACGAAGTTGCGGTTGAACTGCCAGTAAGCGTAAGATTGGTCCCGTCAAATGGCGGGGTAATCTTTACAAAGTCTGTACCGTTAAAGGCAAGAACAGCCCTTTCGCTTACGGCAAGTGACACACCAGATTGGCCTGATGCTTTAAACGTGACCGTGTACGTCGCTGACGTATTGATAACAATATACGTCTTACTTGCTGCCGGTGCCGTAATGGTAATTGCGGCTGATGCGGGCGAAGCAATAATGATTGCATACTGAGAAGAAGTAGCGCCAAGACTTGAACCAGTTGACTTGGTAAGCGTTGTATCAGCAGTAAGAGTCAACGCACCTGCAATAGCAGAGTCAAGATACGTTGAAATATAGTTGTTAACAGTGTCGCCCCAAGTACCTGACAACTCCCCCGTAGCGGGGAGGGCAAGCCCTAGTAGCGAGGTATATGAGGTTGCCATGTCAGTCCTTTACGGTACGTTAACCACTGGTGCCCAAGAGGCATCAAGTGTAGTGTTAATTAATTGCCAGTTTGGTGTTTGAGTATCATCAATTGGTTCCCAAAGATACCTAACGCTTTGCGTTGTTGATATCGGTACTGTTTCAGATACAGATGCAGTATATGAAGTTAAAACACTGGAAGAATCAGAAATTGCAGAAGAATCAGAAACCAAAAATTTAAATGTTGCATTTACAGTTTCATAAGTAAATATTGGAGCAATTTCAAATATTGAACCATTGTAATTTGTAAGAGCCGTTTCTGTTGTTGCGGTTGTTACTGTTTCTGTTCTGTCTGCGTTAAAGTAAGTACCAACAACCTGCGTTGTGCTGGTTGCCATAGTCTCGGTTCTAGACAAACCATATGCAGCATCTTGATTATTGGCGATTGCAATAGTTTCAGAATTGGAAAAAGCAAAAGTTGCATTTACAACGTTTGTTTCAACAATATTAAATGTATCTGCAAACGAAACCTTATAAGATGTTGTTGCTGTTTCAGAAACGGTTATTGTTGATGATTCGGTAATCTGTGCATCAAAATCAATTCTAATTGATTCTGTTGTACTTATTGTTCCTATTGGTTCAGTTCTTGAAAAAGCAAATGTTGCGACTACAGACTCAGATGTTGACGTTGCTAGGCTGTCAGATACGGAACCCGGAAAAGCTACAGAGGCGTCCTCAAGAGTTGAGGTTGCAATTGTTTCGGTGACACTATCCGCAAAGGGAGTGCCACCGCCCCATATACCAGAACTCCAAGTGCTGAATCCCCAGCCGGTTGCCATTTTAGGTCAATGTGCAAGTATAAGAAACCGCAATGGTGTCGCCGTTAACAACCGACTTGGAACTAGAAAAGTCCCCAGCAGAAAACAAAGTACCAGTCGTGTTATCAATCGTGGAGCTACCGCCGATGTTGATAAAGCACCCTGCTACCGTTCCGGTAGAAGTAATTGAGAAGCTCGATGCCGCCGAAGTGGTTTTGCTACCTGCTGATGCCGCACTGAACGTAGGCGTTTTGCGACTGCCAGTGTACGTTGGAGCGTTGGCAAGACCAACCTCATTCCATGAGGCATGGGATGATTGGGTATCAGCAACTACAGCAGTACCGGTTCCCTTTAACCCCATGACGATAGCGCCAGCGGCAGAGTTACCAAGAATCGTATCCAACGTCAGGTTTTTACCTACCGTGGTTACAAGATTCTCAATGTTGTCTTCCCACTTGATGTTGCCGTCTTGGTCATAGCAAACAGCGTGGTAGAAACCCTGAATGCTCAAGGCATCATTGGGTTGTGTGTTGTAGCTGCTTGCAGCCTCAACCCTGTCAATTGCAGTAAGTTTTTCCATTTTAAACCCTAATAATTGCAGAAGTGTAAGTGTTGGCGGGCAAAGTTACAGTGAAGGTACTTGAGCAGGTTTTGTCTGACCCGAAGTTCAACACAGCAATTGACTTGTTGCTTTTGCTGGCATTATAAATCAATGCCCCTCTGCAAGTAAAAGCAGAAGATGTCCAAGTCAAGTTGTCAAAGCTGACGTAGGCAACGCCGTTTAAAGTGTTTACGGTGACGTTTGTGCAGGTCTTTCCACCTGCTGTATACCCGGTTCCAACAACTTCGTTGGTGGTCGTGTAAGCCGTTGTATCAGCGGTAAGGTTTGCATCGCCCGTATAGAGGGCAAGTTTAATTGTGTCGGTCGTCAAAGCCTGACCACCCGTTAGGATGTCAGATTTAAACGATGTGGTTGCCGTCTGAGTAATCATATGACCTTGTACTTAGGCGGCGTATCACGGAACGAATCACCCTTCTCTTTCGCATCGCCCAGTTGTTTGAGCAGAACCATAGCCGCTTCGGCGCGTGACTTGTACAAAGCCACCAAGTCTTGCTCACCCTTCATGTAAGTGATTGCTTCCATGAGGCAGTAATTGAGAAGCGCGGTGTCAAAGTTATCACCAAGCCAAGTCGTCCCAGAAGTAACAATTGACTCTGGGTAGAAGTAATAGTGAAGCTCTAGGTTGTACTGAGCATCTGGAGTTGGCCCAACAAGGAAAGACAACTCCGCTGGCAAATCAGAACGTGGTCCAAACAAAGAGTAATAAAGAGGCATTCCCGTATCTGTTGGACTTGGGTATGCCTCTCTAATATAACTTACATCTTTATTTAGCATGTAAGTGTATGAACCTGTACCATCAATAACAGCAAACGAATACGTTGCCAAAAAATCAGTTGGGCAAGATATGTATTTGATGTTTGTTGTTGTGATACCGGTTACGTTTTTACGAAGCGATGGCAGTTGCGCTGAGTTATAGATTAACTGCTCTGCTTGCTCAACAAACCGATTGAGAATAGAAGGCGTCGTTGAGTAATCAAAACTATTCTCAGCATAGTTTTGAATTGACGCTACTAACTCAGTATAAGTCACGCCATCGGTCCCCGAGCCATCGTGCCTTTAGTGGCGCAGCCAGTACCACGGATTTTCATTCCGGTAGTCTTGGCTTCTGGATACGGCTTAGTCCTAAACGGCCCAACGCTTAGGCACTCATCTTCTACCTTAGCGCGGTTACCTTTGCCATAGCCGTTGTTGCTTAAATCTACGCCAGACTTGCCTGACATCTGATGCGGCGGCGCGTATTTGGAAGCGGGTCCAACTTCTTTGCCACCACGCTTCATGCTGTAGTCACCCATTACCGCCCCCGCTGGTTGTTTGCGCGGGCCATGTTGCGACCAACAGCTTTCATAGCTTGGCTGGTAACCCCACCCTTAGCCATTTTATGCATGCGCTTTTCGTGCCCTTGCACTTCTTTCCTTGCCTCTGTATCGGCAATCTTTTTTACGTCTGTACGGTTCATGGTAAATCCTAAGTCGTTGTGATGGTAACTGTGCCTATTTGAACATTCAAGGTCAAGTCATTTGGTGTTAACCCGTTGTCAATCCCTTGAGAACCGCCAACTGGATACCAGCCCCATTGGAAAACTCTACTGCCTTCTTCTGGATATCCGTTTTGCGTAATGTCCGTTCCGCTTGTGCTATTAGTCATAATACCGCTGTTTCCAGACTGATAATAGCTAACGTCCGGTCTTGGTTCTCTGACTGCTTGCGGGTCATACACGGGATAAAGCCCCAATGACAACTGCGGTTGGTCAGGGTCCCAACAAGTAGGACAAACTTTAATCTGAAAAAGTTTTGTTTTTACTACTTGTTTCTTTAACTCTGTAAGTTTGTACCGCTGACCGCATCGGTCGCATTCAGCAATTGCAAACTTGCCAGATGCATATCTGTTAGCCATCAGTAGAACATTTGTCTGGGAGCCAAGCGCAAGGAAGCCTTTTCACGGTCTTCGTCTGCGGCAAATCTAAACTGTTCTTCGTACTGCTCTTTGAGCATTGCGATTCTGTCTGCTGATTCCGGCTGCTTAACGCAGATATGGTATGCCAACCCGGCAACAATCGCAGGAATGAATCGAAACGGAATGTCGGCGGTTTTGGTTCCTGTCCCAGCATCTTGAATCCTTCGCATACGCCAGTAAACAAAGGTATAAGAATCCCCTGCGTTTGCCGTAGGCCAGATGTTAATAGTAGTGTTGTTAACTACCGTGATTGCCGCGCCCGCAGTGTGCGCCGCAGCCGTCGTGCCGTTCTGCCCACGATTGCAAAGCTGGAGCGTATTTCCCAAAACGCTGGTGTAATAAATCTGTTCGCTGCCAATCTGAATGTATCCTGCGGCTCCAAGAACGGAGCCATCACTAACAGTAACGGATGTGTCAGTTGCAGTAATTGTAGAAGAAAGAGTGATTCCTGCATCATAGGTGGCATTGGTTTGCCTGTTTATCCATACTTGGATAGGTCTACCTTGCGCTAACTTGTTTGGAATGGATGCGTAGGTTGACTCTGAAATCCTAGTGATGTTGATGTCGGTCTGATTGGTTGTCGTCTGGTTTTGCCGGATAACGTGGTCAAGCAGGTCAATGGTGTCTGCGGGCAACGGATAAGCAACCTGCCCCTGAACCAACGGAATCTCACCTTGCTCGATGGTCCATAGGTTAATACCCCTGTTGGCCCACTCGATAGTCATAATGTTTAAACTGCGTCGGGCTGTACGAAGTTGATAGCCCGTGCGAAGCTCCATCCCACAACGTTCATAGGCTTCCTCTGCCAGTTCATTGAATGACAGGTTAAACGTTGAGGTACCGGACGTACTCATCTAAATTTTGCCGTTTTCTTTGCAATCGTTTTGGGCTGCGCTACAAACTGCTTACCGGCTTTCTTGCCTTCTCTTTTGGCTTTGGTTGTCGCCGCATATTCTGCGGAGCTAAGACTATCAATCGCCGCACTAGGCAAATATCTTTCTCCCGTCTTGCTTGACGGTTTCCCAGACTTGGTGCGCCATTTCTGGTCACCCCAATCTTTAAGCGATTGCTGAGGACCTTTCATCTTGGGCCTGTTCGTGAGGTATGCTGTCCATAAAGTCTGAATAACCGCAAGTACAAATACCGTTTTTGTGTGCGGTACAGTCTTCTTCGTGCGGGTCTTGTCTAGCAAAATTTACAGCACTTTCTCCCGCTTCTTCGCGAGCCAAGTCTTCTAACTCTTCATATGTGCCACAAGTGCATGGCCCATCTTCGTTTAAAGCGCAATCTTCAGTATGACCTTTAATCACGATAACCTCCACCAGCCGCTTTGTACTTCTTAGCAACAAGCTGTGCTTTACGGGCAGACCATTGCCCAGCACCTGTACCTTGAGTCGCCGCAGCTTTGACTTGAGACACAATACGTTTACGAAGACTGGGCTT
>Ga0136644_10002149_pt1 | contig 15211 bp, 18 predicted proteins | sample C_130820_EF_Meta_FD_94780 | JGI IMG/M metagenome (GOLD analysis project Ga0136644, IMG submission 94780) | Freshwater microbial communities from Lake Croche, Canada to study carbon cycling - C_130820_EF_MetaG (v2) (version 2) | ecosystem: Environmental > Aquatic > Freshwater > Lake | place... | reverse complement strand
ATTCATTTTATTATTATACTTGTTATTTTTATGTTGTTTATTTATGTAATAATAATAAAATAATAACAAAATAATAAAAAATCCTAATATAATATATGAATATATTAGGATTTATTGTAAAAGCAAATGGAATTTATGATATTTTATGTGCGCTATGCATATTGAAAATTATAAATATTCCTATTTTGAATAACTTACATTTATCTGTAATACAAAATTATTCGAGCAACAATAATTTATTCGAAAGATTTTATGCATATTGGATTTTTACATACGGTATAATAAGGCTTTCTAACAATAATATATTAATAAGTTATTCTTATTTTATAGAAGCCATATTCTTTACAAATGAATATATAAACAAAAGTGTTTACAAAGATAAAGCAATGTTTATAATCATATCATCAATTATATTAGGTTTTGCATGTATTAGATACAAAATATGATTTATTTGTGTATTTTCTAATAGTAGTATAAAGTAATATGACAGGTAGAACAGATTATATATTTGATGAATCTAAAAGTCAGGATAATTCTTTTATTGAAAAATGGGGTAAAAAAATAAACAAAATAAAAGTTCATTGGACGGAAGAAAATGAGAATATTTTGGTAGAATGGTGTGATATAGCACAATGTTATAAATGGTTGAATTCTAGAGCACATACAAAATTTTCTTTTATGCATGCTTGGTTTACTATTCCAACAATAACATTTTCAACGATTAGTGGAACAGCATCATTCGCGCAGTCTAATCTTCCATTGGAATACCAAACATATGCACCTATGATTATTGGAACTATAAATATTATAATAGGTATTCTTACAACGATACAACAGTATTTAAAAATTTCGGAATTGAATGAATCACATAGGGTATCTTCTATATCATGGGATAAGTTTGCACGTAATATACGTATAGAACTCGCAAAAACTCCAAAAGAACGAATGGATGCAGGTTCATTTATAAAATTATGTCGCCAAGAATTCGACCGTTTAATGGAAACAAGTCCTAGTATACCAGATGTTATAGTAAATGAATTTATCAATAAATTCAAAGGAAAAACAATAGAAGAACAAAATAATTTCAAAAATTTGAAAAAACCAGATATATGTGATACAATAACGAGTGTTAATGAAACGCGACATAAATGGTTCTTAAATGATGATATAGAATCAAATAGTGATATATCATCTCAAGATACTATTGTGAGTAATTATGAAAAAGAGAATAAGAGAACTATAGCAAAAATACCATTGCATTTATTAAAAAAACTAAAAGATACTGGTAATTCAATGTTCTCCTGATTCTACAAAAAAACGAGGAGATTTACAACACCAGAATTCTTTTTCATTTTCTGTAAATCCTATTACAGGTGCTTCAGGAATATTTATTATTTCTCCTTCTATTTTATTTTCCAAATTTGTAAAAACAACAAAGCATTTCACTTGTTCTATATTTTTATCACTAGGAAATCTTTCTTTTGAAAACAAATAAATATCTTTTAAAATTGGATGATGAATTCTATCAAAAATCAATGTTTTTGTATTTTGAGAATTTTCACCTTCATCATAATACACATTTACATATATATCTCCATCTTTTTTACATAAAAATAATAATTCTGGGTAAATTATATTTGTTGAACCTAGTTGTTTATTATTTACATCTTTATATTTTTTTATATTATTCAATATTTTGCTTTTTTTAAATATATTCAATATTTCATCACGAATAGGAATATCATATATTTTATTTACTTTCAATATTTGATATGTAATAGCCCAATATTGTTTGGAATCTTTCATTATTTTTATATTTGTTGCATCAATAACAACATATATTTTATTTTTATTTTCTTCTGTAAAAAAATCGAATCCTCTATAAATGTTTTTAAAAGATTCTATATCAAGAATAAAATCCGTTTTTTCTTTAAAAAAATGGTAACATTCTTCTACAAATAAATCATTTATTTCTTTTTTTTCTGATGTATCGATTTTTGGTTGTTCTATAGGTTCGATTTTTTCTTCTTCATTCTCATTAAAAATAGTTGCGGATACTTTTTTGAAAGGAAAAATACATTCTAAATTTGGTTTTTCAAAATAAAATTCTAAATAAGGTGCTGGTAAAATTGTATTCACTCTATAAATACACAAATGTAATTCGAAATCTTGTTTAATATCTCTATCAAAACTAAAATCATTATGTAATGGATTATCTGCTAAAAAATTATATTCAGTATATTTTTGAAAATCTTGTTGTTTTAAATCGTCTGTTTTTTCTAATGGCAAAATTTCATCTTCGATTTTTTGAACTTGTTTTGGTCTAAAAAAAACAGTAGTAAATTTAGATACAATATAATCTTTTAATTTATTTTGAAATTTAAACATCTATATATACAAATTTATATATAGATATACATAAATAAACTTTTTTACTTAATTACAATGAATTTATTTTCATTTTCTTTTTCTTTTTCTTTCCAAAAAGAATTATTTTCTCTAATTTCCATCGATTTCTTCAACCATTTTTCTTTAATATTCTGTGACAATGTTGTTCTCATATGACGTTCATATTGTTCTGGACTATCAAAATATAATGAATCCATACATTTTTTACCTAATTCACCAGTAGAGAGACGAACCTTAAAAAATAAATGTTCGTTTAAAGTTCCTACTCTATACTCTTTGTATTTACTACCAGTAATTGCATCACAAATCATTGTTCTTGGTGTAGTGGATGTTGAAAAAATTTCGATTTCATATTTTTTACCATTAAACATTCTATTTATCTTATGAATTCCTTTCAATTCTTTTTTGTATTCTTCCCATAATTTACGATTTTTCTTTTTAATACTATCTAAAGTATAATCATCATCCGATTCATCCATTACAAATTGCTCGTTATACATTTGCATTTCTTCTTGAAAATTATCATAATCATCATCGTAATCATTAATAGTTAATACTTCGTTTTCTTCGTACATATTCAGATAACAATAAACGTAAATACCTAGATATTATAAAATAAATCTTACTATATTATAATATTTTATATTGTATAATCTTTATATTGTTATAATAAATATTTTGTAATAAAATATAAAAAAAATATTATATTATTATATGTAAAATGTTTATAAAATTTTTTGTAATTGGTTTTATATTACAAAATAGAAATTCGTATATAAATAAAAAATGGTTACAATTTACGAATAAAACTACAGTAATAATGGAAGAAATGCAAATAGATAATAATACAAATATTTTGGATTTAGAAGAAGAAGATTTTTTCAAAAAAAAAGGGTTTCATAAAAATAAATTTTTTAATGATGGTATGGATTATCATAAAAATGATACAAAATATAATGAGATTATTTTGAATATTACGGATTATATGTATAAACAAGAATTGTTAGAAAAATTACAGAATAAAAAAATAAGTAATTTACAGAAATTAGAAGCAATAAATAATTATAGAAAAAATAAAAATGTAAGTGAATATTTAATAAATATAAATGCTGGTAAAATAATGGAAGAATGGTATAATTCATAAATTATGGAACATTTATTACATGTCTTTCTATGTATTTAAACATTTCACTAAAATGACTTCCAAATATTCTATTATTTTCATAAAATACTATAACTTCTTGAGTAATGATATTCCAATAATTTTTTTCTATTTCATCTAATTTTTCATGAAAATGTTTAGATATTTTTATCAATGTATTTTTATCACCAATAACATTATTATCTATACCATGTAATTTTTTATTATCTAGTTTTTGAGGTATTTCTATCAAATAATTTTTTTTAAATTTTGTATATTTGAATTTGCTAGATATTTCATTGAATAAATATTCACTGTTTATAGGATTCGAATTTGTAAATGTATCAAATCTTGTATTTAAAATGATAATTTTTTCATTTTCATTGTTAAAAACTTCTTGTGTAATTTTATGTATTCCATACCACATATTTTTCCAACCTATTTTAGGTAGTGTTCCAGAACATATCACTCCATAAGTTTTTCCAATTAATATTATATCATTATCATCCTCTATAAACATTTTTTTTATTAAAGGAAATAAATCACGAAAATATTCTTTTATGGAATCTTCATTTACTACAGTATTATCTTTTTTTCTTAATCTGTCCCAACTTATTCCATTTGATTTTATATTCCATGTATGTAAATATATTTTCAATTGATATTGGATTGATACTAATTTTAAAAAATTATATAATTCATCATTATCAAAAGAATTATTTATATGACCACGAATAATTATTATGAATTCATTTTGTTTATAATATGGAATATTTGTTTCTATATTTGAAATGAATGATAATGTTTTTGATGGATATTCTTTATTTATTCCTTGGTTATTGATATTTAACAAACAAGACCAATTTTTTAAAATATTATCATTATCATTATCATTATCATTATAATTATAATTTATTAATGGAATATTTGATATTAATGCAGTTGTTGTAGAAAATGTAGAAAATTTTACAGATTGAAAAATTTGTTTACATTTTGATAAACAAAAAAAATCTAATACAGGAATACCACCACTATATTTTGATACTTCTTCGTAGTTTAATTCAATAAAATTTATATACTTTTCTGGTTTATATTCTATAATTTTATTTTGTATATATTTTTTCCATTCAAAATCTTCGGAACATAAAAAAAATGAAGGTAAATCCTCATTATCTATAATTTGAAAAATATCTTGTAATAATTTTTCAATATTTTTATTATAAGATTCTATTGAATTCATATGAGTTTTATTACCTTTATTATTTATTTTATCACTTTTTCTAAGATGTATACCATAAATATTATCCATATTTTTGGGTAAATTATTTTTTATTATTTCTGATGGAATTATTATTTTTTTACTAAATTTTAAAAATGTTTCTATAATATCTTCAAATGATATAAATATATCATTTTCTTTTAAAAATTCCCATACTTTATATGGTGAAAGTGACTGGGATGGTGAAGAAGATATTATATTATTATTTGTCTGTTTTTCATATTGAATTTCAATATCATTAAAAATTGGAAAATCAAACAAACATAAATCATAATTATTTATACCCCATTCACATTTTAATTTATCTGAATTAAAAATGATTATTGGTAATTTTTTAAAATAATATGATAATACACAAAATCCAATTGTATCTAATAATTTATCACCTAAACCATTAGTGCAATTTAATGTAAAACTACCATTATATTCATAATCTAAATTTAATATTGTTTTTTTTTGTATAAATTCCGTAATTTCTGTATTATTTATTTTTATTATTTCATTTGATGTTTTTTTATTTAAATTTTTTGGGGATTTAAAATTAAAAAAAAGATTTTTTTGATTTTCTGAATACAATTCTATATTTTTTTGATTTTCTGAATACAAATTTATATTTTTTTGATTTTCTGAATACAAATTTATTTTATTATTTAAAAATGTTTTGAACATTATATAATATTTTGTTATATTTCATTTGTAATTTTTTTACCAGTATAATTTACGCCAAACATACAATCCTGTTCTCAAATCCCAATATACATCAATTGCATCTACTTCTTGTCTATTATCTTCATGTACTCTTTCCAATTGTCCTACTTCATTATAAACCCAACCATCAAACAAACAATTATTTTTACTGTATATAGCCACACCAACTTTTCTATATTCTTCGGTATTATTTGGATTATTATAATGAAAACTTGTTATATGATGAAAATCATCAGGGAAATAATTTTTTTTATGCCAATAATTACAATATGGTAGTTTTATTTCATAAACACCCCAACTATGTAATAAATAATCCATAACAACCCTTCTATAAGAGCAATCAATAAAATCTCTATAAAGTATCCAAACTTTTTGCCATAATTCTGAAAAAACTTTTTTATTCATAATCTCTTTATATGTTCCATCATATTCGAAAACTTTACTACGTATTTCAGAAGGAAGTAAATCCCAGTAAGATTGTGTCATTTGTGTCATTTGTATTTTATTGAATTAAAAAATATTGTATTTTAATTCAATTTTTTGATACTCTTATCTAATAATATTATAATATAAATGTCTGGATATATTGTGAATCCTTTTTCATCAGATATAAACCCGATGCAAAACAATAATAATTCTTTTCAAACTATTCCAGTTGCTGCTTATGGATTAATTGGAATTACATCATTAACTTTAGCATATTTAACGATGATTGATTCATCTCAAGATAAAAAAACAGATATTACATCACCTTCAGTATCTGCTACATCAATGTTACCTTCCAATATTTTTGGTAATAAATCTGAATCAAAAGAATCTACAATATTACCATCTCCTATAGCTGCAATTGCAAATCCAGTAACACCTCCACCAATGGCTGAAGCAGAACGAATAGAAGAAAATAAAGAATTAAAACCTGGATATGGAGGTAAAAAACAAAAAAAGAATATAACAAAAAATAACAAAAGAAAACAAAAAAAACAACAAAAACAACAAAAAAAGAATAAAACAAAAAAAGAATAAAATAAATTATGCATTCATTTTTTCACAATATTCGAAACATCTTATAAAAAACTCATTTAATCTTTGTTTGTCCGCTCCTACTACAAAATCATCTGGAATAAATGTTTTATTATATTTCAAATAACAAAGAATAACAGGAACACCATTAACAACCCGTTTTTTCTTTAGAAAAGAATAGAAATCTATACACTCATCAATATCAACAATTATACATTGAATGTTCTCTGGAACATTATTAAAAACTTCCATTACATAAGGTTCTATTTTTTTACATGGTCCACACCAATTCGCCCCTAATTTAATAATAATAATTCCATTATTATTCTCTATCAAATCTTGAAATTGTTTGACAGAATCAATAGAATATATAATTGGTAATTTTTGAGACATAATAAATAATACATTACAATGAGTGTTTTTTATGAAAAAAAATACTCATTCATAAATATAGAAAAACAATAAAAATGAAAAATCATAATTTAGAAATCAGTACTTATAGTTTGAATGATATTCTAGAATTATTCAATCTAACATATAATATTTCTCTGAATGATTTAAAAAATGCTAAAAAAATAGTATTGATGACACACCCAGATAAATCAAAATTAGGTCCCGAATATTTCCTTTTTTACAAAAAGGCATTTGATATTGTTTTGAGATTTTACGAACAACAACAAAAAGAAAACAAAGAAGTTCCTAAAGAAGAAATAAAATATAGTATTGATAACAATTCTACATTTGATAAAAATACAAACAAAAGAATTTCAACCGCTATTAACAAAATGTCAAAAGAAGAATTCAATATGAAATTTAACAAAATATTTGATGAAAATATGGCAAAAAAACAAGATGAAACGAAAAATGCTTGGTTCAAAGAAGACGGTCCAAGTATTGTTATAGATGATACTGTTACAAAACAAAATATGGGTGAAATGTTTGAAAAAGTAAAAACGAAACAATCCACTACAATATTATCTCAATATAAAGGTGTAGAGAACTTGTATGTTGGTGGAGGTTCTCGATTATATGAAGATTTAGAAGACAATACAGATGAATATGTTAGTTGTGATCCTTTTAGTAAATTAAAATTCGATGATTTACGAAAAGTCCATAAAGACCAAACAGTATTGGCAGTGAGCGAACGTGATTTTTCAAAAGTTCCCCAATATAATTCTGTGGATCATTATATGAGAGAACGTGGAAAACAATCTGTTGTTCCATTAGATAAAAGAGAAGCAGAATTAATATTAGAAAAGAATGAAAAGAATTATAGAGAACGAATGATGCAAATGGAACATTTGTCAGGATTACGTAGTATGGAAAACGAAGAAAAGAAAAAATCAATATTGGCGGGTTTTCTACGTATTGGAAATTCAGCCTAATTTCATTTGAAATCGAGAACCTGTATTATTATTATATAACCATTCTTTATTCATATCAAGCATAAGGTGATCGTAGTTGGTAATTTGTCCTTCAATATCTGAATATCCTTGTATTTGGGTTACTGTTAATGGGGTTATTATATACCAAAAATAGGAATATTGTAGTTTTTTCCAATGTATATCGATTGCGTATGGATTAAACATTTTTTTTTCTACTGGATTTTGCATTTGTAATTTTGCACTTTCTTTAAAGTTCTCTAATAATATATCATACATATGTTGTTTTACTATATAACAACCAGTTGTTTGGGCGTTAAATACTCGAGCACAATAATCATCAACAGATTGATGTGGAGGTGCAACATTCGCTGAAAGTAATAAAATATCCCATTGTATTTCTGTGTTTTCTACAAATTTTTTTAATTGTTTTTTAAATAATTCAGGATTTCTGAATTCAATATCATCTTCAATTATACAAACTTGTTCGTAACCCCGTTGTTTTGCGGTTTCTATTGCACGAATATGCGATAATGTACAACCAATAGCACCTTGTTTTATTGATTTTATTGCATTAATACGTTCTCCGATTACACCGATTTTTTTCAATTCATTTTCAATATGGTGTAATCGATCTTTTCTTTCTTCGAGATTAATATAAAATGTATGTTTTAATAATTCCATTTTATATTTTTTATAAAGATCCTCTTAATTTTTTTATATCTTTTATAGAATATATTGATTCTTCTTTATTATCATCATTTCTATATTCTTTATCCCATTGAGATTCTAATTTAATATTTTGAGAATTAATTTTTAAAGGATTATGAATATTGTAATTTTCTGAATCTAATAAAATATTACCTATGATTGTCCCTAAAAATTGAGAGTTTTGTTCTTTGAATAATTTAGGTTCTCTCATTTCTTCTTTTTGTATTAATTTATTAGACAATTGGAGAACAATCAATTTCAAATCATTCACTTCTTTTTGAAGATTTTTAATTTCGTTATAATTTTCATTATCTAACCATTTTACAGTATAATTATCATTTATTTTTTGTTTGTTTATTTCAGGTTCTCTAAATTCTTCTACAGAAAGATTTATATTGCTTGAATTTTTATCAATTGTTATACGATTTGAAGATTGATTATTTTGATTAGAAGAAACAAAAATAGGAGGTGGTGCATATTTTTTCAATTCTTCATCCCGTTCTTTCAAATGCTGTTGTATTAATTCATCCATATTTGAAATTTGGGGGTCGTTTATTTTTTCGCGAAAATCTATATTTTCTGGTGGTTTTTTATCAAACATGGAATTATAATTATTTTGATACTGTTGAAATTGTTCTGAAAATTTATCTTGTTTGTTTTCTGTAACAGAATAAGGTTTCAAATAATCTGTATTTTGATATGTTTGCATATTTTCTTGTTGTATTCGTTGATCTTTAAACATTTTTTGTTTTTTTTGTTCTTCGTTATATTGAATATTACGTTTAACATCATTTATCATATACAAAATTGTATTCTTATTAATATCTAATAATTGTTCTTGAGAAAATATAATATTTTGATTTTGTTCGTAAAATGAGGAAATAATCTGTTTAAACCATTTATCTTTTACATTTGGAGGATATTCATAAAAATATTGTTGAATTTGAGGATTTTTATTAATTATATTCCATAATAATTCTTGGTTCTCCTTGTGGATATAAAGAGACATTATATCATACTTAACATAAATTTTTTATATTTTTATTGATAAAAATATAATAATCCTTGATTTATTTTTTTGTTTTCTTTTTCTGTTTTTTTGATTTGTTTTTTTGATTTTTTCTTTTGTATTTTGGTTTTATTTTTTTGGTTTTATTTCCTCCTTTTTGTTTTTGTTTTTGTTTAACCATTTCACTTTTATCAGTGAATGTACTAGTTTTATTAAATTCATTTTCATTTAATTCTTTTAATTTTTCAAATATTTTTTTATAAAAATAATTTAATTCTTTTCGCATCATTCTTTCTTTTTCAAAATCATTATTTTTTTTACTATCTTTTATATCATTAAATCTTTTTTCTATAAAATTTTGAATTTCTGTTAATTCAGGATCGTCTTTTCCACTAACTATATCACCAACATCATCTTTTAAAATTTTTAAATTATCAAATAATTCTTTCATTTCTATATATTTTTCTTCTCTTTCTTTTTTTTCCATCTTTGTTTCTTCTTCACTTTTATATTCAATTACTTTGAATTCTTTGTCTGTATCATAATGTGGAAAATATTCTTTAATACCTTTTTTATCTTTATCTTTATCATTTGCATATTCAAAAAGATTATATAAAAGATAATTTACAGGACCTGTACTATCTGTAGGATTTATTCCTTCTCTTAAAATTTGGTAATCCCCTAATCTATTACCTTTTGAATTAATATATTGAATTGGAAATAATCTTTGAATTACTTTTACAGCTTCTTTATAATTTTTAATATTTTTTTTTTCTTTTTCTTTGTTTTCCTTTTCTTCTTTATTTTCTTTTTCTTCTTTATTTTCTTTTTCTTCTTTTCTTTCTTCTTTTTGTTTTGAAATAACCATATTAAAAAATAAATATTTCTATAATATAATTAGTTATTTTTTTGATATATCAATCAATCATTAAAAAATAAATTTCTATATCGAATCATATTTTTATCAGGTATTCTTTTGTCTTTAAAATAACGTATTTTATCAAAATAATTTTTGAAAAAAATGTTTTCTGTTTTACTTGTCAACATTGTAATGATAAAATATAAAGAATACATACCACATTCTGTTGTTCCCATTTGATGTTCTAAAGGACAATTCTCATAAAAATGGATCCGTAATGGTGGTTTCATTGCTAAACCCTGATTTATAATTTTTTGTAAAAGTATATCAATTTCTTTTGGAATTTTATTTCCAGCACTATCCATAAAAAAAACAAACTTATCTTCTAGATCAACAAACATAGATACCCAATGAGAACCACTTTTATCATGTTTATCCAAATTGAAAACAATTCCTAATTTTGTTTTTCCAGTATCAACATATTTTTGTAAATTAAAATTACATAATTCTTCCCAAACACAAGCACCATTTTTATCTTTTGGACGACTATCAAAGTCAATAGGAGTTGGACCAATAACATGAAAATTAGGATATGTTTCTTCATATTGACGCAATACATCTAATATATCAAAATTGGATAACCATTCTGTTGGATTTTTTTTCCATTCTTTTGGTTTTTCAGGTGTAAACGATTTGTATTTTAATTTTTTACGAAGATTTACATCTTCTATTTGATTTAACCAACAGTCTTCTCTATTACATGTTGTTATTTTTTCTTTTAATTCATTCCATATTTCTGGTAATGTTGTAGAAAGTATTTTTTCATTTGGATGAAATTTGTTATAAGAAGATTTAATTAAAACAAGAGTTTCAGGTGGAAAACAACTATCTGAAACAACTGTTTTACCTTTAACCATTGGACTACAATTCATTTTACGAAATGTTCTTTTTTTATTATTTTTATTTTTTTTTTTTAAATTTTTTGTAAAATTCTTTTTAAAATTCTTTTTTTTTGTTATATCATACATAATAAATCTTATATATTATAAAAATAAATTATTTATTAGTTATTTTTACATTTTATATTAGAAAAATAATGATGTAATTACAATAATTATTTAACTAGAAATATCTAGCCAATATTTTTGTTATTTAAATAAATATAATATATTATATATGTCTAGAAGATCAGATTCAGATACTGATTATAAAAGATGTAATTGTAATAAATGCGTAAAAAAACGCAGAGAAAATTCTTGTGAAAGAAATATTTGTAGAAATTGTAAAAAAAGAGAAATATATAATTGTTCTTTTTGTAGTAGTGATAGTGATAATTGTAATAGTAATAATAGTTTTCATAGTAGTGATATTCATAATATAGTTTGTAATAAAAAAGATGAATGTCAAAAAAACAAAACAATTATAATAACAATAAATTAAATTGTATGTTTGTAATTAATATTAGTAAATACATTTTTAATTGCGTTTATCTAGCCAAAATATTTTTTTTTAATATTATTAATTATTAATAAATTATATAAATGAGTAATTGTAGATATAATTTGGCAGAAGATTCTTGTGATTCTAGAACAAATCTTAATGTATGTAACAAACATAATAGTCGAAAAATCAATTATAATAAATCAAAAAACAATAAAAAATATAAAGAATGTAAAGATGGAAAAAATGGATTGAATGGAATAGATGGTAAAGATGGTGAAAATGGTAAAGATGGAAAACCAGGACGTGATGGTAAAGATGGTCGTGATGGTATTGATGGAAAAGATGGTAAAAATGGTGAAGATGGACGTGATGGACGTGATGGAAAAGATGGAAAACATGGTAAAGATGGTGAAAATGGTAAAAATGGTGAAGATGGACGTGATGGAAGAAATGGAAAAGATGGTAAAAATGGAAAAGATGGTGAAGATGGAAAAGATGGAAAAGATGGTGAAGATGGTAGAGATGGTGAAGATGGTTGTGATGGATGTGATGGAAAAGATGGAAAAGATGGACGTAATGGAAAAGATGGTGAAGATGGTAAAGATGGTTGTGATGGTAGAGATGGAAAAGATGGTAAAGATGGTGAAAATGGCAGAGATGGTTATGATGGTAAAGATGGTGAAGATGGTTGTGATGGAAAAGATGGTAGAGATGGAAAAAATGGTATTAATGGACCAACAGGACAACAAGGAAAAAGGGGGTATGATGGTCCAATAGGTTCTACTGGTCCGATAGGTATAGCTGGTTCAACTGGATCAACTGGATCAACTGGATCAACTGGTTCAACTGGATCAACTGGTCCGATAGGTATAACAGGATCAACTGGTCCAATAGGTATAACTGGATCAACTGGTCCAATAGGTATAACAGGATCAACTGGTCCAATAGGTATAACTGGATCAACTGGTCCAATAGGTATAACAGGATCAACTGGTCCGATAGGTATAACTGGTTCAACTGGTCCAATAGGTATAACAGGATCAACTGGTCCAATAGGTATAACTGGATCAACTGGTCCAATAGGTATAACAGGATCAACTGGTCCAATAGGTATAACAGGTTCAACTGGTAATATAGGACCTACTGGAATTATAGGACCAACAGGAAAAAATGGTATTTGCGATTGTAGTTGTAATCAATATATTATTACGTTTATTACACCAGATCTTATTCCAGGCCCCCAAGATGTAAAAATTATTTATAATGTGAATAATATTTGTAATTTTATTGTTTATGGATTTGATATTGCAAACCTTCCAAGTAATCTTTATATTAGACAAGGTAAAACTCCATCATATGAAAATGGAATAGGATTTGTTATAGATTCACTACTTGATAACGAAATAGATTCATTACATTACGTACAAATAGATCTAGGAGATTTTATTCGTGTTAAATCATTAAATTGTTTAGATCCAACAATAAAAATAGGAAGTATACAAGTAGGAGAAGGTTTCAAAATTTATGGTTCAAATACCCTTGGATTAATAGGAACATTATTATATACTTATACAAATACTATTGATAATTCAGATAGTAATGCATCAAAACAAATTATAATTCCTTCTTATAATACACAAAATAAAACAAAAACAGGAGATATTTATTTATATGGAGCAATTCCTTTTCGATATATTTCAATAACAGCAACTGTAGCAAATGTTACATTGAATTTGTTAACGCTTTATCTTTGTAGTTGTTAACATAAAAATAATATAAAAATTATACTATATTTATATAGTAGATTCAATATGTCAAATTCATCTAATAAAAAAAGAATAACGCATACCAAAACTATGAAAAAAAACAAAAAATCTTCAGTTATTGTTATACCACAATATAGAGAAGATGCTATTTCTTGGGTTTTACATTCAGTAAAAAATGTTCTCGGATATGAAGATAATCGTAAAATGGTATTGCAAAGATTTATACCTATTTTACCAAATATAGAACATGTAAGGACTTTTGAAGCCACTATTGAATACAAAGAAGGGAATAAAAAAGATTATGATAAAAAATATGAAAAAAAAATAGATGAATTACAAAATTATTGTAGAGAAGTTATGCAATTCGATGATTATGTAGTATTTACTGCTACAAATATAGAAGAATTTAGAGAAGATGAAAGAGATTTGGAAACACATTATCAAATGTTTATTGTAGATAATAAAAATCGTAAATTATATGTTATTGATCCAGCTATAAAAAATGGAAAAACATACGGAATATATATTCCGCAAGTGGCTGTTGAAATCATTATGCCTTTTTTCAAAGAAAATGGATTCAAAACTCAATTTGTAAAATTAAAATATCCAGCGCAAACGAATAATAGTGAAGAAAATGCGGATATATTTTGTCAATCTTGGTCTTTGTATATTTTGATTGAATTTTTGAAAGACAATGAGAATTTAGAAAATGTTACAATCAATATACCTAGAAGTCAAGAAGAAAGATATGATATATTATTACATTTTTATAAAGAATTATTTTCGAGTATTTCTACTTTACAATCAGATTTGAAAAAAGAATTTGTTAGTGAAGTAGAAAGATATAATTTAGAAAATGCTAGTAAAATAAAAAAGGTGAATCCAAATGCTTTATTGATGGATATGAGAACCAATGAAATGTCTTAATATTCTTCTTTTTTATGTAATGGAATTTGCATTTGTGTTTTTTTGATAATTCTGTGTAATCCCCAATAAGATTTTTTACTAGGTTCGGGTATAGATTCATATTCCATTTCGGGTTCTCGAATAACATTATCTTCATCCATTTTTTCAAACAAAGTATCATTATCGGAATTTTCCATTTCTTTCATTTCAAAATAACGAATAAGAGATTTTACATAAATATCAAAACATTCATTTACATCTAACGTTATTTGAAGTTCAGGATCATCTAATAATTTATTTGTCAATTCTAATATTTTATTTTTATAATTATAAATTTTTTTCAAAAATGTTTCATTTTGTATATGTTTTGAAAGATCTGTTTTAGAAATATATTTTTTATATTGATTTTTATTCATTAAAAATTCTAAAGTAACTTTATCAATATCATTTGAAGGAATCATTTTTTTTTCTTCTTGCATTTTTTTTGATATATATAACAATATTTTTATATATTTTTTTGTTTTGTAAAATAAATAATATAAAAAAATATTTTAATATTTTTTATTATGTCTGAAGAT
>Ga0136644_10002145_pt1 | contig 15225 bp, 20 predicted proteins | sample C_130820_EF_Meta_FD_94780 | JGI IMG/M metagenome (GOLD analysis project Ga0136644, IMG submission 94780) | Freshwater microbial communities from Lake Croche, Canada to study carbon cycling - C_130820_EF_MetaG (v2) (version 2) | ecosystem: Environmental > Aquatic > Freshwater > Lake | place... | reverse complement strand
CTGAAAAAGCTACCAATCGCCTGCTTGTGGCCGGCCTCGCCACTGGTGGCCAGCAAGGAGGGCAGGATGTCGATGCGCGCCGCTGCAAGCCAGACCAGCAGCAATTCCAACAGGCCCGCGACAAACACGCCCCAGGCTGCGGCGTGGGCGGCTGAGGGAAACAGCGTGGCGGCCAGCAAGGCGGCGATGATCGACAGATTGAGCAGTACAGGAGCAAAAGCCGCTGCCGCAAAGCGCTCATGGGCATTCAGCATGCCCGACAGCAGCGTGACCAGCGAGACAAACAGCAGATAGGGAAAGGTGATGCGCGTCAGGCCAACGGCCAGTGCGAATTTGTCCGGATCGGCAGAAAAACCCGGTGCCAGCCAACCCACCACTTGCGGCATGAACAGAATGGCCATCATTGTGATCAGGCTGAGGACGCCCAGCAGGATGCGGAACAGGCTGGAGGCAAACAGGCGGGCGGCTTGCGATCCCTGATCCTCCAGCTGTCTGGCATAGGCCGGCACAAAGGCGGCATTGAATGCGCCCTCGCCGAAAATGGCGCGGAAATGGTTGGGCAGGCGTTGTGCCACGACAAAGGCATCGGCCATCCAGCCGGCCCCCAGCACGCTGGCGATCACGATATCGCGGATAAAGCCGCTGATGCGTGACAGCAGGGTCAGGGAGCCGACCGAGGCGATCTGGCGGAACATGGTGCGTCCGTCTATTTCTGGTGGTGGTTGAGCGGGGGCGGTGTGACCGAATCATCGGGATCATCAATGCCGAACCGTTGCCCGATCAGATAGAGCGGCCGTCGTTTCACCTCGGCAAAGATGCGGCCGATATATTCGCCCAGCACGCCGAGCGACAGAAGCTGGATGCCGGAAAAGAACATGATCGAGACGATCAACGAGGCATAGCCGGGCACGTCGACACCGAGCACCAGCGTTCTGACCAGATAGATGATGCCTGTCAGAAAGGCGAAGAAGGAGACAATCGCACCGATAAAGGTCCAGATTTTCAGCGGCAGAGTCGAAAAGGAGGTGATGCCGTCAAAGGCAAAGCTGAACAGGCGGCTATAGTTGAAGGTGGAATGGCCGTGGGCGCGCTCCTCCATTTCGAAGGGAACCCCGATCACCTTGAAGCCGACCCAGGCATACAGCCCCTTGGAAAAGCGGGCACGTTCGCCCATGGCCCTCAAGGCATTGACGGCGCGACGGTCGAGCAGACGGAAATCGCCCCCGCCCGGCGGCAGGGGGGTCTCGCCGGTGGCGGCAAATAATTTATAGAACCATTCCGACAGCATGCCGCGCAATTTGCTGTCTGTTTCGCGGTCCTGCCGCTGGCCATAGACCACCTGATAGCCCTCGCGCCATTTGGCGACAAATTCGGCGATGGCTTCCGGGGGGTGCTGCAGATCGGCATCAATAATCACGGTCGCCTTGCCGCGGGCATGGTCGAGTCCGGCCGCAATGGCGATTTCCTTGCCGAAATTGCGGCTGAAAGACAGGCCGCGATAGCGCGGATCGGCGTCATGCAGCAATGCGATCTGCAGGGCGGTGTCATCACGCGAGCCGTCATCGATCACCAGAACCTCGAAAGCCGGATCGATCGCCTCCAGCACGGGGGTCAAACGACCGGCCAGCATCGGCAGATTGCGTCCTTCGTTAAAGGCCGGAATCACGATGGTTAGCAGAACGGATGTCTCACTTGTTCCGGTTTCGGGCAGGGCCGTGAGGGGTTCGACAAAGGGGGGCACTCGACATCTCTCCAGAAAGGCACAAGAGACCGGACCGGCGGCCGCGTTCTCTGATGCCATGTTATGCGGCGGATCGGGGCTTTTGTCATCTGCAAAGGCAAAAGGCCTCGTCCCATGCTGTTGGCAGGTTTTATACCGGACAAGATGAATGGTTGTTGAATGAAACCGGTTTCGGGTAAGAATGGGGGATGACCCTCATTCTGCCAGACGCCACCCCATCCGGCACGACCGTGCCCCTGTTGCTGATTGCCGATGATTTCGGCCTGACGCCGGCTATCAGTGCGAGCATTCTGACGCTGATCAAGGCCGGACGCCTGTCAGGCACCGGGGCCATGACCAATTGCCCGGATTGGGCGGTCAGTGCCCCTGCTCTGGCGGCCCTGCGCCATCAGGGGGATGCGGGATTGCATCTGAACCTGACGGCCTTGTCGCCTTTGGGGGCCATGCCGAAACTGTGTCCGCAGGGCCGGTTCCCGGATTTGGTGCAGGTGGCGCGCCTGGCTTTGCTCGATCGGGCGGTGCGCGAGGAAATCCGCCAGGAAATCATCCGCCAGATCGAGGCTTTTGCTGTCCATTACGGTTCGTTGCCGCTGTTTATCGACGGTCACCGCCATGTCCATGTGCTGCCGGGGGTCCGTGCAGCGCTGTTTGATGCACTGGCCTCCTATGGGGACAGCTACCGCCCGATGCTGCGCGACACCTATGACCAGCCGTGGAAAATTTTTGCGCGCGGCATTGTGCCGGTTAAAGCCATGGTCATCGCTTGTCTTGCCTATGGTTTCGAGGCCGAAGCGACAAAGCGCGGCTATCCGACCAACCAGGGCTTTGCCGGAGTGGGGCCGTTTGATCCCAAACGGGATTTTGCCGCCGACATGCGCCGGTTTATCCGCCACAAGAAAGCGCGCGGTCTGGTGATGGTGCATCCGGGCCTGTCACCCGATCCCGATCTGGTCGGCATTGACGGGGTGATCGACACACGCCCGATCGAGCACAAGACGTTGATGTCCGACCGTTTTCTGGGCGATCTTGCCCAAGCGGGCTTCCATCTGGGGCGCATCGAGACGGTTTAGAACAAAAAACGGAGCCTTGCGGCTCCGTTTGATGGTCAAGAGATGGTCAAGACCCGAAGGTCTTATTTGTGGGCTGCGGCAAACAGTTCGGCCACATATTCCCAGTTGACCATGTGGTCGATAAACGCCTTCAGATAGTCGGGGCGGCGGTTGCGATAGTCGATATAGTAGGAATGTTCCCACACATCGCATCCCAGAATCGGGGTCGCGCCATGAACCAGCGGGCTTTCGCCGTTGGCTGTCTTGGTGGCGATCACCTTGCCGTCTTTGACTGCAAGCCATGACCAGCCCGAACCGAATTGTGTGACACCTGCCTGAATGAAGTCTTCCTTCATCTTCTCGACCGAGCCGAAGCCGTCGACAATGGCCTTTTCCAGCTCGCCCGGAATGGAACCGCCACCATTGGGCTTCATCCAGTGCCAGAAGTGCAGGTGGTTGTAGTGCTGGCCCGCATTGTTGAACAGACCGGCATTCTTGCCGAAGGAGCCCTTGACGACGTCTTCGAGCGACTGGCCTTCCCACTCGGAACCCTTCAGCAGGTTGTTGCCGTTGTTCACATAAGCGAGATGGTGCTTGTCATGATGGAATTCGAGGGTTTCGGCAGACATATAGGGCGACAGGGCATCATAGGCATAAGGCAGTTCTGGCAATGAAAACATCGGTACTCTCCTCCTGAGTGATGACTGTACGGATGCAAACCGGAAATAGGGTGTACGGCCTGCAGTCACGGGCGATTGGCCGGATCAAGCTATCCCGACCGAACCATTCACATCTATACTTAAGGCGCAGATCGTTTCGGGGCAACCGGCTTCAACGCACTTGATGCAATTTCCCAACCATGCCAATCAATTCGGGTTGGAATGATCAGCGGGCCCCGTCAGCGGGCCAGGCATGCGAAGGAAGGGCCGGATGATGTTCAAAGCGGTGTTGGCGCTGGCAACCATGATGGTGGCAGCAGGCGGCTTTGCCATTTTCAATGGCACGGGCATGATTCTGAACGAGCGCGGCTGGACACAGGTGATCGGCGGCACGGTTGTGCTGTCCACAGGCTTGTTGATCCTGTCGCTGGCGGGATTGCTGACCTATGCCCGCACGCTGTTTGCGCCGGTCGACAGGACGGACGGGGTCGCAAACGGATTGCAATCGGCCCCCGATCAGCCCGCCATGGCTGTCGAACCGGTCCTTGTCCCACCGATAGACATCGGACATGGTCATCCGGCAGAGGGCCATCATGCCCAAACAGCCGTGCATGATGCCGGGATCCCTCACGACCACCCGCCGGTTGCCGTGCCGCACCAGGATTATGCCGCTGCTGCCGAGCCGATTGCCGCTTTTGCCGAAACCTTCGAGCGCGATTATCCTGCAGCCGTTTCGGCCTACAAACCGTCGCGCCACCAGACCCTGCCGCAGCAGCGTTCAGCCCATGATCTTCTGGCCGATCTGGTGCCGCCGCCGGTGCCGATGCCTGTCGCCAAACCGGACGAATGGAGCCAGGTGTCCAGCCAGCAGCAGCCCGAGAAGGCATCCCTGCAATCACCGCAGCAACCATCCCTGCTCTATAATCTGAACCAGGCAGTTCCCTATCAGGCCAGCTATGAGCCGGTGCGCCCGACCATGCCGCCCGCCCATACGATCGAACGCGAATTGGTGGCCAGCTATACCGCAGGCGGGGTCGGTTATTTCATGTATTCCGACCAGACCATCGAGGCGGAAATGGCCATTGGCCGCTACCGTTTCGCCTCGATGGATGAATTGCGTCACTTTGTCGAAACCAATGAAGGCGGCGTCAAAATCGGTGAATCCTCCCAGATCTGACCGTGCTTTCAATCGCGCGGCTTAAAATCCAGCGCCACGCCATTGGTGCAATAGCGCTGGCCCGTGGGGCGGGGACCATCGGGGAACACATGCCCGATATGGCTGTCACACCGTCCGCACCGGATTTCGATGCGGTGCATTCCGAAACTGCGATCCTCGTGTTCGGCGATCGCATCAGGTGATACGGGTTGGAAAAAGCTGGGCCAGCCGGACCCCGATTCGTATTTGGTGTCGGAGGTAAACAGGGGCAGGTCACAGGCCACGCAATGGAACAGGCCCGAGCGTTTTTCATCGAGCCAGGGGCCGGAAAAGGCCCGCTCTGTGCCATGCTGGCGGGTCACGCGGAACTGTTCGGGCGTCAGGCGGGCCTGCCATTCGGCATCGCTGAGGACCAAACGGTCGATTGTGTTGGTAGACCCCATCGCTACTGCGGGAGCATTATGTGCTTCGGGTTTGTTCATCAATACACCTATAAATTGTAAAAAATGACCATTGGTTGATTAAATTGTGCTTCGGCACAGAAATTCAACCGCTTTCATGTTGTTTCTTCGTATTATGCCTTGTTGATGCCGTATATTTTTCCTATCAAGAGAAATGATCTATTGAGATTGTGCTTTGTAGAGACTCTGTTGATGATCAAATCAATTGTTAAGCGTCGATGAGTAGATGGTTCGTCGGGGACTGACGGCTCTGGCACTATTGCGTTGCACTGTAAACGCGTCTTGATCCTTTCTGAGCACGGCAAGCAAAACAGTTCTATCCGCTTGCTTTTGGAGAATAACACTATGAGCGATCAACCACATCAGCATCTCCATACTATTGATATGACCGCCGAGATTGTATCAGCCTATATCAGCAATAACAGCATTTCGTGGCATGATCTGCCCGCCCTGATCAAAAGCGTCCATAGTGGTCTGCTGGCCTTGGGCACCGATGAACCGATGATCGAGGCCGAGAATCTGAAGCCCGCGGTTCCTGTCAAAAAATCCTTATTCCAGGATCATATTATCTGCCTCGAAGATGGCAAGAGTTTCAAGTCGCTCAAGCGCCATTTGCAGGCCCATTACGGCCTGTCACCGGACCAGTACCGGCAGAAATGGGGTTTGCCGGATGATTATCCGATGGTGGCTCCCGACTATACCCAGAAACGGTCGATGTTGGCCAAAAAGATGGGACTTGGCCGCAAGGCCGGCGCATAAGACGGCTCATCCTCCCGGACTGTACGTCCGGTCGATGTTGATCAAAAAGGGCAGCAGGTGCTGCCCTTTTTTGTGCTATTTCTGGATTGGACGTTCAAGTCCTTTGTCATGCCGCGCCAGAGCCGGCATTCGGCCCTCCACGCCTGCAGCAAGGCGATGTGGCGGTTGACATCATACCCTGTCTGTTTGCTCCCCGGCCCTGCTTGGCGGGCCTTGCGCCGTTGCTGCTGCAAGGCTTTGCGCAGCCTGTCCAAAATCGATGCGGTGAGGACGGGTTCTGCGCCTTCCAGATCGCCAGGCCAGATCCGCAGCAAAGGCGGCAGATGCTGCATCCGCGCATAGCGTTTGGCGCCCGCTTCGATGGTTGCATCGACAGCCCTCCATGCCTGGATCCGCATCAACTGATCAAGCGCACCATTCATCATGCCGGACGGATTGGAAGCAGAAGTCATAGGTGTCTTCTCCGAAAAAATGTTGACAATATACCTATTATACGAAAATAATCCTATATACGCAAATGTCCTGTTTTCCCCTCCCTGTCCTGAAGGAGCCGACCATGACCCGGACCGAACCCGATCTCTCTTCGTTTCCTGTCCATGATGCGGGGACCATCCGTCCCTTGCGTGATCACGGTTTAGGCCTCTCGCTCAAGGAGCAACGGGTGCTGGCCATGCTGGCGCAACCCGATTGTTTCGGCCGGACAGCGCTGGCATCGGGCATGGTGAGTGTGATCGGCAAGCGCGGCGGGATCTCGCTGGTGGTCGGACAGGTGGAGTTGACCCAGATCGATGCGCTGGTGCAGTCGGGCCGTATCAGCCGCGAGGGGCAGGGGGAGGTTCTGGTCTATCGTGTCGTCCGACAACAGGCGCACACTGCACAGCCGGTGCGAGCGGCTGCGTCGCCAGCATCCAGACCTCTGGCAAAATGCGCTAAAGCGGTGAGGGTGGCGCAAGAGACGCCTTTGCAGTGGTTGGCCCGCCGCAAGGACAAAGCCGGACAGCCGATGCTTTCACCCACCGCGCAGGCGGCGGGGGAGCGGTTGCAGCAGGATTTCATGCAGGCCGGGATGAGCCCGAAAATGAGCGCGGATTGGTCAGGCCTGCCAGCCAGTGGCTTCGGACATCAGGGAGGTGGTTTGCTGCCCAGCGAGCGTCAGATGGCCGCGCGGCAACGGTTGCGGCTGGCTCTGGATGCCTGCGGCGGTGAATTGGCGGGCGTGTTGCTGGATCTGTGCTGCTTCCTCAAACCGCTGGAGACGGTCGAGCACGAACGCGGCTGGCCTGCACGCTCGGGCAAGGTGATCCTGAAGCTGGCACTCTCGGCCCTGATGCGCCATTACGGCGTGTCCGAGAATGCGCAAGGCCCGGCCCGTTCGCACAAGACCCATATCTGGCATGCGCCTGCCCGGCAGCCCGACTGACCGGTTTCGGGGGAAGGACTACGCGGTCAGGGCCTGAGCGGCATCGCGGCGGATGCGTTCCACCATCGAACGCACGCCGTTGGAGCGTTGCGGTGTCAGATGTTCGGACAGTTCCAACTGTTTGAACAGTCCCATCACATCGCTGGATAGCACCTCTTGCGGGCTTTTCCCGCCGTAGAAGCTCAGCACCAGTGCCACCAGACCCTTGACGATATGGGCATCGCTGTCACCCCGGAAATCGAGCACAGGGGCGCCATCGGTTGTGTGTGTCGGCGTGGTGACCACCCAGACCTGACTGGCGCAGCCGCGCACACGGTTGTCCTCGGTGCGTTCCTCCTCCGTCAGGGGGGCGAGCGAACGGCCCATCTCGATCAGATAACGGTAACGGTCTTCCCATGCGTCGAGCATGTCGAAAGTGGCAATCACATCATCGATTCGAAGCGTCATCCGTTTGGCCCCTGGCTGGCAGTCAAAGCCTATTTAGGGCTATCGCTGCGCTTTGGCCACCAACTTCTCCGGCGCGGCTTTGGGAGCCGGTGCGGCGACCTTGTCGATCAATGCGCCCAGGAGATCGGGTTGGGAGGCAGGACGGCTGGCCGTGGTTTGCGGCTTGGCTTTGTCCTTGGGGGGGTCGGCAGGCTGGGCTGTAACGGTTTTGGGTGTGACGGCGGTAGCCGCCGAGGCAGCGGCGGAGCGGACGATTTCGGCGCAAAGGCCGGGATTGGCCAGACACAAGTCCTTGCCCAAGCCGATCAGCTCGCCGATCTGGTCGGCTTGATGGGCAGAGGCAGCCGCATTGGCTGTTTCAACAGGCGGGGTTTGCGGTTTGGCCGGACGGCCACCGGTGACCATGGCAAGGGCAGCGGCCTGGGTGGCCTGGATGGCCGAAACCTCAAGCGCCGGGGTAGCTTTCTGGCTTTGGGCAGAGGCTTTCGCATTCGGCAGGCCGCCAGACGGCAAAGTGGTGGCGTCCAGCCTGACAGGCGATAACGCGTAAATCGTACCGATCACCAGAAGGGAGCGAAACACCGAGCCGAACATCAAAAGCCTTCAAATCCAGAGTGTCCGAGGACAAAGGGCCAGCACGGATCGGGGCTGGCTGGTGATGGAAAGCAACCCGAGCAAGGCAGAGACACGCGCTCAACACAGTTGCGTCTTTGTTGAACACCATATTGAGCGTGCTGGCGAGACCTTGACGCTTTGCATGGTTTACGATTGGTAACCATCGAGCCCGGATAATTTGGGGCAGGACCCCGCCGTTTTAACGATCTTTTAGGCCAATGCTGTCGGTTTGCCGCCAAATCATTTATATTGGCCGCAGGACAAGGGATCGTCATGGCCAAACAGGCAGACCAACAGCAGACGGGCGTATCGACAGAGCCGCACCAGCACGGATTCTTCCGCAGGCATCTGGTCAGGATGGTGCGTGCGGTGCTGCGTCGTCCGGCTCGTCTGGTGATCGGACTGGTGATTGCGGCGGCCTGTTTCGGCTTTGTGTTCAATGCGCTGGTGCTGCAAGGCGGACGGCATCCGGCTCCCCTGTTCACCCAATGGGGCAAAGTCACCGATGATCCGCTGCCGGTTCCCCGGCCTGTGCCGCTGCCTCCGGCCGACCCCGTCGCCGCTTCGATCAGAGCGGCTCCGGCGGGTGAGCCGGTCCGCGAGGTGCTGTTTGTCCAACGAGCGTTGAACCGTCTGGGTTTTGGTCCCGTCCAGCCGGACGGGGTGATGGGTCTGGCGACACAACAGGCGATCGACCGTTTCGCCAGCGCGCGCAAATGGGGCAAGCAGGACGGCATCAGCCGCCGCCTGATTGCCGAATTGTCCGAGGCCACAGGTTTAAAACCCGAATGAGCGCCCTAACGCGCCTGCGCTCCGACATCTGGGTGGATGCCTATCGCCGCCGGGCCGAGATTGCCGGCGCTTATGTGACACTCCGCCAGCGCGGTGCGGCGGAAGCGGGCGCGATCTTTCTGATTGTTACCAATCGGGATGGCGGTTCGCGGCTCTATGGTCCAGCCCCGCAATCGCTGTATGACGAGGGTGCGACGTCGCGCCGCTTTATCGCGCTCAACACCGAGGATTGGGATGGCTTGCAGCTGCAGGCCGTGCTCGACAAGCAGAAACGCTTTGATCCCGATCTCTGGCTGGTGGATGTGGAAGACCGCGAGGGCCGCCACTTTCTGCTGGAAGACGAGCAGAGCCCGCATATGCAAACCGTCCCGCCGGCATCCGGCCTTTGGAGATCATGATGGCTTTCTGGAAAGAGAAAACGCTGGATGAAATGACCCCGCAGGAATGGGAAAGCCTGTGCGATGGCTGTGGCCGCTGCTGTCTGGTCAAGCTGGAGGACGAGGATACAGCCGAGATCTATGCCACCGATGTCAGTTGCGTCCTGTTCGATGCGTCGACCTGCCAATGCAAGAATTACAGCCAGCGGGCCACTTTGGTGCATGATTGTGTGACCCTCACGCCCGATGATGTGCGCAGTCTGCCCTGGTTGCCGCCCAGTTGCGGCTATCGCTTGGTCAATGAAGGCAAGGACCTGCCCGATTGGCATCCGCTGGTGTCCGGTTCATCCCGCACGGTCCATGAGGCCGGTGTATCGGTACAGGGCCGGGTCTTCGCCTCCGAGGACGACGTATCACTCGAGGACCTGCCATCTCGCATCAAGGACTGGCCTCTGCAATGGCCCGAGGAAAAGCCAAGAAAACGGGCAGTCAAACAGGGACCCAAACTGGCACGCTGATGGAGGCTGTCAGGCTGTTCTGGCGCGCGGGCCATTAGTCATAAAATGCAAACTATTCCTATATAGGACTATAGTCCTTGACATAAATGATGGTTTTGCCTACCTTTTGGATTGTCCAAAAGCCTGCAGGCCGGTGAGGCAGGGAGGGATGGGGCCTGTCTCTTGTCACCGGGGTTGCAGGGTCATTTCAAGAGGCCCGAAGCCATGACATTGACCAGCGAACAGATGTCCAAACCCGTTTCCTTTTGTCTCCTTTCTTCCACACCACCTTGTGTGATCCAGCCCTATACCTGTCTGTGCAAAGCCCGAGGCCAACAGGCTTCTCAGAGCGAAGGGCCGGAACGGGTCCGCAAGCGGTTGGTCCGTTTGGTTGACGGGGATATGGCGCGCCTCGAAGAGGGCAAAAGTGCCGCACAATTGCTCAAGCGTGGCAAGCTGTTTGCCCGATGGGCCAAAGCGGCCAGAGACATCGATCCGGCCGGATATACTGCGTCAACCAGTGCCCTGCCAGAGCCTGTGACACCCCAATCGCAGGATCGGGTTGCAGCGGTGCCGTTGGGAGTGGAGGCTTTCCGGACGGCTTTGGCCAGGGAGTTGGCTTTGATCCGAAATAAAAAGGAAAATAATCCTTGACATAGAAACGCTGGTCCGCTAGAGTTTTGTCATCATCAAGTGTTCCGCTTGTTTCCGGCACTCCCGGCTCTTGACCCAATCCGGTAATCCACTCTTTGGCACGGCAGTTTTTCTGCCGTGCTTTTTTTATGGATCAGATATGACCCAGCCCTTGGCGCAAACAGGTATGGCTCTGCTTGACCGGGACGCGTTATGCCGTCTCTACAGCGAGAGCGAGGAGACGGTGACCAGTCTGATGGCGCGATCGGGCTTGCGGGCTCCCGAATTCTATCGGCTGTTGCGGGAGCGCGGCCTGCCGCTCAGGCGACCGCGCCTGACCAGCCAGTCCGGTGCCCTGCCGCAAGATCGGGATCAGCCCTCCAAGCCGGTCCGCAGGGAGGATCTGATTGCCCGCTTATGGGCTGCGGCCTCCGGCCATATGGCGCAAATCGAAACACGGCTGGCACGGCTCGATGGCGGGAAGGCCGGTGACACGCCTCCGGCGGGTGCCGAGAGTGAACTGCGCCTGATCGGCCTGATTGTCAAAACCCTGCGTGATCTGGCAGCTCTTGATGCGGATGTCGCAGGGGCGCGGAAGAAGGAGATGGTGCACGATGACCTTGCCGCCGAACTGGCCACCTGTCCCGAAAACATGCGCGCGGAACTGGCTCGACGTCTTGCTGGATTGCGCGAAGGCCGGTGAGGAAAAAAGGATCATTGCCTCGCTCAGCGAACGCGAGATCGAATTCATGCTGGCCGACTGGATGAGCTGGGCGCGGCCCGACCAGTCTCCGCCTGCCGTGTCGCAGGCCGGACTGCCGTGGACGGTCTGGCTGGTGCTGGGCGGACGCGGAGCCGGCAAGACCCGCACGGGTGCCGAATGGGTGCGTGGCATGGCGATCGGCCTGCCGCCCTTTGCCGACCGTCCGGCGGGACGCATTGCTCTGGTGGGGGAAACCCAGGCCGATGTGCGCGATGTGATGATCGAGGGTGTGTCCGGGCTATTGTCGGTGCACCGGCGCGACGAACGGCCGGTGTGGCAGGCCTCGCGCCGCAGGCTCGAATGGCCCAACGGCACCATCGCACAGACCTTTTCTGCGGAAGACCCCGACAGCCTGCGCGGTCCGCAATTCGATGCCGCCTGGCTTGATGAACTGGGAAAATGGCGGCGCGCCGAGGAGACATTCGACATGCTGCAATTCGGGTTGCGGCTGGGTGCGCAACCACGCCAGACGGTGACGACAACGCCGCGTCCGGTGCCGTTATTGAAACGGCTGATGGACGATCCTGCAACCGCCATTTCGCGGGCGGCCACCCGTGCCAATGCGTTCCATCTGGCACCGTCTTTTCTGGATGCCGTGGTCAAGCGCTATGCCGGGACACGGCTGGGCAGGCAGGAGCTGGAAGGCGAATGGCTGGACCAGCGCAATGATGCCCTGTGGTCGCGCGAGGCACTGGAAGCCTGCCGGATCGGGGCCGGCGCCACGCCACCACTGCAAAGGCTGGTGATTGCCATCGACCCGCCAGCCAGCTCGGGCCGGAATTCGGATTCCTGCGGGTTGATCGTGGCCGGCATTGACGCCAACCGCACGGTGTATGTGCTCCATGATGCCACATTGTCGCAGGTGCGTCCGCATGTGTGGGCCGGAAAGGCCGCAGCCCTGTATCGGGACTACGAGGCCGACGCCGTGGTGATTGAAACCAATCAGGGCGGCGAGATGGCCGAAGCGGTGTTGCGGGAAGCTGATCCCGGTCTGTCGGTGCAACCGGTTCGCGCCACACGAGGCAAGATGCTGAGGGCCGAACCTGTCGCACTTCTTTATGAACAAGGACGAGTGAAACATGCAGGACTTTTCCGTGAGCTCGAAGATGAAATGTGTGATTTCGGCCCTAACCAGGACGGCTGGGGCCTGTCGAACGGCCATTCGCCGGACCGGCTCGATGCTCTGGTCTGGGCTGTTACGGCTCTGGCCCTCGGCCCCAAAGCCGCCCCGCGCGTGAGACGGCTGTAAGGCCCAAGTCCCCCTCGGCCATCCGCATCCCGACCCTGCAAGGACATGACCATGAGCAGTTTTATCGACCGCTGGCTGCGGCGTGCTTCTGCACGCCCCGATCACAGCAAAACCTCCGCCACCGGCCCGATGATGGCCCTCTACCAGACGGGCCGTCCGGTTTGGACCCCGCGTGATTATGCCAGCCTGGCCAAAGAGGGGTTCCAGACCAATCCGATCGTCTATCGCGCCGTCCGGATGATTGCGGAAGCCGCGGCCTCGGTGCCCTTGCTGCTTTACGAGGGACGCAAGGAACTGCCCGAGCATCCTGTGCTGCGGCTGATGGCAATGCCGAACCCGCGCGACAGCGGCACGGTGCTGCGCGAGGCGCTGTTCGGCTATCTGCTGGTCTCGGGCAATGCCTATCTGGAAGCCGTGTGTGATGCGGGACAGGTGCGCGAGCTTTATGCCTTGCGGCCGGACCGGATGCGGGTTGTGCCGGGCGCGGATGGCTGGCCTGCCGCCTATGACTATCATGTCGGTGGCCAAGCGGTGCAGTTCGACCAGCAGGCCGCACCGGTGCCGCAAATCCTGCATCTGACCCTGTTCCACCCGCTCAATGACCATTACGGCCTGTCGCCTATGGAAGCGGCGGCAGCGTCCATCGACATCCACAATGCAGCCGGGGGGTGGAACAAGGCGCTGCTCGACAATGCCGCGCGGCCCTCCGGCGCACTGGTCTATGCGGGACCGCCCGGTGCAACCCTGGGGGCCGAACAGTTCGAGCGGTTGAAAAGCGAGCTGGAAGCGTCCTTTCAAGGCTCGGCCAATGCCGGACGCCCTTTGCTGCTCGAAGGCGGGCTGGATTGGAAGCCGTTGTCGCTGACCCCGAAAGACATGGATTTCATGGAGGCCAAAGCGGCAGCCGCGCGCGACATCGCGCTGGCTTTCGGCATCCCGCCAATGCTGTTGGGCCTGCCTGGCGATAATACCTATGCCAATTATGCGGAAGCCAACCGCATCTTCTGGCGGCAGACGGTGATCCCTTTGGCCAGCCGGATTGCCGCGAGCGTCACGCATTGGCTGTCGCCCCTCTATGGCCATGTGGTCTTGCAGCCCGACCTCGACCGGATCGACGCGCTCTCGCAGGAGCGCGATGCTTTGTGGGCCCGCCTCGGCCAGGCCGCTTTTCTGACCGATGACGAGAAGCGCGAGGCGGTCGGCTACAGTCCGTTGCCGGCCACGACAACCGCCAATGGCCAGTCATGAATGCCGGACTGGACATGATCATTGCACGCGGGGATCTGGCCGATCTGGCCCTGTTCCTGTGGGCGTCGGGGGCTTCGACCGCTTTGGCTCTGGTCTTGCGCCAGCTTGGCGAGGCCAATCGCCGGTTCGATGACTTCATCCGGCAGTTACACCACTTCAACAGCCATTGGGATGGCTGATTTTTTGCCTGAGATGGGAGACTTTTGCCATGCTTGACCGTTTGTCTGTCGATCTGCCCAGACCGTCTGTGCTCAGCCGGCCACCCGATTTTCCCGATCATCCGGCTGTGACGGGCGAGGCCGAAAAGGTGCAGAGCCGTTTCTGGCAGCATCTGGTGCGACTGACCGCGCCGGCCCGTCGCGTCCGACAAATCCGCAAGGGATTTGCCAGCGCACAGAATCTGACGCTGGAGGGTTGTTGTGATCCACCAGCATGCGCCTGGCACCCCCATGCCCCTCGGTGAATTCGACGGCTATGCCAGCCTGTTCGGCCAGCCCGATCTGGGCCGCGATGTGGTGGCCAGCGGGGCTTTTGGCGACAGTCTCGACCGGCGGGGTGGCGCATCCGGGATCAGGCTGTTGTGGCAGCATGATCCGTCGCAACCTGTCGGAGTCTGGAGCGAGATCCGGCAGGACCGCCGGGGCCTCTATGTCCGCGGCGCGCTGAACCTGTCGGTGGCGCGCGGGCGCGAATTGTTCGCACTTCTGCAACAGGGTGCGGTGGCGGGTCTGTCGATCGGCTACCGCACCGAAAAAGCCCACACCGATGCCCGTCAACGGCTGCGCATTTTAACCCGCATCGATCTTTGGGAAGTGTCGCTAGTGACCTTCCCCTCATTGCCCTCGGCCCGCGTGATGCGGGTTGCGGGATCCCCCTCGAACCGGAGACACCCATGACACGTTCCCATGCTTCATTGCAGCCCTCGCTGCTGCCCCCTGTTTTGCTGGCACCGGAGGTGAAGGCCTTCGACGCCGAACCTGCCGATGCGCTCGACTGCGTCAACCGCCATTTCGAGGCGTTCAAGGACCAGAACGACCAACGCCAGTCGGTGGTCGACAAAGGCCGTTCGGTCGATGTGCTGGTCGAAGAAAAACTGGCCCGCATCACCCAGGCGCTCGACGAGGCCCAAGGCCGGTTGGACAGTGCCTTGCGCCAGCAACGCCGCCCGATGCTGGAGGGACATGATCCCCACGAGACCAGCCCGCAGCACCGGCAATACAAGAGTGCGTTCCATGATTATATGCGCTCGGGCGAAACATCGGGCCTGAAGGCGCTCGAACTCAAAGCCCTGTCGGCAGGCAGCCTGACCGATGGCGGCTATTTGGTGACGCCGCCCGTCGAGCGCGAAATTCTCAAGCG
>Ga0136644_10002143_pt1 | contig 15244 bp, 10 predicted proteins | sample C_130820_EF_Meta_FD_94780 | JGI IMG/M metagenome (GOLD analysis project Ga0136644, IMG submission 94780) | Freshwater microbial communities from Lake Croche, Canada to study carbon cycling - C_130820_EF_MetaG (v2) (version 2) | ecosystem: Environmental > Aquatic > Freshwater > Lake | place... | reverse complement strand
CTCACGACCTGGTACTGGGAGATCACGTGGTTGCTCAGCGCCACCACTAACCACTACCGCGTCAAAGTCCTTCATTAACTGCTCAGGAGAAACTGTTTTAGTGGAGTAATTTTTGACTTCTGCACCCATCGCTTCTTTGCCAACAAAAACACCCGTCTCAAATTTCACACCCTCGGCTTGCATTTGTTCTACGCGACGATCAATTAGCCACTTTTCCATCTTGAAATCAGGAATGCCATAGCGCAGCAAACCACCAACCCGATCGTTCTTTTCAAATACAGTCACATCGTGACCTACACGTGCTAATTGTTGAGCAGCAGCCATACCTGCAGGACCGCCGCCAACAACTGCTACTTTTTTGCCAGTCTTTGTCTTAGATGGTTGAGGCTTCACCCAACCGTTCTCCCAGCCTTTATCAATGATCGCGTGCTCAATAGATTTAATGCCGACAGCATCGTTATTGATACCTAGAGTACATGCAGCCTCGCAAGGCGCTGGGCAAATACGGCCCGTAAATTCTGGGAAGTTATTAGTCGATTGCAAAACATCTAATGCATTCTTCCAGTCGTTATGGAATACCAAATCATTGAAGTCTGGAATGATGTTGTTCACTGGGCAACCGTTATTACAGAACGGAATACCGCAATCCATACAACGAGCGCCCTGAACCTTAGCCTCTTCATCGGTTAAAGCAGCAACGAATTCTTTGTAATGGTGCAGACGTTTAACGGGCGCTTCGTATGTCTCATCGACGCGCTCAAACTCCATAAATCCAGTGACCTTACCCATATCTAATCCTTAGTATCTTTTCTTAATGTCGATATCAATTAAGCAGCAACAGTTTTGGTTTGCGCTTTTTCCCACAGCTCGCCTAAAGCACGCTTGTATTCAGTTGGAAGCACCTTCACAAAGCGACCACGGGTATTTTCCCAGTCAGCCAAAATTGCTTTTGCACGCTCTGAACCGGTGTACCGGAAATGACGCTCAATCAAGCTCTTCAGAATTTGCTCATCACATAAGCGCTCGCCACCATCCTTAACATCGACTGGCGCATGCCATTCAGACTTTGGCATCTTGGCGATTTGCTCGGCTGAAGGTAGAACTTTTTCCAAAGTTGCCATACTGGTATTACAACGCTTGGCAAACATGCCATCTTCGTCATAAACGTAAGCAATACCGCCGCTCATACCTGCAGCAAAGTTACGGCCAGTTGCGCCCAGAACAACCACGGTTCCACCAGTCATATATTCACAACCATGGTCTCCAGTGCCCTCAACAACTGTTGTAGCACCAGAGTTGCGGACTGCAAAACGCTCACCAGCAACACCGTTAAAGAATGCTTCACCAGCAATTGCGCCGTAGAGCACAGTGTTACCAACGATGATGTTCTGCGCAGTATCACCACGGAACTCATGGGGAGCGCGAACGATTACTCGACCACCAGATAAGCCTTTACCAACATAGTCGTTACCATCACCCACCAAATCTAGGGTGATGCCGCGGGCCAAGAATGCTGCAAAGCTTTGGCCAGCTGTACCATTGAGCTGAATATGAATGGTGTCTTCAGGCAAGCCTGCATGACCATAACGCTGAGCAACTTCACCCGAGAGCATTGCACCGACGGTGCGGTTGACGTTCTTCACTGGAACAATGAAAGAGACTTTTTCGCCACGCTCAAGAGCGGGTTCACTTTTCTCAATCAAGATATTGTCGAGTGCACTACCTAAGCCGTGATCTTGTGTCAGAACCTGATAGCGTGGAACTTCAGCTGCTACTTGAGGCTCAGCAAAAATCTTGCTGAAATCCAAGCCATGAACCTTCCAGTTCTCAATACCTTTACGGGTATCTAACAAATCAACGCGGCCGATTAAGTCATCAAATTTACGGATGCCCAGTTGCGCCATGATCTCGCGTGCTTCTTCAGCAATAAAGAAGAAGAAGTTCACAACGTGCTCTGGCTTACCGGAGAACTTTTTACGTAGCTCTGGGTCTTGAGTTGCTACACCAACTGGGCAAGTATTTAAATGGCACTTACGCATCATGATGCAGCCTTCGACGACCAATGGAGCAGTCGCAAAACCAAATTCATCTGCGCCCAATAAAGCACCAATCACAACGTCGCGACCTGTCTTCATTTGACCATCAGCCTGAACGCGAATCCGGCTTCGCAGCCCATTGAGAACTAAGGTTTGCTGGGTTTCAGCAAGGCCGAGTTCCCAAGGTGAGCCTGCATGTTTAATCGATGAAAGTGGGGATGCACCAGTACCGCCATCATGGCCAGCAATCACGACGTGATCTGCTTTAGCCTTGGCAACACCAGCGGCAATAGTGCCAACACCAACTTCAGATACCAGCTTCACAGAAACGTCTGCTTTTGGATTCACGTTTTTCAGATCATGAATCAACTGAGCGATATCTTCGATTGAATAAATATCATGGTGTGGAGGAGGAGAAATCAAACCTACTCCAGGTACTGAGAAGCGTAACTTACCAATGTAGTCAGATACCTTTCCGCCCGGCAATTGACCGCCTTCACCTGGCTTAGCACCCTGTGCCATCTTGATCTGAATTTGATCTGCAGAGCGCAAGTATTCTGTAGTAACTCCAAAGCGTCCTGAAGCCACTTGCTTAATTTTGGAACGCAATGAGTCGCCGTCTTGCAATGGAATATTCGCTTCAACTACGTCGCTTCCCAAGATGCTTGCAAGGGTTTCACCCTTCTTAATTGGAATGCCTTTGAGTTCATTCACATAACGGTTAGGATCTTCGCCGCCCTCACCAGTGTTGGACTTGCCGCCGATACGGTTCATAGCAATCGCTAAAGTCGCATGCGCTTCAGTAGAAATAGAACCTAATGACATCGCGCCTGTAGCAAAACGTTTGACGATTTCTTTCGCAGACTCAACTTCATCCAATGGAATGGCTTTTGCTGGATCAATCTTGAATTCAAATAAACCACGCAAAGTCATTTGACGCTTGGTTTGATCATTGATGATGTTGGCGTACTCTTTATAAGTCTGATAGCCCTTCTCAGCTCCAATTCGGGTGGAGTGCTGTAACTTGGCAATCGTATCCGGTGTCCACATATGGTTTTCACCACGAATACGGAAAGCATATTCACCACCAGCATCCAGCATATTGGTTAACACTGGGTCATTACTAAAGGCAGCGGTGTGCATCCGCAAAGCTTCTTCAGCCACTTCAAATACGCCAATGCCACCCACGTTAGATGGAGTGCCTTTAAAGTACTGGTCAATGATGTCGTGGTTTAAGCCAATCGCTTCAAAGATCTGTGAACCGGTGTAAGACATGTAAGTAGAGATGCCCATCTTGGACATCACTTTTTGCAAGCCCTTGCCAACCGCTTTGATGAAATTCTTAACCGCTTTTTCACCAGACAAATCACCTGATAAGCCTTTAGCCATCTCAGACAATGTTTCCATTGCGAGGTATGGATGAACTGCTTCTGCGCCATAACCCGCTAAGAGTGCGAAGTGATGTGTTTCGCGCGCACTACCAGTCTCTACTACCAGACCAACACTAGTCCGCAGACCTTTTTGCACTAAATGCTGATGGATTGCAGAAGTTGCCAGCAGAGCTGGAATGGCAACGTGCTCTTGATCCACCTGACGATCGCTCACGATCAAAATGTTGTAACCAGAGCGAACTGCATCTGCCGCTTCAGCACACAAAGATGCTAAACGCGCTTCGATGCCAGCCTTACCCCATGCAGCGGGATAGCAAATATCGAGTTCGTAGGAGCGGAACTTGCCGTTGGTGTAGTGACCAATATGACGAATCTTCGTCATATCATCGAAATCTAAAATTGGCTGACTAACCTCTAAGCGCATTGGCGGGTTGATGTTATTGGTATCCAATAAATTCGGTTTTGGTCCAATAAATGAGACCAAAGACATCACCATGTTTTCACGGATAGGATCAATCGGAGGATTGGTAACCTGCGCAAATAATTGCTTGAAGTAGTTATACAAAGGCTTGTTCTTGTTTGACAGAACCGCCAATGGACTGTCATTGCCCATTGAGCCAATTGCCTCTTCGCCGTTCATAGCCATTGGGGCCATCAGATATTTAATATCTTCTTGGGTATAACCAAAAGCCTGTTGACGATCTAATAATTTAGCTGCAGGACGAATGGTATTTTTTTCATCAACCAAATCAGCTTTGCTGGCATCAACTTCATCCAACTTCACGCGGACAGCGTCAATCCAGCTCTTATAAGGCTTGGCTTTGGAAACGGCATTCTTCAGCTCAACGTCATCAATAATGCGGCCTTGTTCCATATCAATCATGAACATCTTGCCTGGTTGCAAGCGCCATTTTTGAACAATCTTGCTTTCTGGAATTGGCAATACACCTGCTTCAGAAGCCATGATGACCAAGTCATCATCGGTAACGTAATAACGTGCTGGACGCAAACCATTGCGATCCAAAGTTGCGCCAATTTGACGACCATCCGTAAACGCCATTGCGGCAGGACCGTCCCATGGCTCCATCATCGCTGCATGATATTCATAGAAAGCGCGGCGATTGTCATCCATCAATGCATGCTGTTCCCATGCCTCGGGAATCATCATCATCATGGCTTGGGCCAATGGATAACCGGACATTACCAACAGTTCTAAACAGTTATCAAAACAAGCAGTGTCTGATTGACCTGGATAGATGAGTGGCCATAATTTTTTCAAGTCATCGCCCAGCACAGGAGAGCTGATTGCACCCTCTCGCGCATTTACCCAGTTGACGTTACCTTTGACGGTATTAATTTCACCGTTGTGCGCAATCATGCGATATGGGTGAGCCAATTCCCATGCAGGGAAGGTATTGGTTGAAAAGCGTTGATGCACCAATGCCAGTGCCGATACAGTTCGCTTATCTTGCAAATCTTGGTAATAAGCACCCACTTGGTTCGCTAACAGCAAACCCTTATAAACAATGGTGCGGGCAGACATGGATGCTACAAAATATTCCTTGCCATGCTTTAAATGCAAATCTTGAATAGCATGACTTGCTGTTTTACGAATCACATACAACTTGCGCTCTAATGCATCCGTTGTCATGATGTCACGACCACGGCCAATAAAAATTTGACGAATAAACGGTTCGGTCATTTGCACTGTTGGTGACATTGGCAACTTCACATCAACCGGAACATCGCGCCAGCCGAGTACGACTTGACCCTCTAATCGAACAGTACGCTCTAATTCTTGCTCACATGCCAAACGTGATGCATGTTCCTTAGGCAAGAAAATCATACCAACGCCATACTCGCCTAAGGGTGGCAATGTCACTCCTTGCTTTGCCATCTCTTCGCGATACAAAGTATCCGGAATCTGAATCAGAATTCCTGCGCCATCACCCATCAGTGGATCGGCACCAACTGCGCCACGGTGATCGAGGTTTTCCAGAATCTTTAAGCCCTGGGCAACTATCTCGTGGGACTTCTTCCCCTTGATGTGTGCGACAAACCCTACACCGCATGCATCATGTTCATTGCTAGGGTCATAGAGACCTTGAGCGATAGGGCGAAGATCGGTATTTAATTGTGTAGTCATAGTATTTCCGAGGGCGACAAAGGCCTGAGTACTTTTGGAGGATCAAATATAGGTGAATACCCATGTCGATGCAATAGAAATAAAATGAGTCTGTCCCATTTATTTTGCCACCGCACCAAAATGAAATACTTAAAAAGGGACAGAGTCAAACGCCCCCCAGTATATCCATCCACTTAGATCGTTCTAAGTAACTGAATTTAAAGTATTTATTTTTCTTGGGCGACCCCGATGCCGGATCTGGGCTATCTGAGGATTATCTTTAAAGATTCTTTTTGCATAAATATCGCTGACCCAAGGCTTAGAGCGAAGCAAAGATTCGGTGATTTGCCGATCTTCCCAGTGGGGGGCACCCTCTTTTACAAAATGCGCCCATGCCATTTGCCTTTCAAAAGGAGTATTACCCAACTTCCAAAAATGCTGGTGATCAACTAACCAGGGCTCAGAATTTCCACCAATGTGGCTTGCAAAACTAGTCCATGTTGAATCTTGGGGACTGGATTCATAGCCGGCACGGACAGGATTGAGCTCGATATAGCGCATGCAGCGCAAAAAATAATCAGGGTCGATTAAAGAGGAGCGATAGCGACCTTCCCAAATCGTTCCAGAACGCTGATGCTGTTGATTGAAATATTGCGCATAGCGTCGCCCTAGTGACTGCATCGTTTTAGAGAGCGAATCTTCGTTTTGCGGCGTGAGTAAAAGATGAACATGATTGGGCATTAATGCGAATGCATGCACTGCACAGCCAAACTGTCTTGCTGCCTCGCGCAACCACTCCAAATAGGTACGTCGATCTTCTGGGGTAAAGAAAAGAGTTTCACGATTATTACCACGCACCATCACATGCATGACTTGGCCAGGAATTACAGTGCGCGCTTGCCTGGCCATTGTGAAAACAAACTACTGTAGATCGCGTGTACCGCCGCGAGAAAACTCTGGAATGAACCAATCACCATCAACTTGCGTGACGCCCTCTGGTACTGCACGAGTTTCTTGTGGAACATCTTTTAATGCAACTGACATATAAGAAATCCACATTGGTAAGGCTAGTCCGCCGCCCGTTTCACGATCCCCCAAACTAGCTGGCTTATCAAAACCAATCCATGCAATCGCCACCACTTTAGGGTTGTAACCCGCAAACCAAGCATCGTGTGATTCATTGGTCGTACCAGTTTTACCCGCAATATCAGCACGCCCAAGCTTCGCACGAGCAGATGCAGCCGTACCCGTCTTAGTAACCTCTTGGAGCATGCTATCCATAACAAAAGCGGTACGTGCATCGAGTACACGTGGCGCACCATCACCTACGGTGGCAGGCTTTGCCTCAAAAATCACAGTACCTTTTGAATCTGTCATCTTGTTGATCAAGTAAGGATCGACGCGGTAACCGCCATTAGCAAATACGCTATACGCTGAGGCCATTTGCAATGGAGTTACTGAGCCTGCACCGAGAGCCATTGTTAAATAAGGTGGGTGCTTTTCGGGCTCAAAACCAAAACGTTGAATATATTCTTGTGCGTATGAAGGACCAATTGCGCGAATGATACGAACTGAAACTAAGTTCTTGGATTTTGCTAAAGCATTACGCAAACGCATCATGCCATCATATTTACCGTCGTAGTTCTTTGGCTCCCATGCCTGACTACCAGTTTCCATGCTGCCAATTGATAGCGGAGCATCGTTCACCATAGTGCTCGGTGTAAATCCTTTTTCAATAGCAGCAGCATAAATAAATGGCTTAAAGGAAGATCCGGGTTGACGTAAGGCTTGAGTGACGTGATTGAATTGATTGCGGCGGAAGTCAAAACCGCCAACCAATGAAAGAATCGCGCCCGTATCAGCATTCATCGAAACAAAAGCGGCCTCTACTTGGGGTAACTGTGCCAGCTTCCAAACCCCGCCATCAAGGAGCAAACGGATAATCGCGCCTGGACGCAACCTTTTCTTGGGTTGAGTGCTATCAGTTAAAGAGGCTGCTGCCAACTTCATACCCTCACCCTTTAGGGTAATCGTATCGCCAGTAGCGATCATCACTTGCATTTCTTTTGGCTTTACGTCCAAGACGACGCCTGATTGCAAATCATCTAATTGAGGATAGGTAAGCAGAGCCTCATCAATAGCGCGTTGACGCTTTACTGGATCCTCAGGAAGTTCAATAAAGCCCTCTGGCCCCCTGTAAGCATGGCGCAAGTCATACTCAAAAATACCTCTTCGCACTGCTTTATAGGCAGCATCCTGATCGGCTTTGAGGATCGTCGTATAAACCTCAATGCCTTGGGAGTAAATCGCTTCGCCATATTGCGCAAACAATAACTGACGCACCATTTCTGCGGGGAAATCGGCACGCACTGCAAATTCATTGCCCAAGCCGCGAATATGCAACTCTTCACTCATGGCCTTTTGATATTCATCAGGAGAGATGTATCCAAGATCGCGCATGCGCTGCAAGATATATTCTTGACGAATTTTGGCCCGACGGAAATTGCTCACTGGGTTATAGGCAGAGGGCGCTTTTGGTAAACCAGCCAACATCGCAGACTCTGCAATTGAGATGTCTTTTAACTCTTTGCCGAAATAGATTTGAGCTGCACTCGAGAAGCCATAAGCCCGTTGACCTAAAAAGATCTGATTCATATAGATTTCAAGAATCTTGTCTTTAGTTAGCTGAGATTCAATTTCCCAAGCCAATAAGACTTCGTAAATTTTTCGGCTAAAGGTTTTCTCATTGCTGAGAAAGAAGTTACGAGCTACCTGCATCGTGATCGTTGAGGCACCCTGCGATAAGTGCCCTCGCAAGTTTGTAACCGTGGCTCTCAAAATTCCTACATAATCCACTCCGCCGTGTGAATAGAAACGATCATCCTCAATGGCCAACACAGCATTGCGCATACTTAGAGGAATTTCCGCAAGAGGGATGACTCTGCGACGCTCTTCACCAAATTCCCCGATTAATACCTTATCTGCCGTATAAATGCGCAAAGGAGTTTTGGGGTTGTAATCTGTTAATGCAGAAATTTTTGGCAAATTAGGCTTAGCTACTAAGAATGCATAGCCCACCAAAACCATCACCATTAATGCAATGACTACGCCAATAATTAAAACTGCTTTGATCAGAGGACTGCTAGAAGATTTTCGCGGCGCGCCCGGATCAAAACGAGGTTGTCCTGGACGTCTATTGAACTGACGAATTGGCCGCTGATTTGGCGTTGGCTTGTCATTTGGAGGTAAGGCCATAAGTTCAAATTATAGGGTGCTTAAGCAATTTAACTAAAACCTCCAAAACCCTTGTAAGGAAGGTTTGCCCCTCCCTTTCTGACGCCAATTTCAAAGCCATCTGATTGCACCAACAATCCAGACCCAGAAAAATGTTGGGATGCCTTCACGCCATATATCCCCTCAATCCTTCGATGAAATATTGAGCGATCTAGGGGATGACCCCGCAATCCCAGATCCGCATGGGATCCGCAAATCCACCGCCCCAAAAGCAGCAAACCCACAGAGCCAAAATAAAACGGAAGGACGTCAATCCTTGGAGGCTTTGAGCTCGAGCGCTTTCTTTGCGCAACTTCAAAAATTGGGGGTCTTTATTGGCATTGGCGCTTGCTTGATTGGCCTGTGCTTTGCCCTCTTTTTTACCCTAGACTCAGCCAAATCGAGTTCAGAGGCCCTGGTTCAGGATTCACAACATCAGAATTCTGCTCTTCAAAAAGAACTGGCGCTAGTACGTACAGAATTTCAGAATAATTTGGATGATCTATATGAGGAAATAGATTTATTAGAAGTGAGTATTCACTCTTTAAAGAATAACAAGCCTCCCTCGAAAACAATTTCTAAGACTCCAAGCACTCCAAATGAGTCAGAACTCAAGACCTGGCGCTTTTTGGGGACCGCTCAAATCAGAGGCTCGCACCAAGCTTTTTTTCATACCGGCAAAAGGAATGTTGTATTTGAAAAAGGCGCTCTTGTTTTGGGTGATTGGCGTTTAACACAAATTGAAAAAGAGCTTGTGGCCCTCACCCATCCCATGGGAAAAACGCTGCTTCTCAAACCTTCCAAACCAGACTAATTTGGACCTCAAGTACATGCCTAAAGTTTTCAAAATGCTTGTTACGGGGTTCAGCTTCTTTCTCGCCTTTTCACTGACTCCAATTTACGCAAACGCTTCCAGCAACTTTTCTCCGGAAGAGCTCATCAGTTTGCAATTTACCGATATTGAGCTTGTTGAGCTTTTGCAAGCACTCGCCAAATTAGGAGGCAGTAATTTTTTATTAAGTGAATCCATTCAAGGACGCATCACAGTAAACCTAATCAATACGCCATGGCAAACTGCTTTGCACTCCATCCTGGCAAGCCGGGGTTTGAGACTAGTTCGGAATGGGGATATTTATTGGATTGGTCCTCATGCAGAAATACAAGCGTTTCAGAAACATCGACGAGAAGATGCGGCACTACCCTTCGGCGGAGACCATATCAATAGCCCACGCCAGATTTTGATTGAGGCACGCATTGTGGAGGCAGATGAACGGTTTGCTCGCGAACTGGGGGTTAAGCTCGGATACCAAGCAAACTCTCTCAATAATCCCGACCAAAAAGTGGTTGGAAGTATGGATTTAGCTGGAGCAGGTTTAAATGGCTTTCATCCAGCAACCATAGCGGCAACCTTAGTTTCAAGAAATGGAAGTCGGCTGCTACAAATGGAACTTTCAGCCCTTGAGTCTGATGGTCAAGGAAAAATTCTCTCTAATCCACGCATCATGACGGGGGATCAGGTAAAGGCTACTATTGAACAAGGCACTGAGCTTCCCTATCAAACCACCACCCAGAATGGCAGCAAATTGCAGTTTAGGAAGGCGAACTTACGCCTCGAGGTTCTGCCCAAAATTCACCCGGATGGAAAAATCTCCATGCTAGTAGGCATTAATAAAGACACTATTGGCATGAAAACAGAGCAAGGATATGCAATTGATACCAAAAGTCTCAGCTCTGAAGTGACCGTTGAAAATGGTGGAACTGCCATCATCGGCGGCATTTTTCAGACTACTGAGCGAGATGATGAGGTCAAGATCCCCCTGCTGGGTGACATTCCCCTGATTGGACATTTATTCCGTCATAAGTCCAAATTGCAAGATAAAACCGAGCTACTGGTCTTTTTAACACCCACCGTTCTTGATAAACCCTAATAAAATCGAGAGGTGAACTCCTCGAAAAACAATATTTTTCTGATCGGCCTTATGGGCGCCGGGAAATCGACCGTTGGCAAAGTACTAGCAAAGAAGCTGGGGCGAAAATTTTTAGATGCCGACCATGTTATCGAAGAGCGGTGTGGTGTCAAAATTCCCGTCATTTTTGAAATGGAAGGCGAGGAGGGATTTCGCAAACGAGAGGCACAAGCCATTCGCGAAATTACTGCTGAGCATGACATTGTTTTAGCCACTGGCGGTGGTGCTGTTTTACTTGCAGACAATCGAGAAGCACTTAAAGAACGCGGTGTCGTAATTTATTTGCATGCCAATCCAGCTGAGCTTTGGCATCGCACCAAGGGTGGCGAAGGTCGCCCGCTTCTGCGCAATGGTGATGCTAAAAAAATTCTTGAGAATTTATACGCTATTCGCGACCCACTCTATCGTGAAATCGCTGATCATGTGATTGAGACTGGTAAGCCTAGTGTCAATCAATTGGTCAACACTTTAATTATGCAACTTGAACTCTCCGCTTAAATCCATTGGCACTATGATGAAAACACTAGAAGTTGATCTCGGTAACCGCAGCTATCCAATTCATATAGGGACTGATCTGATTGATCAGCCAAGCTTATTTGCTGTCTGTGAAAAAGCAACTTCAATCTATATCGTTACTAACACTACAGTTGCGCCACTGTATACAGCACGCCTCACAAAAACTTTGGAAACATTTGGCAAAGTTGTTAGAACCATTACCTTGCCTGATGGGGAGTCTTATAAGGACTGGAAAAATCTCCAACTAATTTTTGATGACCTTTTGAAGTTCGGAGCAGACCGCCAGACCATGCTAGTTGCCTTGGGGGGCGGTGTCATTGGTGATATGACGGGCTTTGCAGCCGCAAGCTTCATGCGCGGCATTCGCTTTATTCAAGTACCTACTACGCTGCTAGCTCAAGTAGATTCTTCTGTTGGAGGCAAAACCGGCATCAATCATCCTTTGGGTAAAAATATGATCGGCGCCTTTCATCAACCCGTTGCCGTAATTGCCGACTTAAATACCCTCAAAACTTTGCCTTCGAGAGAACTCTCAGCAGGCCTTGCTGAAGTTGTAAAACATGGAGCAATTGCTGATGCCCAATTTTTAGATTGGATTGAAGCGAATGCTGCTGCTTTATTAGCATGTGACACAACCGCCCTAGGACATGCTGTGCTGCGATCCTGTGAGATCAAATCAGCAGTAGTTTCTGCCGATGAGAGAGAAGGGGGTATTCGTGCCACCCTAAACTTTGGTCATACCTTTGGGCATGCAATTGAAGCAGGGCTTGGTTACGGCGAGTGGCTCCATGGAGAAGCTGTTGGCTGCGGGATGGTGATGGGAGCGGATTTATCACATCGCTTAAATCACATTAGCAAACCCGAACTTGAGCGCCTTACTAGAATTATTCAGTCGATGAACTTACCTATTGTTCCGCCCAAATTTGGCGCTGCTCGCTATATGGAATTGATGCAGGTAGATAAAAAAACTGAGGGTGGGCAAATACGTTATGTAGTTCTAGAAAAAATCGGAAGAGCACAAATTCAGAGTGTCGCCGACACATTGGTACTCGAAACCCTCACGAGCACCGGAGCAGCTTAAATCAGCTGATTTTGACTGCCTGGCCAGCTTGTGCGCTGGCAAATTCGGTCAAATCACTTAAAAGCTCTTTGCCGGTTTTGGTATCTAGCCACAAAGGTTGCGCGATAGTTCCTGCCCAGCGATAGTGATATCCACCAGATTTAGCGGCTACCCAGATTTCATGAAGTGGTGGTTGCGTATTGATCACAATCACGCTTTTATCTCGGAAACGAATATTGATCACATTCCCTCCTTGGCGCTCAATATCCAGATCAAGATCTAATTGCTCATCTGCCGCCTCTAAGGCCATTTCAATTGAGTGCAATAAATTACTGCCCAACTGGTGAAACTGCTTGTCATCAATGGCTTCAACACTCAAATTATTTGGATTCATATGGGGGTCCTGCATGCTATATTCAATCATTCGTTTTAGAGACATTCATGATAGCGATTCTCAATAGAGCCCTGTACATTAGCCTCCTAATAGCCCTTTCTGGATGTGGGGTTAGGGGTCCTCTCTTTATGCCTAATGTGCCTCCTGCTCCACCTCCTCCTACTGAGCCAGAACCTCAGGGAAAGCTCTATCCTCCACAAGCTCCCGCTAGCACTAGCAACTCAACACCGGCAAAGCAATGACAAGTAAAGCAATTCCACTTCCAAAACTATCGGGCTTTAGCGAGCGGGACGGCAACTGGTACGCCGAAGAAATTCCCCTTTCGGATTTAGCGAAAGAATTTGGCACCCCACTTTATATCTACAGCAAAAAAGCGCTGACCGAAGCCTATCAAGCCTATGACAAGGCCTGTGTTGATAGCAAGGGTCAGCGTCGCGCACGTGTTCATTACGCCATGAAAGCCAACAGCAATCTTGCAGTGATTGATTGCTTTAAAAAACTGGGCGCGGGTTTCGACTTAGTCAGCGGTGGTGAACTAGCCCGAGCATTAGCTGTTGGTGCGGATCCTAAAAGCTTAGTATTCGCTGGTGTTGGCAAATCTTCCGAAGAAATTGCGCAAGCTTTAAATGCTGGCGTCAAATGCATTAATGTGGAGTCGATTGCCGAACTCCACAATATCAATCGGATCGCAGTTAAGTTGAACTGCCGCGCCCCGATTTCTTTGCGTGTCAATCCCGATGTGGATGCACAAACACACCCCTATATCTCTACTGGCTTGAAAGATAATAAGTTTGGCATTGCGTATCACGAGGTTTTAAAAACCTATCGTGAAGCTGCCCAACTTTCAAATATCGATGTCGTCGGGATCGATTGCCATATTGGTTCACAAATTACCACTACAGCACCTTATCTGGATGCACTAGATAAAGTACTAGACCTTGTTGCTCAATTGAAAAGGGAAGGTATTGTGATTCACCACTTGGACTTGGGTGGAGGGCTAGGCATCTCCTATGGTGATGAAACACCGCCTGATATTACCGAGTTCACTAATACTCTCTTAAATCATGTGGCTGAGCGAGGCTTTGCCCATCTAGATGTTGTTCTCGAGCCAGGGAGATCCTTGGTGGGTAATGCTGGCGTGCTCCTCACTAAAGTGGAATACCTTAAACCAGGTGCTGAGAAAAATTTCTGCATTGTTGATGCCGCCATGACTGAACTCATGCGTCCAGCTTTATACGAAGCCCATCATGGCATTGTGCCGATTCAAACCAAGCAAACAAAAGCATTAACTTATGACGTAGTCGGGCCAGTTTGTGAGTCAGGAGATTGGTTGGGGAGAGATCGCAAACTTGCTGTGGAAGAAGGAGATCTTCTGGCAATTTTATCTGCGGGCGCCTATGGATTTGTAATGGCATCTAATTACAACACGCGCCCTAAACCCCCTGAGATTATGGTTGACGGAAAAAATGCTTACGTCATTCGCACTCGTGAAAAAATATCTGACTTGTTTGCAACTGAAAATGTTTTGCCTAAGTAATTCACAAAATTTATAGCCAGCAAGAATTCACAGGCAAATAAAAACCCCGCTACATGAGCGGGGTTTTTATTTAAGGTAGATGCCTGATTAATGCAAGCCAGCGATGTAATCCGCGACTGCCTTCATCTCTTGATCGGACAACTTACCAGCAATAGTTGTCATCATTGGACCATTCTTGCGGGTGCCGTTACTAAATGCCACCAACTGTGCATAAGAGTAGTCAGCCCATTGACCGCCTAAGAGTGGGTATTGGGCAGGAATACCTGCACCAGTAGGGCTGTGGCAGCCTGCGCAAGCCGGTACGCCTTTGGCTGCAATACCACCGCGATAAATACTTTGACCCAATTGAATAGTGTCTTTGTTTTGAGCAACACCCTGAGATACAGGCTGCTTGCTCAAAAAGGCTGCAATATTCACCATATCTTGCTCTGTCAGCGTAGCTGCCATACCCATCATGATTGGATTGGCACGGGAGCCCTCTTTAAAGTTTCTCAATTGCTTGGCAGTGTAAGCAGCATGTTGTGCTGATAGTTTTGGCCATGTACCAATTGCACTTTGACCTTTAGGGCCATGGCAAGTAATACAAGCGGTCACACCGCGGCTTGCGTCACCATTAGAGTAAAGCGCTTCGCCAGCAGCTGCATCCGCCTTTGGCTTGCCAGGCACTTCCGCCTTAGCAGCGGGGGCCATAGGAGCAGCATCGGCAGCAATTGCTGTACCTGAAATGCCGATCAGAGCGAAAATAGAGAGAACCGCAAAACCAGCACGTAGGCTAGTGAATTTGGAGATTTGGGAGGTTTGACGCATTATGTTTACCTTGGCAAAAATTCCTAAAAGTGTTTGGGCCCTGCATTTACAACCTTTTTACCCAACACCATGAGATATTTCATGATTTTGCGTGATTTTACAATAGCTTCTGGACATGTCTAAACTCTTTCAAGCCCG
>Ga0136644_10002137_pt1 | contig 15270 bp, 12 predicted proteins | sample C_130820_EF_Meta_FD_94780 | JGI IMG/M metagenome (GOLD analysis project Ga0136644, IMG submission 94780) | Freshwater microbial communities from Lake Croche, Canada to study carbon cycling - C_130820_EF_MetaG (v2) (version 2) | ecosystem: Environmental > Aquatic > Freshwater > Lake | place... | reverse complement strand
TATTTTTATCAATTAATTCTTTAAAATCTTTAAAGTAAATTTTACCTCCGTTTTTTTCATAGATGTCTTGGGTAATTTTTTCATTAGTTTTATTTGGTGAATTTTTTAATATTGTCATCAAATTATTTTCATCATAAGTTAAAAAAGTTTCATCTAATTTTTCAATATTAATTGCTTGGAAACACCCATAACCCCATTCTAAATTTGTTTCGTAATTTTTATACTCTTTTTTATATGTAACGGCAGTATTATCATCAAGCAATTTACTGTTTTCATAGAAATCGTCATAATTTGTAAAATGGGAATCGTATTCAACCCAATGAACTTTTTTATATTTGAAATTTCTTGCAAGTCCTAACGCTCCAATAAAAATTCTGTACACAGCTAAGAAAGTACTATACCCACTAATTAAAGTTGACACTATCGATAATCCATCATATGGTGAAAACCAAGGACTATTACAATATTCCCAATCAGTAATTAAATTATTTTTTTTATCGTAAAAGGTATAATCCACTTTTTTTGCAATGTATTCAGGAACTATTGTATGACTTGTAATTAAAAAATCAAAATCATCTTTTAACGGTAAAAGAGAATCAATACACTTATTGAGCATTTCTTCTCTTTCTTTATCAGGGAAATACGCTCCAACTATAATTAAATCTTTCATATTTTAAATTATTTAACCCATTTTAGTATTGTTGAACCCCAAGTCCAACCAGAACCAATAGCCGTTAAGACAATTGTATCACCTTTTTTAATCTCCCCATTTTTAACCGCATCATCTAATGCGATTGGAATAGAAGCTCCAGCGATATTTGCGTATTTATCCATGACTGTTTTAACCTTTGACATTGGAATACCTAAGTCTTTAGCAATTATTTTAAGTATATTAATACTTGGTTGGTGAGGAACTATCATATCAACTTCATTAATATCAACATTAGAAATTAAATTATTTTCAATAAGTGATTCTATATTATTATATTTTATTATTAAATCAATTACTTGATTAGTTTTTAATCCATGATTAAAAGTAGCATAATCTGAACCTAGTAAAATACAAAAATCACATAATTGTTTAGATGTAATATTAAATTTTATAAGTATATCATTAACATCTAAATAATAAACATTATTATTATAAAATTTAATTAATTTATGTATACCAGCAGGTATTGGATCAGTATCATCTGTTAATAACATATCAATTATATTGTATTTATTTAATAAAACAGCAAGATATTCACCTTCTCCATGTGAAAAAATATATGGTATATTTAATAAATCTAATAATTCAATTACTAATTCTACTTCTTTTTTGCCTATTTTTATAGAATTTTTTTCTAATTTTTTTTTTATCGTTAATAGATTATTATTAATCTCATTTAATTCATTATTATTTAAATCATTATTAATTTCTTGTCTTTCAATTATTTGTTCATCAATTATATTTATTTTTAATTTGTTTATATATTTTTTATGAGATCGCATTATATTTGTTTTTTCTTTTTCATATATTGTTCCTCCATCAAAAATATAAAACGGGATAAATCCAGTTGATAAAAAATTTAGAATTTGATTAAAAAATCCAATTATCATATTATCATAAGAATGAGAATATTTATAACAATATAAATTACCATCTATACCAATTAATATGTTATTTTTATTTAAATTTAATTCACTTATCAAATCATTTAAATATGGATATATTTTATATAATTTATTATCATTTAGAAATGTAAATAATTTCTTTATGCCCATAATAAATTATACAATTAAAAATTTTTATTAATTATTATTAATAAAAATTAATTTTTATTATTTATATATTATTCTACTTTTATATATATCCTCTTATAATTTCAATTACATTTTTGTTATTTCTTTCTTCAAATTCATTAACATATTCTCCAACAAATCTATAATTATCTAAAATTAAATCAATTGGAAAATTTCTACATTTATCTCCTTCAATTTTATTAAAAGAAGCATGAATAATACAATTATCTATATACAATGGATATATATGATATGCTAAAAATATTTGATCATATAAATAATCATCTTTTTGTACAAAATTATTCATACTTTCAAAGTAAGATATATTTGATTTCTTTATTCCAAACATACCAGCTTGAATTGGATATTTGTGCCATGGATGATCTCGCATTATATGTAATAAACTATCAGAAGCTAACCATTCATCTACAGCTAGTTTTTCACGTAATAATATTTTAGTATCAAGATCTCTAGATATAAATAATTCTACTTCTGGTTCAAAAATTGGTTCAAACCTCCACATTCTAGGTTTAATTTTTTTAATATTACCATATTTATAAATAATTTTAACATTATCAAATTTTTCTAATTTTTTTATAATTTCAGTTGAAACACTTTCTTTATGAATATAAAACCAACATATAAAATCTGGATAAAATTGTTTCGCTAATATTATATTTCTAATTGCACCTATTTGATAAATTTTCTTATTTCCCCACATACAAAAAGATATAATTTTCATTATAAAAATTATTAAGGATATATTATATATATATATATTATATATTTATGTTAGTTATTTCATTATCAAATATAATAAAAAAACATTTTATTGATTCAAATGAATATTATTCAATGCAATCATTTTTAAATTTTATAAATTATTTTTTTGATGGTATAAATATTAAATTAATTAATAGTGATTCTGATGTATTTAATGGCTCTATTTATTCTATTATTGAATCAGAAAAAATAGAAAAAAGTACACTAAATATTTTAGTATGTGTTGAAAATTGTAATTATTGGAAACATTATGTTCATTATAATGATTATGGTAATTATGGAGATGAAAATATTCAAATTTATATGTATAATCATATTGATACCTTACAAATAACAGATAAATATATTGCAATACCTGTAATATATTTACAAATTAATTATTTTAATAAATTTTATACTACTATTAAACCATCAATTATTATACCATTTGAAGATAAAAAATTTTGTTTAATTGCTACAAATATTGGTACAGAATTTAAAAATAAAATATTTAATAAATTAATAACAATAGGTAATTGTGATTTATTAAATTCTTTTAAAAATGAAATAGGAAATAAATCATGTTATCATGATATCACATTATTAAATATAATGAATCAATATAAATTTGTATTTGTGAGTGAAAATAGTATATCTGATGGATATATAACTGAAAAAATATTTAATTGTTATTTTTCAAGAATTATTCCAATATATTATGGTTCTAAAAAAATAAATTATTTTTTCAATAATAATTCATTTATAAATATTGAAGATTATAATAATTTAGATAATGTTGAAAAATTAATTATAAGAATTAATAATAACAAAGAATTATACGAATCATATATAAATTCTAGAATAATAAATAATTTTTATGATGATGAAAATTATAAAGAAAAAGTAAATAAATTTATTAATAATTTAGCATGATTAAATATAAATTACCCCTAACTAATTCACAATTATTTACATCAACTTCAACAATATTATCTTGTAAATTATTATAATAAGGTAATCCAATATTTTCAAATTTATAAATATTACCAAATTCATTTTTTGTTGTAAAATTATTTTTATTTAAATTAAATTTTATTATTTCATTATTTAAGAAATTTATTTTAACAATATTATCTTTAATATTATTGTTAGTAATTTTAGCATATAAATCATTATTAATTATGTGATATTCTATATCATTATAAATAAAATCAATTATATTTATTTTTATAATTATATTTCCATTGTAATCTACATTATTAATATCTATAATTTCGCCTTCATTTTCATAAATTTGTTGTTTATCTATTGCATAAATATTTTCAATAAAAATATCTTTTGTTGCTCTTTCATAATTTATCCTAATAAATTCATTATTATAATATTGTTTCAATGTAAAACTAACTATTATATTAATATCAAGTAATGTTAAATTTGATAAATTATTTAAATTTAATAAACTATCAAAATTATCAAAATTATTAAAATTATTAAAATTATAAAAATTATCAAAATTATTAAAATTATTAAAATTGTTAAAATTAATTTTTCTTTTTAAAATTTTTATTAATTTATCAAAATTAATTTTTAATAAATTAATATTTAATATTTTAATAATTTCATAAACTTCTAATAATTTATTATTATTAAAATTTTTATTATTATTAAAATTTTTATTATTATTAAAATTTTTATTTTTTAATTTTTCATAAGCATTTTTAATTTTAATAAATTCTTCAGATGCATTTTTATCTTTATTTTTATCTGGATGATATTTTAGAATTAATTTTTTATAAGATTTTTTAATATCTGCTTCTGATGAATTAATTGGTATATTTAAAATATTATATAAATATAATTCATCTGGTGAAATTATATCATCTGTAAACATATAAAATTATTATAATATTTAATAATTAATAATCTAAGTTTAATTTTAAATAATAAAATCAATATATATTATATAAATTATAGGATAATTAAGATGATAAGTAATAATGTGAGAGATGATTATAATATGAGAAAAATAAAAAAGTTTAATTCAATAGATCAAGTACATAATAAAGATGAATTAAAAAATATAATATTAAATCCGGTTAAAATAGAAAAACCAAATATTAATATACAATCTTTAGTAGATAATAGAAATAATGAAAATAATATCGAGTTACAAGAATGTATTAAAAAAAGAGTTAATTTACCATACAAAGGTATAATAAAAGATTTTAACTATAATAAAGTAATTAGTTCTGAAAAAGATTTAATAATTCACAAAGTTTCAAATGAAGATAAAATTCATTTTAATGAAGATATGAATAAATTTAAAAATAAAATTAATAATATTGATAATGAAATAAAAGATACATATTCTATTGATAAACAAACTAATCATAAAAAAGAATTTGAATATCAACACAAGTATAAATATAGAACAAAATTAGAATCAACCGAAGAATCCGATTTAAGAACAGATAGAATTGAATTTTACAAAAAAGAGCAAAACAAATTAGACGATAATAAAAAGAAAATAGATGATATTTTATTAAATTTAATTGATTCTGGAATTTTATCAGAAAATTTGGATTCAATAAATTATGATAAAATTGATGCAAAAGAATTAGAAAATACATTAAAAAATGTATTTGGAGAAGAAGAATTTAACAAGTTAGTTAAAGAATTAGTATAAAATAAATATCTAAAGTATTATTAATATGAGTTATCAAAAAAAAATATTATCAATAAATTCATCATCAGAATTAAATAAAGAATATATAATTTATAAAAATAATTCATATGAAAATGATGATATAAATAAATTAAAAAACAAGTTAAAAGATAAAATTGAAGAATTAAATAATAAAATTGATTTCATAAGTAATTATAATTTATATTTAGATACTGATATACATAATAATATATCAAATTCAATAAATACGATTGAAAATACAATAACATCAATAGATAGATTTATTATAAGTAAAGGTAATATTAGAACATTAAAATTGATAGATTAATTTTTAATATAAATATATTATTTTCTATATTTATATTATATTTTAAAAAATGGCTGAACTTACAAGATTAAAACCCGATAAATTACCTGATATAAAAACAGAAAGTTTAGAAAAAAAAGATATTGAAACAAAATTTACTGAAGGAAGTAAAAAAAGTTTCACAAAAATTGAAGAAATATCATCGGTATTAGAAGAATTAAAAGATGAATATAATCAAACATTTAATTATACTCTTAATCCACATGAAATTAATAGGTTAATAACTAAAACATTAAATGCTTATTTATTGGGAAAGCCTACAATACAGGAGCTATATAATAAATTTATGAATGAAGATTATGATAATGTATTAAAAAAAGTAGAAATTATAATTGATGAAGTTAAAAAATTTAATGAAAAAAATAATAATAAATTTTTTGTTGATTTAGAAAAAATTAAATATATATTATGGTTTGAAGAAGTTAAATTTATTAAAAATTTAATAGAAGATATTAATAATAAGTTAAAAAATAATTTAGACGTTATTTATATAATTACTGAGTTTATTATTGCATTATATAATGAACCAAGATATACAAAATATTATATTATAATTTTGCAATTATATATATCTGATTTAAATAATAATGATGGTAATGAAGAACTTAAAAAATTTTTTGAAAATAATATATTAGATATAGTAAATAAATTAATTAGTATTATCTTATCATATGATACTGAATTTTTAAATTTAATAAATAATTTTGAAAAAGACAAATTAGAAAAACTAAAAACTTTAAATTTCAACAGTATTTATAATTTAGAAGTAGAATTTCATAAAAAAAAAGAAGAATTATTATCAAAATCTAGAGATATAGATATAGACAAAATATTTGGAATTAATACTGTTAGTACTGTTGATAATAATGAAAATAGCGTTGATAAAAATTTGAATATAATTGATTTAATTAATAAATTTGACAACAATATGTGGATTGCATTTAATTTATTTATTTTTAAAAAATTTAATATAAAAGATAAAAATGCATATATTTCTATGGCTAATAATATTGTACAAGATAAAAAATTAGAATTAGATGATTTTGATAATTTAAAATTTCCTGTGACAATACATTTGAAACCAATAGAACCTTTATTAAAAGGTGGTAATGATAAATATTTTAATAAATATCTTAAATATAAAAAAAAATATATTGAATTAAAATCTAATAATTAAATATATTTTTACTATAAAATTTAATTTTAAATTTAAATTTAAAATTATATTAACATGTAAATATTAAAAATGAATTCTTCTAATAAACGAAAATTTAAAGATTATCTAAATGATAATGATGATGATAATGATGAAAATGATAAAAATAATGAAGATGGTGAAAATAATGAAAATAATGAAGATGAATATGATGAAGAAAACGATGAAGATTACGAAAACAATAGTTTATATTACAATACATCAGATTCATCGGACAGTGAGAATGAGTTTGATGATATAACAAGTGAGAATGAATATGCTGTGAATTTATTATTAAAAAAATACAGACATAATTTTAATTGTACTAATTTAGAAATCATAAATATGTACACTAATGAAATTAAAAAATTAGAAAAGAATTATAAAAAAGGTTTATCTGAAGATAAAGATAAAATTAAATTATTAATATTAAAATGTAGAATTGATAGATGTAAAGAGATTGATAAAGAATTTAGAGAAAGTTTAACATTATTAAAATCTAAATTTAAGTTTAAAAATTTTATAAGTAAAATTAAATATAATAATAATGATAATGATAATATATTTACAATTTTATATTCAAATAATACATTAGAAAATAATAATATTAATAAAAAAGATAATAAAAATAAGAGTAGTATTGATAGTGAATTTGAAAATTTATATGATCAAGATAATAATAATGAATCATGTTTAAGTTATTATAAGACCTTAAATGAAGAACAAAAAAAAATATATTTAGAAAAATTAAAAAAAGTTAAACAATCTAATAATGATGATGAAAAACGTCCAAATTACATGAAAATACTAGATTACAATATAAGTGAATCAAACAAGTCTTTATTATTACAGAAGATAACAGTATTTGAGAATTTACGAGGATCATCTGAATATAATAAATTAAAGCCATGGATTAATAAGGTAATGAAGATACCATTTGATAAGTATATAAAACCACCAGTTACTAAATTAGATGGTCATGAAAAAATTAGAGAATATTTATCAAATGTTAGAACACAATTAGACAATGGTATTTATGGCCATGATACTACAAAAGACCAATTAATTAAAATATTAGCACACACAATTACAAATCCTACAGAGGGTGGAAATGTATTTGCATTACAAGGGCCTCCTGGAGTAGGTAAAACTGCATTAATAAAAGATGGAATAGCGAAAGCACTAGGAAGACCCTATGCATTTATAAGTTTAGGAGGTGCAACCGATGCATGTTTTTTAGAAGGCCATGATTACACTTATGAAGGTTCAAACAATGGGAGGATATTAGAGATAATTCAGCAAGCGGGGTGCATGAATCCTGTAATATATTTTGACGAGTTAGACAAAGTATCCGAAACACCGAAAGGAGATGAAATAATAAATATATTAATGCATATAACAGATTCAACACAGAATTCACATTTCAACGATAAATATTTTGGTGCAATAGATTTTGATTTATCCAAAGCTATAATAATATTTTCATATAATAATGAAAGTAAAATATCAAGAATATTATTAGACAGAATGAAAATAATTCGAGTGAAAGGTTATAAACTAACAGATAAAATAGTGATATGTAAAAATTATTTAATACCAAATTTATTAAGACAGATAGGATTAGATGATATAAAGATAGAAATAAAAGATAAAGTATTAGAATACATGATAGATAATTACACAAATGAAGGAGGTGTAAGAAAGATAAAGGAAATATTAAATGATATATTTTTAGAGATAAATTTAAGAAAATTAGAAAATTCAAAAATTAACAATAAAAATATTAAAAATAAATTTAAAATAACCAATGAAGTATTAGAAAATTATTTTTTAAAGAAAAAAAGAAAGATAGAGCATATTAAAATAAATTCAATACCAAAAGTAGGTATTGTTAATGGATTATGGGCCAATGATTATGGAATAGGTGGATTAATACCAATAGAATGTTGTTGGATACCAGCATCTGATAAATTACAATTAGAATTAACAGGTATGCAAGGACAAGTAATGAAAGAAAGTATGTCTGTAGCAAGAACAATTGCATGGAGGATTTTACCAGATGACATAAAAGAAAAATTAAATAAAAAATGGAAAGATTCATTTGATTATGGAATTCACATTCATTGTCCAGATGGATCAACACCTAAAGATGGACCTAGTGCGGGAGGAGCAATAACAACATGTTTAATATCATTATTAACTAATATATCAGTTAATAACAAAATAGCAATGACTGGTGAAATAAATTTGAAAGGAAACATAACAGCAATTGGTGGATTAGAAGAGAAAATATTTGGAGCTAAAAAAAGTGGTGCAGAATTAGTATTATGTCCAAAAGAGAATATAAAAGATTTAACAGAAATAAAGGAAAAATTTCCAAATTTAATAGATGAAAATTTTAGTGTAAAAATAGTAGAAAATATACAAGATATATTAGATATAGTATTAACAGAAAAACTTGTTTGGAATTCACTTTAATTAAATAATATTGAAAATAAATTTATTATTATTGTATTCTAATTTTATATTAGTAAATTCATTTTCTAATCTAATTACATCTGATAATAATAATAATAAGCAATAAATATATAAATTATTATTTGATATTTCAATTAATTCATTTAATTTTTCTAATTTTTCTCTTTTTTTAGATGACAAAAACGAAGAATCATTTTCATTATTTTGTAACATAGAAATGCAAAAATTAAATATTTTTTCTTTCATAATAATTCTTTTTTCATCTTTAATATGACTAATATCATAATCTCCATTAGATAAAGATTCATTTAGATGTGTTTTTTTTAAATAATTTATAATACTTTCATCTGTAGCATTTCTAAAATTACTTTTTAATTCTCTCATAAAAGAAAATATATTATTTTCTGATATATATTTTTTAAAATCATTATAATTATTTATTAACATATCTATATGTTTAAAATAATTATTATTTGATTCTTTTGTTTCATTAATAATTTTTAATTCTTCTATTAGTCTAATAAAATTATTTTTAATTTTTAATAATTTATATGCATCCATAAATCTTTCTAAATATTTTACAGATACAATAATATCATTTGATTTTTCTATAGAATGAATAAAATAAGAAAAATTTTCAATCATAGAATGAATTAAATTTGAAATTGATAAAAAGTTTTTTTTATTATCAATAGATTCATTTCTATAATAAAACATACTACCAACTACATGCATAAATGATCCAACTGTAAAATATGTTTCATCTCCATAATAATTCATAAATGATAATGAGTTTGCAATATGATTTCTAATATTATTAATATTTTGTATACTTTCTTCACTTATTTTATCATCTTCATTATCAATCATTAATTTTTCAAAAATTTTCATTTTATCAATGTATAGTTCACTTTGTGTTTTAATATTAATATTACCTATAGTATTTTCTGTTAAGTCATCCCATTCTTTATTTATTTCTAAAAAATCAAAATTACTATGATTAGTAAATGTTATTAATCTACGAAGTGCCCATTTATCTTGTTCCTTATTAGGTTCTGTTAAAGGTAAATAAAAATGTTTTCCAAATAAATCAAGTGTCCATGTTTTATTATTTTTAAAATTTAAACTTTGGGGTATTAATCCGGAATATCCATATAAATTTGTATCAAATACTTCAAATGGTGTTGATCCAAATGTTTCTTCAATAACTGAATTAAAAGTTTGAATAATTTTAGTTGCTAAAAAATTATGTTCAGTTATTGTTAAATCATAATCTGAAAATAAATTTGCATCATCACCTACTGATCCAGATGCACTTTTAGTACATGATTCAGTAGTACAACCATAAAAATCAAAAATTTTATCAATTAGTATATCAACTAAATGTAATCTAAAATTAAAAAATTCTTGCATTTTAATATTTATTTTTTTAATATCTTCCCAATTCCATTTATTTGTTCCAATATTAATTTGTTTTTCTTCTATTATTATATTCAAATTATTATCATTATTGAATTTAGTAACTTCTTCATAAATATATTTTTTTAATTCTTTTTCTTTATTTTTAATTTCTTCTTCTGTTTTTTTACCACCAATTTGATTTTTTAGTTGTAGATATTTTGTTTTATATTTCAAGTATTTATGATAGAAAGTCATAATATTATATATATATATTATACATAATTTATTAAAAAATAAAAAAATAAAAATTTTATTGAAATTATTTAGTTATTAAAGAAATTTGTTGATGATAAGGAGGGTTAGTTTCAAAAATTAATGGTAATTTTTTGTAAGGTAATATAAATTTAATTAATTTATCGACATTAATTTTACCTTTACCGATTTGTTCATGTCTATCTATATGCATACCATAATCTTTAACTGAATCATTTAAATGAATAAGATTAATTTTATTTTTAATAGGTTTGAAAATATGATGAATATTTTTAATAACCTTATCATTATTAATATTATATCCGGCTTGAAATACATGACATGTATCAATACATATACCAATATTTTTATAAAAATCTAGTGATTTAAAAGTTAATATAAAATTAACAAATTCATTTAAATTATAACATATTTCACCCCCTTGACCAGCAGGTGTTTCAAATAATAATGTTGTTTTAATATTCATTTTTTTTAATTTATTAAAAAGTTCAATTACAAACTTAATCATATTATTATAAGCATGATCTGGATTATATTTGTTTTTAACATTTTTTCCAATATGTAAAATAATAGCCTTAGCATTTATTTTATTAGCATAAATAATTTCATTAATTAATATATCAAATCCAATATTAAAAAGATCATTTTTTGTTGGTATTAAATCACTAGCAATATTTATTTGATAAGAAGCATGAACATAAATATTTTTATATTTTTTAAGAATATTATTAATAGTATCAATATCATTATCTGATAAGTTTTTTTTATTAAACATAATTTGTATAGAATTAAAATTCATAGAAAGTTCCTTTATAATATTTATATTATGAATAAAATCATATTCTGTTAAATGTTTATGTAAAGGTAAACTTATAGAATAACCTAAGTTTAGTTTCATTATATATATTAATTATATTAAAATTGATTAATTATATTAAAATTGATTAATTAAATTAATAATAAAATAATAATGTTAAAATAAAATTAAAATATATTAATATATAAAAAAATCAATATATTAATAAATAATATGACAGAAAATACCGATATTACTTTTCTAGTAGATAAATACAATCCAAAAAACATCGATGATATATTTTTACCAGAAGTAGAATATTCAAAAGAAATTAATAAATTAGATTCAAATGATAAAAGAAATGATGAATTAGGTTCATGGAAAGATTCTCTACCAAATAAATGTTATTTTCACAAAGAATTATTTAAGAAATTGAAGAAGATAAGTGAAGATCCAGGATTACCTCATATAATTTTTTATGGTAATCCTGGATCGGGTAAGAAAACGATGATAAATTTATTTTTAGAGATGATATTTGACAGATCAATATATAAACTAGATGATTCAAAATACACAGTATATAGTTCTGGAAATATAGAGAATGAAGTTATTGTTAAGCAAAGTGATTATCATCTTATAATAGAACCAAATAATAATAATTTTGATAGATATTTAATTCAAGATATTGTAAAAGAATATGCTCGTAAATATCCATTATATGTATATGAAAATAATAGAAATTTCAAGATGGTTCAAATAAATAATTTAGATAATTTATCATATTATGCACAAACTTCTTTAAGAAGGACAATTGAAAAATATTCAGGTACATGTAGATTCATAATGTTATGTTACTCGTTATCAAAAGTAATTGAACCATTAAGAAGTAGATGTTTATGCATAAATGTTCCAACTCAAACTAATAATGATTTAGTAGAGTGGACATTTAATATTTCTTCAATAGAGAAGATAAGATTAAACTGTGATATATTAAATTACATAGTATATTCTTCCAATGGAAATTTGAAGGATATATTATGGAAATTAGATTTGTACAAATATTGTAATAGAGTGCAGAATGAATATAAAAAAATATTATTATTATTGATAGATGAATTAATATATGAAAAGAATATTCAAACAATTCGTGATTACATATATAAAATGCTAATTACTAATATATCATCAAATATAATAATAAAAGATGTTTTAATTATAATACTATTAAAAATAAATAATTATAAAAATTCAAGAGAATTAGCAACTAAAATAATAAATTATGCTTCTGAATTTGAATATAGATTATCAAAAGGTCGTCGTGACATAATTCACATAGAAGCATTCATGGTTAATGTAATGAATGCATTAGAAAATAATAAATAATTTTTATAATATAAAATAATGTAAAAATTAATATAAAAAATAGTTATTATATTAATTTATTTATTATAAAAAATATGTGTGGAATTTGGGGTTTATTATCTTTAAATAAAATAAATTATAATTTAACTTATTTATTTAATAAATTTAACAGTATTAAACATAGAGGTCCTGATAAGTCTATATTTATTAATAATGATAATTACATTATTGGTTTTCATAGATTAGCTATTATGGATACTAGTGTTCAAGGTGATCAGCCATTCAGTATTACATTTAAACAAAATAATAGATTAAGAACGGTATATTTAACATGTAATGGAGAGATATATAATTTTAAAGAATTAAAAGAATCAGATGAATTAAAAGATTTTTGTGAAAAAATAAATTATAAATATAAATCAAATTCAGATTGTGAAGTATTATTAATTTTATATTTATTTTATAATCAAACTAATTATGTAAATAATGATAATTTAAATAATGATAATGTAAATAATGATAATGTAAATAATAATTTAGATGATATGTTAAATAAATTAAATGGTGAATTTGCATTTTCAATTTACGACATAATTGAAAATTTAGACACGAATAAAAAACAATATAAATTATGGTTAGCAAGGGATAGATTTGGGATAAGACCATTATTTTACAGTAAATTAGATGAAAACACGATAATTTACGGTTCAGAAATGAAATCGTTAGTTGGAATAAATGATAACAAAGTTGAAGTATTTGATCCTAGATCATATACATTATTTTACAATGATATAAATGATATAAATGATATTAATGATATAAATGATATTAATAATAAATTAAAAAGTAGATCAAAATTATATTATGTGGTTGGAAATTTACCGATGGTATTAAATCCGGAATTATCTGATGTTTATAGAATGATACGAAGTAAATTGATTGATGCAATTAAAATACGTTTACATTCAGATAGAGAAATTGGTTGTTTGTTATCAGGTGGTTTAGATTCTAGTTTAATTGCATCAATTGCATCATCTGAATTAAAAAAAGAAGGCAAACAATTAAGAACATTTAGTATTGGTATGCCAGATTCACCCGATGTACATTATGCTCAAATTGTTTCAAAACATATTGGTAGTATTCACACGAATATAGAGATTCCAGAAGAAGAATGGATTAATTCGATTGAGAAGATAATTGAAGTGATTGAAACATTTGACATTACAACAATTCGAGCATCAACCGGTCAATATTTAATTTCAAAATGGATATCTGAAAATACGGATATTAAAGTTTTATTAATAGGTGACGGATCAGATGAAGCAACTGGTGGATATTTATATTTTCATAAATCACCGAACGAGAAAGAATTACATTTTGAATGTAAAAGATTGTTACATTACATTCATTATTTTGATGTATTACGTGCTGATCGTGGTATATCATCAAATGGTTTAGAAGCCCGAGTTCCATTTTTAGATTATAATTTCATAGATTTATACATGCATATTGATCCAAAATTGCGAGTACCAAGTAAGCATAAAGAGGTAGTTTATGAAAAATATTTATTAAGAAAATCATTTGACGAAACTGATTATTTACCGAAGAGTGTATTATGGCGAAGAAAGGAAGCATTTTCAGACGGGATATCATCTAAAAAAAAATCATGGTATGAAATCATTCAAGATAAGATAAATTCAGAAATGAGTGATAATTATTTTGAGGAGAAAAAAATTAAGTATGAGAATTACGTAATACCACATACGAAGGAAGCATTACATTATCATGAGATATATGATAATTTTTATAAAAATCAATATCATATTTGTCCATATTACTGGTTACCTAAATGGATAGATAATGTGTCAGATCCATCTGCAAGAACCTTAAAATTATATAATGAATTTGATAAATAATTTTTCACAAAAATAATATAAATTTATCTAGGATAATCAATTATACAGAAATGACCATAACTTTCTGAATTAGTTTCATTTAAATTAATTTTAGAATAGTAATTAGGAGATTTTTGTATAACATTTATATTTTTATTTTTTAAATTAAAAATGATATTTTTATTTTGAGTCAAATTAAGTTCATTAAAATAAACTTTTTTAATAATATTTTTATTATTAGTTATATTAATTTCATTTTTTTTAATATTA
>Ga0136644_10002136_pt1 | contig 15271 bp, 15 predicted proteins | sample C_130820_EF_Meta_FD_94780 | JGI IMG/M metagenome (GOLD analysis project Ga0136644, IMG submission 94780) | Freshwater microbial communities from Lake Croche, Canada to study carbon cycling - C_130820_EF_MetaG (v2) (version 2) | ecosystem: Environmental > Aquatic > Freshwater > Lake | place... | reverse complement strand
GGGCGGCTCAACTATTACGCAGCAGTACGCCAAGAATGCGTATCTCACATCCAATCGGACAGTCGTGCGCAAACTTAAGGAACTCATACTGTCAATCAAGTTGGAGACAGCTAACAGCAAAGATCAAATTCTTGAGCGTTATCTGAACACGATTTATTTTGGTCGTGGCGCCTACGGAATTGAAACTGCGGCAAATGTGTATTTCGGTCGCACTATTGCGCACTTGACTGTTGAACAACAGGCTGTGCTGGCGGCCATCATTCAGGCACCAAATGGCCTAGCTCCTGAGACCAATAAGTCTGCTCTGGAAGAGCGTTGGAATTACGTGCTGAACGGCATGGTTAAGCAAGGTTGGTTAGATCGAGGTGAGCGAAATCAAATGGTTTTTCCAGAGATCAAGCCTTACCACCAGTCTGACACCTACGGTGGAACGCGCGGCTACCTGGTAGAGCAAGCACGCAAGGCTCTTATTGCCCTTGGCATAAGCGAAGATCAGATTAACCGTTCTGGCTACAAAGTAGTTACTACTTTCAACCGACGTGCTCAAGCTGCAGCTATTGCGGCGGTTAAGTATCAAGGTCCAAACTCGGGAACAAAGGGACTGCGCATAGGTCTTGCGTCAGTGCGACCAGGTACTGGAGAAGTTGTCGCGATTTATGGCGGCGCAGATTTCTTGCAAAATCAAGTCAATAATGCGACACAGGCTATTGGTCAAGCAGGTTCAACTTTCAAACCATTTGCTTTAGCTGCGGGCCTTGAAAATGACATTCGATTGACAGACACATTCAGTGGAGTCAACGGTACATATGTTGGCAATTATCGAGTTGTGAACTACAGCAATGAATCGTTTGGTTCGCGCATCACGATGTTGAGGGCAACTGAGGAATCAGTTAACACTGCCTACGAGCAGATGACTGCGCGTATCGGACCAGAAAAGGTTAAAGATGCCCTCATTCGTGCTGGTATGCCAGACACAACAGCTGGTCTAGATCCGAACGTGACTATCACTTTGGGCACTGCTAGCCCACATGTGGTTGATGTTGCTAGTGCTTATGCAACGATTGCCAATCGTGGCAAGCGTGTACAACTCACCTATTTGAAGTCGGTTACGGCACCGGATGGGACCGTGAAATTTGAACTGAATCCTGAGCCAGTTAAAGCATTTACAACGCAAATTTCTGACACTGTCAGTTATGCATTGCAACGCGTTGTGCAGTACGGAACCGGTCGAGCAGCTCTTGCACTTGGTCGCCCTGCAGCTGGAAAAACTGGAACTACTGACGATAATAAATCTGCTTGGTTTGCTGGCTTTACCCCTGACCTTGCTACCGCGGTCATGTTGGTTAAAGACGGTCCGAACGGCGAAGCCATTAGTTTGTCTGGCACAGGCGGCATGTCAACTGTTTACGGTGGATCATTTCCGGCACGCATTTGGACGGCGTACATGCAAGGCGCGCTGGCTGGTTTACCAGTCAGTCAATTGCCACCGCTTCCGCCAAACGTTCCATCTGGTGCTTATTATTCTGCTAGCCCATCTGCTAGCCCATCCGCAAGTCCGTCTGTCAGGTCGCCAAAGCCATCCCCGTCTGTTACGGCCAGTGCAACAAAGTCACCCTCTAGCGTCCCAACATCACAACCATCTGTGAAAGTGCCCAACTTTATTGGAGACATTGAGACCGCTCGAGCGAATGCTTCAAGTCTTGGTTTAGGGCTCAACGAAGTACCAGTAGATGAAACAGTCGACTTGACTTTGCCGCTTTATGTAGTGGGGCAGGTACCAGCACAAGGCTCAGCTGCACCTATTGGTTCAATAGTTTCAGTGCAAGTAAGTAATAGTCCTAGTTAGCAAATGCTTCTAGGAGCATCTAGCTCAGGCCAGTCACTACATCAAACTGTGCAGTGGTATTTCGCATGTTGCAGGTGATGCGGTCCCCCACATTTATGGATGCATCGTCACACCACAATAGTGAGACCTGCATATGTGGTGGTTCAGCAAACAACAAATTGTGACCGTGAATGCTAAATGGTGAGCGCACTTTGCTGCGCATCTCATTGAGTCCTTCTACCAGAGCAATGCTTTTTGACCGCAAGGTTGGTCGGATGCTTGGTGAAGCCAATGCCACACCATGCGCCGTTCCTCCACTGACTACGACAAGAATCTGGTTCACTTTGCTCTCAACCTGTCGGTAGCCGACACGTTGCCCTTTAGCGACATGATGAACGGCCAACACTTGACTGTGTACCTCAAGAGAGTCAGGTGCGCCGAGCCACAGGGCTGTACCCAGTCGAACCTCAAATGTGAAGTCGGGGTGTTGCTTAGCCATATCTGCTAATTCATCAGCGGCCAAATGTGAAACGGAGGCATGAAGAGGCAAGCCGTGGGTCTGGGCCAACTCTCGGTAAGTCAAGAGCCATGAGTGCACTTCATGTTGGCGACCGCTAAACGACTTCTTACTGGTTCCTTCAGCAGGTTCCACCACGGCAAATGTTGTGAGCACTGGATCAGTCATTGGTAAATGTAACGTCAGACCAAGAACGGTCATGTCGCTTGGCACGGTCTGCATGACATGAATGAGTTGATGTGTCTCTAATCCAAAACGCGATAACGAGGTTTTGCCATCAAGCATGACGTTGCGAATACCGACGCTATGGGCAGCTAGAAGATCTTGAGTTGTGATTGTCGCAATGATGAGGTGTGCATTCTCGGCAGCAACTTTTTGCCATTGCAGAGCTGCGATTTCATCGGTCGGCGTGAAGGGTTCGAGTACCTGAACTTGACCATTGAATTGAGCGAGTGCCTGCTCCACTTCCCACACAGTGCCAACAGCAATTCGCGGTAGGCCGAGCAAATTAGCTTCCTGCGCCAGAATCTGACGACCGAATCCATAGCCGTTGCCTTTTATTACCGGAGTCAGTTGAGCGCCAACTTGATGAATGTGATCGCGGACTGATGCAAGATGAGATCGGAATGGCACAGCGTCCACATTGAGTGAAAATGTCATGCGCCGTTACCGTCTTGCCATGTAAAGGCTGAATGCTTTCGCCCAGATAGGCGAGATGATGTAATCCCATTCACCAACATATTCTTGAGCATATCCGCCCGTACCGAGTTTGAATTGAATAAGCCCAAAAAGATGATTCTCCGGATCGAGTGTGTCTGAAATGCCGCGCATGTCATAGACATCTGCACCTACGCCGAGGGCATCTTTCATCATGGTCCACTGGATGGCGTTACTTGGTCGCAGATCGCGGGCGGCAGTAGTGGATGCTCCATAGGAATACCAAGCATGTAGTCCTACTCGGGTCATAGTTGTTGCAGCAATCGCACCTTGATGATCCTGGTGCTCTGCAATGTACACGGCTATACGCGCAGGATTTTCGGCGCTCATGGCATCCCACATCTGCTCGAAGTAACGCAAAGGACGAGGTGTGAACTGATCGCGAAGAGCGGTCTCGACGTAACACGCATGAAAGATTGGTAGGTCCTCGCGAGTTCCTCGGCGCACGGTCACACCCAGTTTTTCCGCTTTACGAATATTGCGGCGCCAAAGCTGATTAAAGCCTTCAAACAATTTCTCTTCAGATTTGCCATCTAGCGCTACTTGAAAAACATAGCGCGGTTGGTAATCGCCAAAGCCTGAGTCAGCGGCAGTTGGCTGTTGCCAGCCACACGCCCGCAACTGCTTGATGAGTGCATCGCCATTGTGGTTAGTGTGCGTTGCCGGGACTCGGCTGATCTTCATTGCCATGTCTTGAGCAATGGCATTCTTCAGATCTTCCGCATCCCATCGCTTGGTCCACACATGTGGTCCCATCTTTATCTGGAAGACGCCGATAGATTTCGCATAGTCAGTGAGTGCTGTAAGCGCGGCTTCAACCAAACCTGGCCTCGCCCAATCAAGATCCGGGCCTTCCGGTAGGTAAGCCAGATACCGCTCAACTTTCGGCACCTTGCGCAGCAACACAAGTCCAGCGCCAACTAGTTCGTCGCCGTCAAACCAACCCAACGATTCATGGCGCCATTCATGCTTAACAGCACCCCAAGCTGGAGTCTGTAGAAATGACACCGAAGGTCGCGTAGCAATGTATGCCAGATGCGCACTTGCTGTTATAGATCGGACCTGCACTGAATAAACCTATCGCTGCCGTTATCTAACTGAGTGCTTCTCGAAGCATCGCGATATCGGCGACTACGCCATCTCGCGGTGTTTCAAGAATGACCGGTGCGTTTGCCGTTTTTAAGCAGCGATAGATGTCTTCAAGTTCGATAGTGCCGTTACCCAAATTGGCGTGTCGGTCTGCACCGGAGTCAAACGCATCTCGACTGTCATTGCAGTGAATGAGGTCGATGCGACCGGTGATGCCTAGAATCGTGTTTGCTAAATCAGAAAGTGCAATGCCACCAGCATGTGCATGGCAGGTATCTAGGCAGAATCCCGCGCCGGTGTCACCCACTGCATCCCATAACCGAGCGATGGCATCAAGGCGACGGGCCATGGCATGTTGACCGCCTGCAGTGTTCTCAATAAAGACAGGGACCTTCATGTCCAATTGCTCTAGTGCCTTCACCCAATTGGCTACGCCAATGCTGGGATCGTCATCTTCAGTCACATGCCCACCGTGGACAACTAATGCCTTTGCCCCGATACTGGCGGCAGCATCAACATCTGCTTGAAGCATTTTTCGGCTTGGGATGCGAACCTTGTTATTGCTTGTAGCGACATTAATGACGTACCTAGCGTGCACATACATATCAATTCCAGCACCAATTGCCTGTGCCTTCAGTCCATCAGCGCCGTCTGGGTGCGGAATTACTGGTGCTTTCCAGCTCTGTGGAGCACCCAGAAACAGTTGAATATGGTCAATTCCCAGCAATTGTGCCTGTTCAATGGGGTTTTCGTCGCCCACATGTGAGCCCAATCGCAAATTAGCCATATCTGTAGGTTACCGCCTGCCGGTCTACCTGGTTTTTGACTTGGGAATTTGTGCCCTAGAATTGGAAACCTTGATCCCTCCTGCCACGGAAAGACCGTGGCCGATTAGTCCATAGGAGGTGGGTATCAGTATGCGCCACTACGAAGTAGTAGTAATCCTAGATCCCGAGCTCGAAGAGCGAACGGTTGCTCCATCCCTTGATACGTTTCTAAACGTAGTCAAGACCGATGGTGGAACAGTTGGCAAAGTCGATATCTGGGGTCGCCGCCGTCTGGCTTATGAAATTAATAAAAAGGGTGATGGCATTTATGCACTCTTGGATATTAATTGCTCGTCAGCAGCCGTAGCCGAACTTGATCGTCAGCTCAGCCTGAATGAGTCAGTGCTACGTACTAAAGTCATGCGTCTCGACAATAAGTAGGAGTTGTTATGGCACAAGGTGATGTTGTTGTCACAGTAGTAGGAAACCTCACAGGGGATCCTGAACTACGTTTTACCCCCAACGGGCTTGCGGTTGCGTCTTTCACGGTTGCTTCGACAACTCGTGTTCTTGATCGCAACTCAAATGACTGGAAAGACGGAGACACTCTTTTTCTTCGTTGCAGCATTTGGCGTCAATACGCCGAGAACGTGGCGGAGTCCCTGACAAAGGGAACTCGCGTCATTGTTACCGGTCGTTTGAAGCAGCGTTCATACGAAACCAAGGAAGGCGAAAAGCGCACTGTTGTAGAGATGGAAGTTGACGATGTCGGCCCAGCTCTTAAGAATGCGACTGCCAAGGTTTCTCGTGTAGCTCGCGCTGAGGGTAACGGTAATGGCTTCTCCGGCGGAGGCGCTGGCGCCCCTGTCGATGATCCTTGGGCTGCACCTGCTATCCCTGGCGACGAACCTCCGTTCTAAGCCAACCTCAATTATTCGAATTAACTACCATTCCGGTTAACACCGGGCTCGTTAAGGAGCACCACAATGGCTAAGCCACCAGTAAAGAAATTCAAGAAGAAGGTATGCGGCTTCTGTCGTGAAGACGTACCTGCGATCGATTACAAGGACATCGCTACCCTGCGTAAGTTCATTTCCGATCGTGGAAAGATCCGTGCCCGTCGTGTCACAGGTAACTGCACTCAGCACCAACGTGACATCGCCAACGCTGTAAAGAATGCACGCGAAATCGCGCTGCTTCCTTACACTTCGACTGCCCGATAAGGAGACTGACAATGAAGCTCATTTTGACTCAGGAAGTCACCGGTTTGGGTGGCCCAGGAGATGTTGTTGAGGTTAAGGATGGTTACGGTCGTAACTACTTAGTCCCACAGGGTCTTGCAACATCATGGACTCGCGGTGGCGAGAAGCAGGTAACGCAGATTAAGCGTGCCCGTTCCAAGCGCGAAGTTCGTGACCGCGATCATGCAATTGAAATCAAGGCAACTCTTGAATCAGCACCGATTGTTATCTCGGCTCGTGCAGGTTCAGAAGGTCGCCTGTTTGGTTCAGTAACTGTCACAGACATTGCTGAAGCAATTCGCGTCGTTGATGTTGATAAGCGCAAGATTGTTCTTTCAGCACCAATCAAGATTGCTGGCAAGCACACGGTAGCTGTTCGTTTGCTACCTGATGTCGTTGCTGAAGTAATTCTGGACGTGCGCGGTAAGAAGAACTAATAGTTTCACCAAATGAGGTCCACGTGCACTGCGCGTGGACCTCATTTCTTTATGTGTGATTTCTTTATGTGTGCGAGAATCAACTATGGCTACTTTGATGACTTTGCATACAAACCACGGCGAAATTCGAATCAACATTTTTGATAATCATGCGCCAAAGACTTCCCGGACAATCTTGGGTCTTGCCGAGGGCACGGTGGAATGGGTGCATCCACGTACTGGAGCCAAGACGACTGATCCGCTATACAACGGCACAATCTTTCACCGCATCATTCCTGGTTTTATGATCCAAGGTGGAGATCCACTTGGCCAAGGAACCGGCGGCCCAGGCTTCCGTTTTGAGGATGAACCACATCCAGAGTTGGTGTTCGATAAGCCTTACCTCCTGGCGATGGCTAATGCCGGACCTGGCACCAATGGATCACAGTTCTTCATCACCGTTGCTCCTGCTACGTGGCTGAATTTTAAGCACACCATTTTTGGTGAAGTGGCTGATCAAGATAGCCGCGAAGTGGTTGATGCAATCGCTGCTGTACCAACGCGTGGTCAAGATCGACCAGTTGAAGATGTAGTCATCGAAAGCATCTCAGTAGACCGGTCCTAATGTGAATAGGTGTTACCGACATCCAGACCGCGAGACCTACATTTCGTGCACTCGCTGTTCGCGTAACATCTGTTCAGACTGCATGATTAGCGCTTCAGTTGGTTTTCAGTGCCCTGAGTGTGTGAACGCCAGTAGAAGTTCAATGCCTCGAGTGCGAACGGTGAAAACGGGCTTATGGCAATCTTTGCCAGTTGTCACGCGCTCAATCATTGCATTCTGCATTGGCGTCTATCTGCTCACGTGGCTGACTAATTTAACGAGCGCCGAATATCAGTTCGGTATGTCGCCTGTTGATGTGGCATTGGGTCAATGGTGGCGCCTGCTTACCGCAACATTCCTACACGCAAGCGTCATGCACATTCTGTTCAACATGTATGCGTTGTTGGTCCTTGGGGCTAGTCTCGAGCGAGTTATTGGTGGGCTGCGTTTTGGCGCGATTTACTTCATGTCCGCACTCGGCGGGTCAGTAGCTGCTCTGTGGTTCTCAGGACTGGATACCATCTCAGTTGGAGCCAGTGGGGCCATTTTTGGTTTGATGACTGCCACAATTGTTGTGGGTCGTCGTCTGCACATCGACACTTCCCAGATCATATTTTGGTTGGGTCTGAACATTGTGCTTGGTTTTTTAGCACCCGATATTGATTGGCGCGCACATTTGGGCGGCGCCGTAGTGGGTGCGCTTACCGCTTATGTTCTTGCTGGTTCAGGAAACACCCCGGTGAAGCCAACGGCTCGCTGGCTGACAGTTGGTTTGATTTTTGTGACTTTAGTCGTGGAGATTGTGGTGCGTAACCAACAAATCTTGACCCATCTGGGACGCTAACTATTGTCACAAACAGGGTGCGGCAGGGTATTGTGTAGGCATGCCAGTTTCAAAGAAGCGTAAATCGAATCAGCCCGCTTACACACCGCCTACTAGTGCTAAGCCATCTTCAGTCAAGATTGGTAACCCAAGTTGGTTAGCTCCCTTGATGGTTGCCATGTTCATTATTGGTCTTCTGTGGATTGTCGCTTTCTACCTCAATGGAAACGCCATTCCGGTAATGAAAGACCTGAACAATATGGAAAACGTGCTCGTAGGTTTTGGCTTTATTGGCGTGGGCTTCTTCCTCTCAACTCGCTGGCGTTAATCGTCGATAATCACATCGATGTAATTTTCCCCAGCTGTGGATTAACTTGTGGATAAGTCTCTTGCAGAGTTAGCTACAAGAGTTCGTCGCCGCCGTAAATTCTTTACGGGTGGCATTTCAGCAATTGCTGGTTTCCTCTTTGTTGCAAGTGGCCACACAGCAGCCGGCACAAATCTTCGCACTGGTGGAGTGGAAGATTTACGAGGACTCGTTTTACAGCGTGCTAACTCAGTTGCTGTGCTTCAAGGCAAAGTGAACTCAGTTCAGACCAAAGTTGATGCCTTGTCTGCTGAAAAAATAACTCCAGAATTGAACGCGAAACTGGTCACCCTCGAAGGAGTCACTGGGCTGAGCAGTGTCACAGGGTCTGCTCTCCAAGTAACACTCAATGACGCTCCGCGAGAAAGCGGTGCATCTTTACCTGATGGCATCGCTCCGGATGATTTGGTTGTGCACCAACAAGATGTGCAGGCTGTGGTGAATGCATTTTGGCGGTCGGGTGCCGTGGCAGTTCAAGTAATGGATCAGCGAATCATTACCTCATCGGCAATAAGGTGCGTGGGTAACACCTTGCTCCTTCAGGGTCGTGTTTACAGTCCACCTTTTACTGTGACGGGCGTTGGAAGTGTGACTGCTCTGCAAGATGGCCTCAACAGTGAACCTGGTGTGCAAATTTATCGAGAATATGTAGATCGTCTAGGACTTGGCTGGAAGGTCAAGATACTCAACAGCACAATATTGCCTGAGTGGCAAGGTTCGCTTAACTAGTTTTTCTTACCTATGACCGGGCTTAGACCTACTGCTGCTGCACGCGCATTGGCATCGCCACAACGTACGAGCCATTCTGCCAACATTTGGTGTCCACCCTCAGTGAGTACTGACTCTGGATGAAATTGAACACCCTCGATATCTTTCGTTCGATGACGAATCGACATGATGACACCGGATTCAGTCTCACCAGTGACTTCAAGTTCTGCTGGAACTGTATCGCGCTCAACTGCAAGTGAGTGATAGCGCGTTGCAGTGAAGGGTGAACTAAGCGGAGCAAGAACACCTTGATGTTGGTGGAAGACCTGCGAAGTCTTTCCATGCAAAAGTTCAGGAGCCCGAGAGACTGTCGCACCAAATGCTTCAGCGATAGCTTGGTGACCTAAACACACACCAAAGATCGGAACTTCGCCACCCAATTGCTTCACAATCTCAATGCAGATGCCGGCTTGGGCTGGTGTGCCTGGACCTGGTGAAAGAAGAATGCCGTCGTATGCTCGCGCATCCTCAATCGAGATCTCATCATTGCGACGAACATCTACCTTTGCGCCAAGTTGAGCCAGGTATTGCACGATGTTGAATACAAAGCTGTCGTAGTTGTCGACCACGAGTATGCGTGTCATTAGGTCTACTATCTAGTCGGTGAATCGCTTGGCGTGGGGGTCATCGTCATGGTCGCCGACTCAGATGGTGTTGGCTCCGGAGTGATGTCAGATGCTTTACTCAGTTCGACCGTGACGGTTGTACCCTTCAAGCTCATAGTTCCGCCGGTAGGTGTTTGTGCGAGTACAGTGTCAGGCGCCGTAGTGTCATTAATTGAGTAAATCCATTGGACTTTGAATCCGGCATTCACGAGATCTGTATTGGCTTGGCTCTTTGATTTTCCAGTGACATCAGGGACAGCAACCTTGCCACTTGAAATGACAATGTTCACACTGCTACCGACATCAAGAGTTAGACCAGCACTTGGTGTCTGTCCAATAATGCTTCCTGCAGGCTTGTCACTGTCTTTGTAGGTGACCTTGCCGAGAACCAGTCGGACACTTTCAATTGCTGACTTTGCAGCGTCTGAAGAGATCAAGTCAATCAGATCAGGAACAGGTACTTGTTCTTTGCCATTCGATACGGTGATGTTGACCTTTTGTCCTTGCTCAAGTAATTCTCCAGCAGCAGGATCTTGACTGATGATTGTGCCTTTTGGCACATTGTCATCATTCTTAGGAGTCTGAACACCAAGTACGAGCTGCACGTTTTCTAGCGATGTGGTTGCTTCAGCTACCGTCTTAGTCGCGAGGTTCGGAACTGTGACTTTGGTAATGCCGGGTCCAAAGAGAGTGGAGCCTGCGAAAAATAGCAGTCCAGCGGCAGCCATGGTTGCCACACCGGTCGCGATCCATTTGAGTTTGCTCTTCTTAACTGGCTCTTCTGTGGTTAGTCCAACCAGATCAAGTGCGGGCTCATCTTGATAGACGGGCAAAACTGCAGTGGCACCAGTCATCGCGGCAATGATAGGCATTCCTGCCATGGCACGTTCAACATCCGCACGCATTTCAGCAGCAGTTTGATAGCGAGCGTCAGGTTGCTTTGCCAGAGCGTGCAACACGATCGCATCCAATGTCGCTGACAGTGATGGATCTAACTGTGATGGAGGCGTCGGTGCCTCATTCACGTGTTGGTAAGCAATGGAGACTGGAGACTCCCCAGTGAAAGGGGTAGTTCCTGTGAGCAATTCGTACAGCAAGCATCCTGTTGAATAGATATCACTACGAGCGTCAACTAGTTCGCCGCGCGCCTGCTCAGGTGACAGGTATTGAGCAGTGCCCATGACAGCACTCGTGGCTGTTACTGAAGTCGCTGCGTCACTCATTGCACGTGCAATGCCGAAGTCCATGACTTTCGCATCTCCATGAGCATTGAGCATTACATTCGCTGGTTTAATATCACGATGAACGATGCCATGTCGGTGTGCATAGTCCAGAGCGGCCAGAATTCCTGCACAAATTTCTAGACTGCGTTCGGGCATAATGCGCGGACCACGCTGAAGTGTCTGACGCAAAGTGGTGCCATCTACATATTCCATGACGATGTAAGGAATCGTCACTTGGCTCACGCCATCGTTGAGCACATCTTCACCCGTGTCGTAGATAGCGACAATATTTGGGTGATTGAGACCAGCAGCAGATTGTGCTTCACGACGGAATCGTTCTTGGAACATCGGATCCCGAGCCAAGTCAGGACGGAGCACCTTGATTGCCACGCGACGATTGAGGCGTCGATCAGTACCTTCATAGACCTCGGCCATGCCACCTCGGCCAACAACTTGCCCAATGTCATAGCGATCCCCAAGTTGGGTGAATTCGGTCACAGTTGCTCCTCGTGCTTATTTTGACTCAACAAAATCATTAGTCCCTATTGTTCACTATTGACCGAGGGTTGCGCGCATCACATCGCGTGCAATCGGGGCAGCTAGGCCATTTCCGCTAATCTCACGAGCCCCGCCACCATTTTGTAAAACGACAGCGACCGCGACTTTGGTATTTCCACTCTTGGCCCAGCCAGTAAACCACGCGTGTGCAGGTGACCCTGGAGCATTTTGGGCAGTGCCGGTTTTGCCACCCACTTTGGTGCCATAAATCCGAGCATTGGAGCCGGTTCCGGAGTTGACTACTGCGAGCATCATGGACTGCAGACTTGTCGCATTCTTTGGCGACACACTTCGGCCAAAAGCCGTAGGCGTGGCATTTTGCAGAATATTGAGGTCGGGGCCTAGAACTTGGCTAACTAAATACGGTTCCATAGTGACACCGCCATTGGCAATCGAAGCTGATACGAGTGCCATTTGTAGGACAGTGGATTGAACATCAAATTGACCAATTGCACTCATGGCAGTTTGTGCCTGATCAGGTTGTTTTGGGAAGTGACTTGCCGCTGAAGTCATAGGAACATTGAACGATGTTTCAAAGCCAAATTTTTCAGCCTGAGCCTGAAGTGCTGATGCGCCAAGTTTCATGCCAAGCCAGGCAAACGCGGTGTTGCAAGAAATGGCAAGTGCCCTCTCCAAGCTGACCTTGTCGCCAGGGCCACATGCCTGACCAGTCCAGTTACTTAAGTAGTGATCAGACTGTGGAAGTTTGATGCGTGCTGGACCCGGCAGAATTGAGCGAAGTGTGTAGCGACCAGATTCCAGTGCAGCCGCTGCGGTGACAAGCTTGAACGTCGAACCCGGTGGTAGCGCCATCGCCAGCGCACGATTAAGCAGCGGCTCCTTGGGATCCGCAGTGAGCGCATCGTAGGTCTTTTGAATGACATCGGGGTCGTGACTTGAAAGTAGGTTGGGATCAAATGACGGTGAGCTTGCTACTGCTAATAAGGCCCCTGTCGAGGGGTCAATAGCAACGACTGCACCTGTTCTACCAGCAAGTCCACGCATGGCAGCTCGTTGCGCATCGGCGTTGAGCGTGAGACGCACAGCACCACCAGATGGTTTGCGATTAGCGAAGAGTTGAGAAATACGGTTGACGAAGAAACGGCTGTCATTGCCAGCCAAGATGTCATTTTCCGTATGTTCGAGAGCAGTTGCCCCGTAGACCTGAGAATAGAAACCGGTTACCGAGGCGTATTTGCTGCCTTCTGGGTATTTACGCAGATATTTCAGCGCATCGTTCGTCGCTTGCGAGAAAGCAATGCTCTTTGAGCCAACCAGAATTGCTCCGCGCTGACGAGAGTATTCATTGAGAAGCACTCGTTGATTGCCAGGCTCTGAACGCAGGTGCTTTGCTTGAAAGACTTGAATGTAGGAAACATTCACAATGAGTGCCAGGACGAGAAGCATCAGAATGCCAGTCACACGATTGATTTGTCTGATCATGGCAGTGGCACCAATTGACTGGAGTTGTCTTCAAAATTCTCTGGTGAGCGAGCTGAATTCGAGATGCGAATTAGCAGGGCGATGATCAGGTAGTTAGCTACAAGCGATGAACCGCCGTAGGACAGGAATGGAGTTGTTAGTCCGGTCAGTGGAATGAGGCGCGTGACTCCACCGATCACAATGAATGCTTGCAGCCCAATTACTGTCGCTAAACCAATGGCCAAGAGGTTACCGAATGGGTCACGGGTACCGACCGCAGAGCGAGCGCCACGCTCGATGATGATCAGGTATGTCAGCAAGATTGCTGAGAGACCCACAAGTCCAAGTTCTTCGCCAAGAGCTGATGTGATGAAGTCAGTTTTGGCGAAGGGGACCAACTGTGGGTAGCCCTGCCCCCAACCCGTTCCGAAGAGTCCGCCATTGGCTAGACCATAGAGGGACTGAACAATCTGATAGCCATCGCCAGTTGCCTGACTGAAGGGATCTATCCACACTGAAAAACGAATGCGAACGTGACCAAAGGCCATGTAGGCAGCGCTTCCTCCAATGATGAGAAGAATACCGCCAATCGCTGCCCATGACCTGCGACCAGTTGCGACGTAGAGCATCACAGTGAAAAGACCAAACAACAACAGTGATGTTCCGAGGTCATGCTCTAGAACAAGTACAAGCAATGCAATGCACCACATCATGAGTAGTGGCCCAACATCACGCATGCGTGGAACACCGAGTCCAAGAAAGTAGCGATTGATTTCTGAAAGAGTGTGTCGACGCTGCACAAGAAATCCTGCAAAGAACAACGTCAGGGCAATTTTGGCAAGTTCACCTGGTTGGAAGGTGAAACCAAGGACGCTAATCCAGAGGCGACCGCCATTGACGACGTTTCCAATGCCAGGAACCAGCGGCAGAAACAAGAGACCGACACCCACAAAACCTGAAATGAATGTGAACCTGGCTAGGGATCGATGATCACTGACCGAGACGATGGTCACAATAAACAAGATCAGACCGATGACCATCCACGTCAGCTGCAGATAGACGTCGGGGGTCGGCACGGGACTGCCGTTGGCAAGTGCACGCGCCGCGTTTGCTGCATCTAGCCGATGAATCATTGCAAGGCCGAGCATGTTCAGGAGAGCTACACATGGCAGTAACACTGGGTCTGCATAAGGCGCCTGCCAGCGCACCGCAAGGTGTGCCAAGAGCAGCAGCATGCCAGCGCTCAACAGTGAGGTCCAGCCACCCAGTGAAGCACGATGCGTAGTGGCATCCACCAAAATCCAGGCAAATACACCGATGAGCCAGGCACCTATGAGTAGGACTAACTCCGTGCTGCGACGTGTGGACACCTTGTAATCGCTGAAGACCTGACTCACGGAGTAGCCACCGGGCAGCCAGGTGTTGCGGGATTCTGCAAACAGTCATTTGCTCTGGCTAGCAGGCGGTTAACAACTTGCTGAGCATCACTATGTGTAGCTGATGCAATAGTTCGTTCAACTTCAGTGCGTTCAAAATCGGGCAGCAGTGTGACGGATAGTTGCGAAACCTCCACGAGCCGTGACAACCCTGCGGCCGGGATGCCTTGGTATATCGCCACAACCTGAGTTTGTGGATATACACTGACAAACCACTGCCGAGACAGCCACCAACCACCGAGCGACAGACTCCCGACAAGTACAGCAAGTGTTAATAGTGTCGGGATTAACCATGAGCGTCTTGCAGGTGGAACAAGATTAGTGTCATCAAGAATTTCAAGGTCCTGCGGTGACTCGAGGGGAAAGTCCACCGTTGGCAGACGATCTTGGTTCGCACTTTCGCTCGCAGCGCCGATGACCACCGCATCTAAATCGCTACTATCGTCAACTACATCGGCAACAACAACAGTGATGTTGTCAGGTCCACCGTTGCGCATTGCTGCATCAATCAGTTCGGTTACTGCACGCGTGAGGTCTTCAGCAGCTAGGCATTCAGCGATCGCTTGCTCATCAATAACTCCACATAGCCCATCGCTGCACACGAGAAAGCGGTCGCCCAAATGCGCTTCGCGAATTGATAGGTCTACGTCAACAGCATGGATACCATCGATGGCACGCATCATGAGATTGCGTCGTGGGTGAACCGCCGCCTGCTCCTTTGTAATCTCACCGCTGTCCACAAGAGTCTGCACAAAAGTGTGATCCTTGGTCATCTGGTGCAATTCACCATTGCTGTAGACATACGCGCGTGAATCTCCAACATGCGCAATCGCAACTCGGTCCCCTCGCAGTGCAAGAGCAGTGAGTGTGGTTCCCATGCCTGTGAGATCACG
>Ga0136644_10002134_pt1 | contig 15284 bp, 14 predicted proteins | sample C_130820_EF_Meta_FD_94780 | JGI IMG/M metagenome (GOLD analysis project Ga0136644, IMG submission 94780) | Freshwater microbial communities from Lake Croche, Canada to study carbon cycling - C_130820_EF_MetaG (v2) (version 2) | ecosystem: Environmental > Aquatic > Freshwater > Lake | place... | reverse complement strand
GCGTCTTCTTTGGTGCGCATGGCGCGGGTTTCGCCGGTGTCGGGGTTAAACAAAACGGTAGCCTGTTGAATCGCGTGACCGTCTTCGATCTGCTCAATCTGCCAGCGCACCTCATAGTCGATGGCTTGTTGCATGAACTTGAAGCTGTTGAGGTTTTTGATCTCACGCCGTGTACCCAGCGGCGCGCCGGGCTTGCGCACCGACACATTGGCGTCGCAGCGAAAACTGCCCTCTTGCATATTGCCGTCGCAAATGCCGATCCAGGTTACGATTTTGTGCAGCTCCTTGGCGTAGGCCACGGCTTCTTCGCTAGAGCGCATATCAGGCTCGGTGACGATTTCCAAGAGCGGCGTACCGGCGCGGTTCAGGTCGATGCCGCTTTGCCCGATGAAATCCTCATGCAGGGATTTGCCCGCATCCTCTTCCAGATGCGCGCGCACTAGGCGCACTGTTTTTTTCTCGTCGCCTAAAAAGAACGACACCGCACCGCCTTGCACCACCGGTATTTCAAACTGGCTGATCTGGTAGCCCTTAGGCAGGTCGGGGTAAAAATAGTTTTTGCGCGCAAAAATACTGCGCTCAGCGATGTGGGAACCCAGCGCCAGCCCGAGTTCGATGGCGCGTTCGACCGCACCTTTGTTCATCACCGGCAGCGTGCCTGGCAGGGCCAAATCCACCGCGCAGGCTTGCGTGTTCGGCTCAGCCCCAAACGCAGTGGAGGCGCGGCTGAAAATTTTGCTGTGTGTGGACAGCTGGGCGTGGGTTTCAAAGCCGATAACGACTTCGTAGCCATGGACTAATTTGGCGGCGCTCATTTCACGCCCTCCGCTTGGGCTTGGTGGAAGTCGGTGTGCATTTGGAATTGGTGCGCAACCTGCAGTAGCCGCGCTTCTTGCAAATAGTTGCCAATCAGTTGCATGCCTACGGGAAGGCCTGCGCTGTGCCCGGCCGGAATGCTCATGCAAGGCAAACCTGCGAGTGACGCGGGCAGCGTGAAAATGTCAGCCAGGTAATTGGCGACCGGATCGTCCGCTTTATCGCCCAGTTTCCAGGCGGTGGTCGGCGCCACCGGCCCGACAATGAGGTCGCACTGCGCAAAGGCTTTCTGGAAATCCTCGGCAATCATGCGGCGAATTTTTTGCGCCTGCAGGTAGTAAGCGTCGTAGTAGCCGTGCGAGAGCACATAGGCGCCGGTCATGATGCGCCTTTGCACTTCTTGGCCAAAGCCTTGGGCACGGGTTTTTTGGTACATGTCGAGCAAATCGCCGTGCTCTTTGGCGCGGTGGCCAAACTTCACCCCATCAAAACGGCTGAGGTTCGAGCTGGCCTCGGCCGGTGCGATGATGTAGTACACCGGAATGGACAGCTCGGTGCGTGGCAGCGTCACCGCGACCGTACTTGCGCCCAAGCTGCGCAGTTGGGCCAGCGCGGCATCAATGGCTTGGCGGACATCGCCGGCCAAGCCTTCGCTGAAAAACTCTTGCGCAATGCCGATGCGCAGTCCCGCCAGGGGTTGTTGCAAATGGCGGCTAAAGTCTTCCGGCGCCACGTTGAGCGAGGTGGAGTCGCGGTCCAGGTCCGGGCCGCACATGGCCGATAGAAGCAGGGCGCAGTCCTCTGCGCTGCGCGCCATCGGGCCGGCTTGGTCCAAGCTAGAGGCATAGGCCACCATGCCATAGCGCGAGGCGCGTCCATAGGTTGGCTTGATACCCGTGATGCCGCAAAACGCAGCGGGTTGGCGGATCGAGCCTCCGGTGTCGGTGCCGGTGGCGGCGGGCGTCAGGCCGGCTGCCACGGCTGCTGCGCTGCCGCCCGAGGAGCCGCCGGGTACCCGGCTGGTGTCCCAGGGGTTGCTGACAGAGCCGTAGGCCGAGTTTTCATTGGACGAGCCCATGGCGAACTCGTCACAGTTGAGCTTGCCCAGCGTGACCATGCCGGCCTGGCGAAGGCGCTGCACCACCGTAGCATCAAAAGGCGAGCGGTAGCCTTGCAGCATCTTGGAGCCAGCGGTGGTTGCAAAGTCGCGCGTGACAAACACGTCCTTGTGCGCGACGGGTACGCCCTCGAGCGGTCCGGCGCTGCCATCTGCTATTTTCACGTCTGAAGCGCGGGCCTGCGCCAGCGTGACTTCGCTGTCGATATCTAAAAATACGTTGTGCGGATTGCCCGCGCTGCGTGCGAGAAAGCGGGTGGCGACTTCAACGGCGCTGACTTCTTTGGTTTTGAGCATGGCGGCCAGTTCGGCCACGCCCAGTTGGTGCAAAGGGCGCATGGTTTATTCAATCACTTTGGGAACTAAAAACAAACCGCGCTCCACGGCCGGCGCGCTGCGCTGGTTGGCTTCGCGCTGGTTGGGCTCGCTGACGGTGTCCTCGCGCAGCCGCAGCGTGATGCCTTGGGCGTCTGCGTCGCTCATGTGCTGCTGCAAGTGCACCATCGCATCTAGCGGATGGGCCATGGGAACCACGCCGGTCGTGTCGACGGCGCTGATTTGGGCGACGATGCCGAAAAAAGCGTTGATTTGGTGCAGCATGCGTTCACTTTGGGCCGCTGGAAGTTCCAGGCGCGCCAAACTGGCAATGCGGCTGATGTCTTGGGGTGTCAGGGACATGGCAAAAATAGCAGTCTTTACAGAAGGTTCAGGGGCGGCTCTGGCGCGGCCAAAGGGCCTATTTCAGGGGCGATGGGTTATTATCCCGCCTTTAGACCGCGCGGCGCTTTGCCCTGCCGTTTACGCCTACATTCCCGCCATTTACCGACAAAACACAGACGATGCAGCGCCCAGCGTGCGCAGCGCGTCGCAGAGGATCCGCCATGCTTGGAGCTTTTACCCGCTATTTTTCGACCGACCTGGCCATTGACCTGGGCACGGCCAACACCCTGATTTTTGTGCGCGACAAGGGCATTGTGCTGGATGAACCCTCCGTCGTCGCCATTCGCCACGAAGGCGGCCCCCAGGGCAAGAAGTCCATCCAGGCGGTGGGAAAAGAGGCCAAAGCCATGCTGGGTAAAGTGCCCGGCAACATTGAAGCCATCCGTCCCATGAAGGACGGCGTGATCGCCGACTTCACTGTTACCGAGCAAATGCTCAAGCAATTCATCAAGATGGTGCACCCACGCAGCGTCTTTCGCCCCAGCCCGCGCATCATCATTTGCGTGCCCTGCGGCTCCACCCAGGTTGAGCGCCGCGCGATCCGCGAATCGGCTTTGGGCGCGGGCGCGAGCGATGTGTATTTGATCGAAGAGCCCATGGCAGCGGCCATTGGCGCCGGTTTGCCGGTCTCGGAAGCCTGTGGCTCCATGGTGGTCGACATCGGTGGCGGTACCACCGAAGTGGGCGTGATTTCACTGGGCGGCATGGTCTACAAAGGCAGCGTGCGTGTGGGTGGCGACAAGTTTGACGAGGCCATCATTAACTACATCCGACGCAATTACGGCATGCTCATTGGCGAGCCGACCGCTGAAGCCATCAAAAAACAAATTGGCTCGGCCTTTCCCGGCTCGGAAGTCAAGGAAATGGAAGTGCGCGGACGCAACCTGTCCGAAGGCGTACCGCGCAGCTTCACCATCTCGTCCAACGAGATTTTGGAGGCGCTGACCGACCCGCTCAACAACATTGTTTCCGCGGTCAAAAACGCGCTGGAGCAAACCCCCCCCGAGCTCGGTGCCGACATTGCCGACCGCGGCATGATGCTCACCGGTGGCGGCGCGCTCTTGCGCGACCTGGATCGCTTGCTGGCCGAGGAAACCGGCTTGCCGGTGCTGGTGGCCGAAGACCCGCTGACTTGCGTGGTGCGCGGTTGCGGCATCGCCCTGGAACAGATGGAACGCCTGGGCTCGATCTTCACCAACGAATAAGCGCCGGACGCAGCGATGGCACTGGCTTCGCTGGGCAGAGACCCCCCTCCGTTTTTTCGCCAAGGCCCCTCGGCCCTTTCGCGCTTGGCGCTCTTTAGCGCCCTGGCCCTGTTGCTGATGGTGGCCGACGCCCGTTTTCAGCTGATGCAGCCCCTGCGCGCGGCCATCGCCACGGCCATGTACCCGCTGCAATGGCTGGCCTTGCAGCCTTTGCACCTCTCGCAGACCCTGAGCGCCCGGGCAGACGCCTGGATGGCCAATGAAAACGCCGTGCGCGTGCTGGGCGAACAATTGGTGGCCGAGCGCCAGCGATCCCAGCAAAGCGGGCAGCTGTCCTTGGAAAACCAGCGTTTACGCAGCCTGCTGGACTTGCGCGCCCGCACCGCACCCGATGCGCTGGCCGCCCAGGTTTTGTACGATGCCGCCGACCCCTACACACGTAAAGTGGTGCTCGACAAGGGCCAAAACCAGGGCGTGCAGCTGGCCTCGCCAGTGCTTGACGAGCGTGGCGTGCTCGGACAGGTCACGCGGGTGTTTCCGCTGTCCAGCGAGGTCACCTTGATCACCGATCGCGACCACGCCATTCCCGTGGTCAATGTGCGCACCGGCGCGCGCGGTGTGGCCTACGGCGATACCGTCAATCACGCCGACGCGATGGAGCTGCGCTTTATGGCCGCCAACGCCGACGTCGCTGTGGGCGACATGCTGACCACCAGTGGCGTGGACGGCGTCTATCCGGCGGGCCTGCCGGTGGCGCGCATCGACAAAGTCGAACGGCGTACCGAGGCGGTGTTTGCGCGCATTGAATGTATGCCGCTGGCCTTGGTCTCCGGTGCCAGCCATGTGTTGGTGCTCAGCCCACAGTACGCCCCAATCGCCCGGCCTGAACCGGAGCCCGAGCGCAAACCGCTGCGCGCAGGAGGTCGGCGATGATCATGCGCCCCGGTCAGCGTTTGCTGATGCCTGTGAACCCCGGCTTTTTGTGGCTCAGCCTCTTGTTTGCGCTGCTGTCGCTCATGCTGGGCAATATGCTGCTGTGGGGCCGAGCCGCCTGGGCGCCGGACCTGCTGTCCATCGTGCTGGTATTTTGGACGGTGCACCAAACGCGCCGTGTCGGCATGGCGGCCGCCTTCGTGCTGGGGCTCATGCTCGATGTGCACCAGGGCGCCTTGCTGGGGCAGCATGCGCTGGCCTATACCGTGCTCAGTTTTGTGGCCATCATGGCGCACCGCCGTTTGCTTTGGTTTAGCTTGCCGGACCAGGCGCTACAGGTTTTGCCCTTGTTTGTACTGGCGCATGCGGTGGAATGGGTGCTCAACGCCATCATCGGCGGCACCTTCCCCGGCGCTTGGGTCCTGCTGGCCCCGGTGCTGGAGGCGGCTTTGTGGCCCCTGATTAGCTGGGTGCTGCTGGCGCCCCAGCGCCGCGCGCCCGACCCGGACGAAAACCGCCCGCTCTAGCGGTGCTGCGCCCTATGGATTTGCGCAACATCGACGTCGATCTGCACCTGTTTCGCCGCCGTATTTTTGTATTTACGGCGCTGGTGCTGCTGTGCTTTTTTTTGCTGCTGTGCCGGCTGATGTACTTGCAGCTGTGGCGCCATGAAGACCTGCTGGCCCAGGCGGAGAGCAACCGCACCGCCATCGTGCCCATCGTCCCCAATCGGGGCCTGATCCAGGACCGCAATGGCATCGTGCTGGCGAGTAACTACTCGGCCTATACGCTGGAGATCACGCCCTCCAAAACCAATGGCGTGGAAGAAACCATCGAGGGTTTGTCGCAGGTGCTGGAGATCACGCCGCGCGATCGGCGCCGCTTTAAAAAGCTACTCGAAGAGTCCAAGACGTTTGAATCGCTGCCCATTCGCAACCGGCTGACCGATGTCGAGGTAGCCCGCTTTGCCGCCCAGCGTTTTCGCTTTCCGGGGGTGGAGATCAAGGCGCGCTTGTTTCGCAACTACCCGTATGGCGAACTGGCCAGCCATGTAATCGGCTATATCGGGCGCATCAACCAAAGCGAAAAAGAAAAAATCGAAGACGACGATGACCAAGCCAACTACCGGGGCACGGAGTACATCGGCAAACTGGGCGTAGAGCAAAGCTTCGAGCGGCAACTGCATGGCGCCACCGGCGTGGAGCACATCGAGACCTCGGCCGGTGGACGCGCCATGCGCCGACTCTCGAGCAGCAAGGCCACCCCGGGTGATACGGTGGTGTTGTCCATCGATATCAAGCTGCAAAACCTGGTGGAGCAAATGTTTGGCGAGCGACGCGGCGCGCTGGTCGCGTTGAATCCGAAAAACGGCGACGTGCTGGCCTTTGTCAGCAAGCCCACGTTTGATTCCAATTTGTTTGTCGAGGGCATCGACCAGGAAAACTGGCAAATGCTCAACGAATCGCCCGACCGGCCTTTGCTCAACCGTGCACTGCGGGGCACCTACCCGCCGGGCTCGACATACAAACCGTTTATGGCCTTGGCTGCGCTAGAGACCGGCACGCGCAAGCCCGACACGCTAATTAACGACCCCGGTTTTTATATGTTTGGCGGTCACCGTTTTGGCAGCCCGGAAAACGAGCGCGGCGGCATCATGGACATGCGCCGGGCGATTGTGGAGTCGAGCAACGCCTACTTTTATTCTTTGGCCAATGAGTTGGGCGTGGACACCATGCACGACTTCATGAAACCGTTTGGCTTTGGGCAAATCACCGGCATCGATGTGCAGGGCGAGGTGCGCGGTGTCTTGCCCAGCCAAGAGTGGAAGCGTCGTTACTACAGCAAGCCCGAGCACCAAAAATGGTATGCCGGCGAGACCATCTCGCTGGGTATCGGCCAAGGCTACAACAGCTTTACCATGCTGCAATTGGCCCAGGCCACGGCCACCTTGGCTAATATGGGCGTCAAGCACACCCCGCGCTTGGTTTTGGCCACCGTGGACCCCAGCACGCGGACGCGCACCGAAACGCAGACCGCCGCGCCCGACGATCTGAATCTTTCGCCCGAGAACATCAAAACCATCATGCAGGCCATGGTGGGCGTGACGCAAGAGGGCACGTCGGCGCGTGCATTCGCGGGCGCACCCTACCTCAGCGGGGGGAAAACGGGCACGGCCCAGGCGGTGAGTTTGGGCAAAAATGAAAAGTACAACGCCGCCCGCATGGAAGAGCGCCAGCGCGATCATTCACTCTATATCGCTTTTGCGCCAGCGCAGGACCCGCAAATTGCCTTGGCGGTGATCGTGGAGAACGCCGGCTTTGGTTCGGCTTCGGCCGCGCCAATTGCGCGCCGGGTGTTTGATTACTGGCTGTTGCAGCAATACCCCAACGACGAAGATTTGCTCGCCGTGCGCAAAGGCCAGGCCATGGCGCCCATGGGCAAACCGCGTGCGGTCGCGGACGTGAGCTGGCCGCCTGTGCCGCCTGTGCCGCCTGTCGCGCCCAGTGCGGCGCCCGCTTCGGCCGCTAGCAGACCCTAGCCTGGCGCAGTCCGTTCAGGCGCCAAAGGCGTCCCAAGCCGTTTTGCCGATCAGGCAAGCGACAACTACCAAGAAGACGACCCGCACAAAGCCGGTGCCGTGCTTGAGCGCCAAGTGCGTGCCCCCTAGGCTGCCCAGCATATTGGACAGCGCCATCGCCGGCACCAAGTGCCACCAGACATGGCCTTTGAGTGTGAATAGACACAGGGCAGCCAGATTGCTGGCGGCGTTGAGCACCTTGGCGTGCGCCGAGGCATGCAAAAAGTCGTAACCAACCACCCGCACCAGCAAGAACACGAAAAAGCTGCCCGTACCTGGGCCAAAAAACCCGTCGTAAAAACCGATGACGGCGCCGATGGCGCATAGCACCAGCAATTCACGGCGGCCTGCAAAGCGCGGGGCGTGGCTTTGGCCCAGGTCTTTTTTGATCAGCGTATAGGCCAGCAACAACACCAGCAGTCCGGGAAGCACTTTGCGCAATAAAGCGGGGGAGACCACCGTGACCAGCCAGGCTCCGGCAAATGAGGCCGCCAGTGCCGCGATGCCAGCGGGCAACAAGGCGCGCCACACCATATGCACCCGCCGGCTGTACTGCCAACTGGCCAGTGCGGTGCCCCAGATGGAGGCACCTTTGTTGGTGCCAAACAAGGTCGCTGGTGCTGCGCCTGGGAAAGCCGCAAACAAACTGGGGACCAAAATCAGCCCCCCACCGCCCACGATGGCGTCGACAAAGCCTGCCAGCAAGGACGCGGTGCAGACGATAGCGAGTTCCATAAAGTGTGGTGCAGGGCGGGGGCAGTAGGTGCCGGGCGAGTTTAGGTTCAAACGTCCGGGCAAAAAAAAGCACCGGGTTCAATCGGTGCTTTTTGCCCTCGTTGCGGGGTTGGGGCGTTGGCCAGGCCAGCGCTCTTTATGTTCTCCTCGGGATCGATTCGGCTGGGTGAAGCCCTTCGTTTTTCCAAGATACTGCTTGTGTAAAGCGGGTGCAACTGTAAGGGCAGCGGCCGGACTTGGGCATCCGGAATTACCCTTGCATTGCGGCTAGCCGTGCTGGGCGTCTTCCACAATCCATTGGGCGGCTTTTTCCGCAATCATGAGCGTGGGTGAATTGGTGTTGCCACTGGTAATGCGTGGCATCACGCCGGCGTCGACCACGCGCAGCCCCTGGACGCCGCGCACCTTGAGCCGGGTGTCTACCACGGCCATCGGGTCGTCGGCGCGCCCCATGGCGGTGGTACCGACCGGGTGAAAAATCGTGCTGGCAATGTCGCCCGCCAGGGTCGCCAGCTCTTCGTCGCTTTGGTATTGCACGCCGGGTTTGAATTCTTCGGGCGCGAACTTTTGCATCGCACTTTGCGCCAATATGCGCCGCGTGACCCGCAGCGAGTCCGCGGCTACTTTGCGGTCTTGCGCGGTGCTGAGGTAATTGGGGGCAATGGCCGGCGCATCCTTGAAATCAGGCGTTTTGATCTGCACCGTGCCCCGGCTGGTGGGGTTGAGGTTGCAGACGCTGGCCGTCATGGCGTTGAAGGTGTGCAGCGGCGAACCAAAAGCGTCCAGGCTGAGCGGCTGCACGTGGTATTGGATGTTGGGGTAGGGCTGCGCCGGATCGCTGCGAGTGAAGGCGCCAAGCTGGCTGGGCGACATGCTCATGGGGCCGCTGCGGGTGAGCAAATACTCCAGACCGATGCGCGCCTTGCCCCACAAGGAGTTGGCCAGGGTGTTGAGCGTCGGCGTGTTTTTGACTTTAAAGACGGTGCGAATTTGCAAATGGTCTTGCAAATTCTGGCCTACGCCGGGCAGGTCCTGGCGCACCGCGATGCCTTTGGATTGCAACAGCGCCCCCGGTCCGATGCCCGAGAGCTGCAGCAACTGGGGCGAGGCCACCGCGCCGGCGCTCAGAATCACTTCGCGCCTGGCATGGGCGCTCACCATTTCCTGTCCGTTCCAGACGCGCACGCCCGTGCAGCGCAAGGGCTGCTCGCCACTAAGCTGGTTTTCTAGCAGCAGTTGGCTCGCATGCGCACCGGTCCAGAGTTCAAAGTTGGGCCGGGCGTAGCAGGTCGGGCGCAAAAAGGCCTTGGCGGTGTTCCAGCGCCAGCCGCTTTTTTGGTTGACCTCGAAGTAGCCGACGCCCTCGTTGTCGCCGGTGTTGAAGTCCGAGGTCGCCGGGATGCCTGCTTGCACCGCCGCTTGCGCAAAAGCTTCGAGTACATCCCAGCGCAGGCGCTGCTTTTCCACGCGCCATTCGCCGCCAGCGTTGTTGTGGCGCAGCATGGCGCGGTAGGGGGTGTTGCTGTCTTGCATCAGCGCCGGCGTGCTGCCGCGTGCGCCGTGCAAAGCATTAGCACCTTGATGGTGGTCCTCGTGCAGCAAAAAGTAAGGCAGGCTTTGAGCCCAGCCCCATTGCATGTCGCCGGTCATGGCGGCCCAGCCGTCATAGTCGCGCGCCTGGCCACGCATGTAAATCATGCCGTTGATGCTGCTGCAGCCACCCAGCGTTTTGCCGCGCGGGTAGATCAGGCTGCGCCCGTTGAGGCCCGGCTCGGCATCGGTCTTGAACATCCAGTCGGTACGCGGGTTGCTGATGCAGTACAGATAGCCCACTGGGATATGGATCCAGTGGTAGTCATCGCGCCGGCCCGCCTCAATCAGCAGCACGCGCTTGGACGCATCGGCGCTCAGGCGGTTGGCCAGCAGGCAGCCGGCGGTGCCTGCGCCGATGATGATGTAGTCAAAAGTGGTGTCGTTCATGGCGGCGGGGCTCATTGGCCTTTCCACTGGGGCGGGCGCTTTTCCTGAAACGCGGCCTGGCCTTCGCGGGCATCCTCGGTCAGCGTGAACAGGGCAATCTGGCTCTCAGTAAAGGCCATGGACTCCTCGAAGGCCATGGTTTCCATCTTCTTCATCGTGTAGAGCCCGCGGCGCACTGCAGCGGGCGATTTGTCTAGCAGCCGCGCCAGCAGCCATTGCAGCTTAGCGTCCACATCGGCGTCCACGTAGTTGACCAGGCCGTAGGCCAGGGCTTGCGCGCTGCTAATGGGCTCGCCAGTGATACACATTTCCACCAGCGTGCGCCTTGGAATCAGGTGCTGCAGCACGCTGAGCACCTGCGCTGGGAAAACGCCCACCTTGACCTCGGGCAGGCCAAAGACGGCGCGCTCGGCGGCCACGGCCATATCGCACATGGACAAAAGACCCATGCCTCCGGCCATGCAGGCGCCGTTGACGCGGGCGATCAGCGGCACATAGCTGGCCTTGGCCACGCGCAAGAGCTGCGCCAAATGGCCCAGCGGCTCGGAATAATCGGTGGTAAAGGCCTGGGCGTTTTGTAAATCTGCGCCCGCGCAAAAGGCTTTGTCGCCTGCGCCGGTAACCACGATGGCGCGCACGCTGCGCGCAGTTTGGGCTGCGCTGATGGCTGCCGCCATTCCGGCCAGCACGGTGTGGCTCATGGCGTTGCGCCGCGCTTCGCGGGTGATGGTGAGCCACAGCACAGGGCCGCGTAGCTCCACATGCAGGTCATGGCTGGTCAGGGTGCTGGTATCCATAAATCGCTTTCGGTGGAACAGAGGGCTGGGGGTTGGGCAGCGCAAGCACAAGCATACAAGTGCGCGCTAGCGGCCGCCGGCCACGTCCAGTATCGCGCCGGTGCAGTAGCTCGCCTGCGGCCCCAGCAGCCAAAGAATGGATTGCGCCACCTCGTGCGCGCTACCGGCACGCTGCAATGGCACTTGGGGGGCGAGGCGTTGCGCCCGGTCGGGTTCGCCGCCGCTGGCGTGGATGTCGGTATCAATAATGCCCGGGCGCACGGCGTTGACGCGGATGCCCTCCGTGGCGACCTCTTTGGCCAGGCCCAGCGTAAAAGTGTCGATAGCACCTTTGCAGGCAGCATAGTCCACGTACTGGCCCGGGCTGCCTAGGCGCGCAGCCGCGCTGGAGACGTTCACGATGGCGCCACCGGCGCCGCCATGGCGCGTGCTCATGCGCAGCACCGCCTCGCGGGCGCAGACAAAGCTGCCCAGCACATGCGTGTTGAGCATGCGCGAGAGCCGCGCTACCGTCATGGCGTCCACGCGGGCGCTGACATCAACGACACCCGCGTTGTTGACCAGCGCCGCCAGCGGGCCCCATTTGGCGTCGATGCGGGCAAACAGAGCCAGCACCTCGTCCTCGCGGCTGACGTCGGCCTGCAAGGCCATGGCCTGGCCGCCACCTTCGCGGATGCGGCGCACGACCTCGTCGGCCGCCAGCGAATTGGATTGGTAGTTGACGGCGACCGCGTAGCCCGCCTGCGCACCGGCCAGCGCGGTGGCCGCACCGATACCGCGCGAGCCGCCAGTGACCAGAAGAACAGGCGCGCTCACAAGGGCTTAGCCCCGGCGCAGGGCGCGCGCTGCGTCCAGCGCAAAGTAGGTCAGCACGCCGTCGGCGCCGGCGCGCTTGAAGGCCAGCAGGCTTTCAAGCATGACCGCGTCATGGTCCAGCCAGCCGTTTTGTGCGGCGGCTTTGAGCATGGCGTATTCGCCCGAGACCTGGTAGGCGAACGTGGGTACCTTGAACTCGTCTTTGACGCGGCGCACCACGTCCAGGTAGGGCATGCCGGGCTTGACCATCACCATGTCGGCGCCTTCGGCGATGTCCATGGCCACCTCACGCAAGGCCTCGTCGGTGTTGGCAGGGTCCATTTGGTAGACCTTTTTATTGCCTTTGCCTAGGTTGCCTGCCGAGCCCACAGCGTCGCGGAAAGGGCCGTAAAACGCGCTGGCGTATTTGGCGCTGTAGGCCATGATGCGGGTGTGTACCAGCTTTTCAGCTTCCAGGGCCTGGCGAATGGCGCCGATGCGCCCGTCCATCATGTCGCTGGGGGCGACGATATCCACCCCGGCCCGCGCCTGCGTAAGTGCTTGTTGCACCAAGATGGCAGTGGTCTCGTCATTGAGGATGTAGCCCTCGTTTTCAGGGCGCGTGTCCGGCAGGCCATCCTGTCCGTGGCTGGTAAAGGGGTCCAAGGCCACGTCAGTCATGATGCCCAGCTGCGGAAACTCCTTTTTCAGCGCCCGCACGACCCGGGGTACCAGCCCGTCGGGGTTGAGGGCTTCGGCGCCGTCGTAGGTCTTGAGCGAGGTGTCGATGACCGGGAACAAAGCCATCACCGGAATTTCCAGGTCCACGCAGGCCTGGGCTACGGGCAGCAACAAGTCCAGACTTAGGCGTTCGACGCCTGGCATCGAGGCGACCGGCACGCGCTGGCCTTGGCCCTCGACAACAAAGACCGGATAAATCAAGTCGTGTGCACTGAGCGTGTGTTCACGCACCAGGTTACGGGTAAAGCTGTCGCGGCGCAGACGGCGCGGGCGGCCCAGGGGGAAGGGTGCGGGAGTGATCATGGTGAAAATTGTGCCTGATATTGGTGGGAAGGGCGAGGAGGCCAAAGCTTGTATCAATTACAACACTTTCAACAAAAAATTCATTTAATTTGGCTAAATTGAAAATTCCTTGCCCTGCTTGCTATACTTTTCTCCGGAAGCTTCGGCTTCCCCCGCTTTTCCTCCCTGAGCGGGGCCTTGATGTGTGACAGCAAATAGGCTTAACACCCCGGCCGTGTGCTGGGGTTTTTTTTGCCCTTTGGGTGGCGCGCGGGCCCATTGCCGCTGCGGCTAAACTGGGGCCATGCTCTGGGTCAAAGCCTTCCACATCGTCTTCGTTGCCAGCTGGTTTGCCGGGCTGTTTTACCTGCCGCGCATATTTGTCAATCTGGCGATGGTGGAGCCCGGCTCGCAGGCCGAACGAGACCGCCTGCTGCTCATGGCCCACAAACTCTTGCGTTTTACGACGATATTGGCCGTGCCGGCCCTGGCGCTGGGCCTGGTGATGTGGCTCTACTACGGTATCGGTCTGGGCCCTGGCAATGGCTGGATGCAGGCCAAGCTGCTGGTGGTCATCCTCACCCTGGGCTACCACCACTTGTGCGCCCGCATTCTGCGCCAGATGGTGGTGCAGACGCCTTTGCGCAGCCATGTGTGGTTTCGCTGGTTCAATGAAATCCCGGTGCTTTTCCTGGTGGCGGCGGTGCTGCTGGTGGTTCTCAAGCCCTTTTAACCGCGCGCTTGCCATGCACAAATCTGCTGCCTGGCCTCTAACTTGGATGTATTGCCTGTTGGTCGTCTATGCCAGCCTCTATCCGTTTACCGGCTGGCGCGACCAAGGCATAGAGCCCTGGGCTTTTTTGGCAGCGCCGATGCCTCGCTACTGGACCGGCTTTGACGTGCTTATCAACTTGGCAGGCTACATGCCGCTGGGTGCGCTCTTGGTGCTGCTGAGCTTGCGTGCACGCCAGCGCCGCTGGGCGTGGGGCGCCGCGCTGGGTGTGGCCTGTTTGTTGTCCCTGACGATGGAGTCCTTGCAAAGCTATTTGCCACAGCGCATTGCCTCGCGCGAGGACTGGCTTTTGAATACCGCCGGCGCGGGGCTGGGTGCCTGGGCGGCCTTGCTGTTGGCGCGTCGGGGCGGTCTGGCGCGCTGGGACGCGGTGCAGCAGCAATGGTTTGCGCCCCAGGCGCGTGCGGTGTTCGTGCTGTTGCTGAGCTGGCCTGCGGCCTTGCTCTTTCCGTCGGCGATTCCTTTTGGCGTGGGCCACGTCTGGGCGCGTTTGCGCGACGCGGGGCTGGCCCTGTGGAGCCAATGGGCGCCGGCCGCCGATCCGCCTGCGGCCAACGCGCCCGATTGGGGCAGCCTGGGCCAGCCAGCGGTCTTGGTGTGTGTGGTGCTGGGTTTGCTAGCGCCTTGCCTGATGGGTTTTCTGGTGGTGCACCAGCTGCGCCGGCGTGTGTTGCTGGTGCTATGTGTGTTGGCGCTGGGCGTGGTGGCCAGCGGCCTGTCGGCGGCGCTGAGCTGGGGACCTGCGCACACCTGGGCTTGGCTCGACGCGGTCACCCTTGCCGGCTTGTTGGCCGCCGGCGCGCTGGCCCTGGCCTTGGTACGCTTGCCGTGGCGCTGGGCGGCGGTGTTGGTCGTGGGGCTGCTGTTCGTGCATGTCGGGCTACTCAACCAAGCACCGGAGAGCCCGTATTTTTCGCAGACCCTGCAGGCTTGGGAGCAGGGACGTTTCGTCCGCTTTAATGGCTTGGCCGAATGGCTGGGCTGGGGCTGGCCGTATGCGGCCATGGCGGTGGCGCTGCACCGGCTGTGGCGGGCACCTAAAATTGGCGCATGAATACATCCCCCCCATCGGCCGAGGCACCTTACTACCGGCACCAGATTTTTTTCTGCCTCAATGAGCGCAAAAACGGCGAAGACTGCTGCGCCCAGCATGGCGCCCATGCCGGCTTTGACCATTGCAAGCAGCGCATTCGCGACGCCGCACTGGCCGGCCCTGGCCAAGTGCGCGTCAACAAAGCGGGTTGCTTAGACCGCTGCGCCGGCGGCCCAGTGGCGGTGGTTTACCCGCAAGGCGTTTGGTACACCTTTGTGGACCAGGCCGATATCGACGAGATTGTGGACAGCCACCTAATTGGCGGCAGAGTGGTCGAGCGCCTGCTTTTGCCCGCGTCGGTAGGTCGATAGACCCATGCGCCTACAAACCCGGCGTGAATTGATGCAGGGGCCGGCGGGCCTGGTAGAGCTAATTTTTGATATTCCAGACCCGGCGACGCATCCAAACCCCCTGGGCGTGGCGGTGATCGCGCATCCGCACCCGCTGATGGGAGGCACCATGGAAAACAAGGTCGTTCAAACCTTGGCGCGTGCCTGTGCCCAGACCGGATGGCTGGCGGTGCGCTTTAACTTTCGGGGCGTGGGCGCCAGCCAGGGTGTGTACGACGAAGGGCGCGGCGAGCTGCAAGATTTGTTGGCCGTAATTGCCCATTGCGCGCCCAGCGGGCCTTTGACTTTGGCCGGTTTTTCCTTTGGCGCTTTCGTCACCTCGCATGCGGTGCAGGCCCTGCATGGCGCG
>Ga0136644_10002131_pt1 | contig 15293 bp, 13 predicted proteins | sample C_130820_EF_Meta_FD_94780 | JGI IMG/M metagenome (GOLD analysis project Ga0136644, IMG submission 94780) | Freshwater microbial communities from Lake Croche, Canada to study carbon cycling - C_130820_EF_MetaG (v2) (version 2) | ecosystem: Environmental > Aquatic > Freshwater > Lake | place... | reverse complement strand
CTCCTCGGTGAGCTGCTTGAGCTCCCGGACCTGTTCAGACTGGAGCCCGCCATACTGCTTCTTCCAACGGTAGAAGGTCTGCTCCGATATCCCGATCTGTCGGATCAGATCGGCCACAGCCATAGCAACATCTCCCCCGCTTTATTGCGTTTTATATATGGTTCCTAAAATTTGTATCATGGATAAATACAGAGATTCAACCATGACGCTTTTATCTCGCGCGTCTGAAATAAACAAAAGAAGGCACCACTTTTTATCATCAACAATGCCAAGTCTTGCAGATTCATTTTTTAAAACTCACCCTGACATAACAATAACTATCTGCAATGATTGAATATTCCCTCTCATGGCTTTATGGAATATCCCTGATAATTATGATTTTGATTTATGAAAGCATAAACCGAGCAATCGCCGAGCGATCCGGTTCGAGACCGAGGCCGTGACCATTGCCTAATTCGAGATAGCCGGATTTTGGCCATGGCACATCTTTAAACATCGCGCATGACCACGGCATATATTCTACAGTATATCCGTTGGGAATCGCTGCGATCAAATGCAACTGGATTTCGGGAGCAAGATGACTCACCACCCTTTTGCCATATGTATCCGCAAGTTTCGCAATATTTAACCAAGGCGTAATACCCCCGGCGCGAAAAGGATCAATCATCACAAAATCCGGTGCAGCCACATCCAGAAGCTGACGGAAACCATTCAGACCATAAATATATTCGCCAGTCGCAACGGGCATCGGCAGGGCGGCAAGTGCTTTGGCCTGTTCCTTTAAATCGTCATGCGGCGTTGGATCCTCAAGCCAGGAAAGATTAAATTCCGCAAGCAACACTCCCATTTCAATCGCCTGCTGCACGCTCCAGCGCTGGTTGATATCACACATCAGTTCAATATCATCACCAAGTATTTCCCGAACTTTACGGATTCGATCTATTTCAACGTCTGGCCGGTGCTCGCCGGGCAAAGCAAGTTGCATCTTAACTTGCGAATATCTCGCTTGAACCAAACGGCCACACGACCTCACAATGGAATCAGTATCAAGCTCCCGCATGAGAGCACCGCTTGCGTAAGTCGGAACCGGAGAGCCCTTCGCACCCAATAACCGCCACAGCGGCTGTTCTGATATTTTTCCACGCAGGTCCCACAAGGCGATATCAATAGCAGCAAGAGCCAGTGTAAAAATTCCAGCGGGCCCAGAACCACCTGCAGCAGCAATGATTTTGGTGATAATTTCATCATGTTGGGAGACATCAAAGCCAACGCAAAGCGCTGCCATCTCTTCAACAGCAACTTTCAGAGCACGCGAAATTCCTGCGCCAAGAAATGTAAAACCAATTCCTTCTAGACCCGCATCGGTTTTAAACAGCAACAAGACCGTGGGCCGCTTGCCATTCGGATTGGCAGGCTCGCAACCCAAAGGATCATCTGCCGGTAGCCCAAGTAAAAATACTTCAAACCCTGTAATACGCATGAAACAATCAGTCCACAATCGAATGCGTAACAAATTTCGAAATCAGATAAGGCTCCAGGGCTTCGCTACCTCCTTCGGATCCATAACCGCTATCCTTTACGCCGCCGAATGGTGTTTCGGGAAGACCAAGACCGTGATGATTGATTGAAACCATTCCTGACTCAACCGCTTCACTCACCTTTGCTGCCGTGCGCGCCGAGCGTGTATAGGCATAGGCAGCCAACCCATAGGGCAACCGGTTTGCTTCTGCTATCATTGCATCGAAACTATCGAATTGCTGTAGCATCATTATTGGTCCAAAAGGCTCCTCGTTCATAATCCTTGCTGAGTGAGGAACGTTTTCAAGAATTGTTGGCTCGAAAAAATTACCCTGATTGCCAATTCGACGGCCTCCTGTAAGAACTGAAGCTCCATTCTCGACCGCATCTCCTGTTAACACTTCCATGGCTTGTACGCGACGGGGATTGGCAAGTGGACCCATTTCGACATCGGCATCAAAGCCACTTGCTACCTTGATGGCGCGCGCACGCGCCAAAAGATTACCCTTAAAATCGTCATAAACTTTTTCGTGAACAAGAATACGCGTTGGAGACGTACAGACCTGACCGGCATTACGAAATTTGAAGGCGGTCAGTAATTTCGCTGCAAGGTCAATATTGGCATCATCAAATACAAGCGTCGGCGAATGACCCCCCAGCTCCATTGTAACCCGTTTCATATGGGCACTTGCCATGCTTGCAAGTCGTTTGCCTACAATGGTTGATCCGGTGAATGAAATTTTTCTAATTGTTGGGTGAGGTATGAGATATTCCGATATCGCACTAGGAACACCGTAAACAAGGTTGACGACACCTGCTGGGATTCCGGCATCATGAAGCGCTGCGACAATGGACGCAAGAGCAGCCGGAGCTTCCTCGGGACCTTTGAGAATGATCGAACATCCACTGGCCAGTGCAGCGCCAATTTTTCGAGCAGCCTGCGCCAACGGAAAATTCCACGGGCTAAAAGCTGCAACAGGCCCAACGGGTTCCCGCCTCACTGATAACAAAACATCAGGCATTCGTGACGGAATGATACGGCCGTATACACGGCGCCCTTCCTCGGCAAACCAATTTAAAATATCAGCCGACGATTCTACTTCTTGGCGTGCCTGAGCGATCGGCTTGCCTTGCTCCCGTGTAAGGAGAGGCGCGATAGTGTCAACTCGTTCACGGATTAAGGCGGATGCACTACGCATCAGATTACAGCGATCATAAGCCGATACCGCGCGCCATTGATTGAAGCCTTTTTCAGCAGCACGGCATGCCTCGTCAAGATCAGAAAGATCAGCTACAGAAACGTAACCATGCTTTTGACCCGTGGCCGGATCAAAGACATCCAGTGTCTGATTTCCACCGCCATTCCGCCATGCGCCATTGATATATAATTTTACAGTTTCTATCATCGCTCTTTCCGTTCATACTAATGTAATAATATACAATTTCGGTCGTAATAGGCTTTCTTGCTTATCTAGAAGACCCCGTTTCCTGATGGGCCTTTGCTATGATCCTGCTTGATCAAATCTGCCATACGTTCAGCAACCATGATCGTAGGCAGATTGGTATTTGCGCAAGGGATCGACGGCATCACCGATGCATCACACACCCGCAAACCACTCACACCATGCACACGGCCGCTGCTGTCCGTAACAGCTAGCGGATCGTTTGCCTCACCCATGCGGCATGTGCCAACCGGATGCCAAACACCCGTAACGCTCTTGGTAATGTAGGCATCAAGAATTGTATCATCGCGAAGGATTTCATCCATTGAAGCGCCTTCGGTCACAAATTTTCTGATCAGCCAGGGCCGCATGGTTGGCAGAATATCGAGAATTGATGCAAATAATTGCATTACAACCTGATTGCGCAAGCCTGGCGACGAGAATCGCCTTACTCGATCTGAGTAATTGGCCGGAAACGCGACACTGCTTAAACGCGACACTTGTTCCGATTGCGCCAATTCCGAGACAAATCGAAAAGCATTACGCAGACGTATCATGTCACGTTCGTCGGATAGCATCCTGAAATCGACAATAGGTTCATTGTGTAAACCTGAGGTCGCCAACTTCACACTCCCCTTCGAATAAGATTTATTGACCCATACATACAAGGTACCTATCCGGCGGCCCATAGCATGCCAACCGGATCTGGCAATGATCGCCAAACTCATATCTCCTTGCTTGCAACCGTCTATCCCCGATGAATAACGTAAATGTGCTTGTGTATGATGTCTTTCGAATTCTTGCATTCGTGCGGCAGGATCAAGCAGACATGAGACAGAGATAACCGGATGCTCGATCAGATTTCTTCCAACGCCCAAACGATCAGCGACAACTTGAATACCAAGGTCCGAGAGGTCTGACGCAGGTCCAATTCCACTACGCATCAATATCACGGGGCTGTGAATTGTACCACAGCATAAAATCACTTCATGTGCCTTTATCGTCTGGGTTGGCTTGCCTTCGATTACAATATTTGCACCAATCGCCTGCTTGCCCTGAAACAGAATTTGCTCGACAAAGGTTTGTGTGCATATGGTCAAGTTTGTTCGTGCACGAACACTCGGCTCCAGATATGTATATGCACAAGATACTCGTTGCCCTTTTTCATCCACAGAGGCGGCGACAGGCATAATACCGTCTTGCCAAATACCATTCTGGTCTTCAATGAAGGGATAGTTTTGGCTATGAAGTTCTGCGGCAACCGCCCGGACAAAGCCCGACCAATCGGAGGTCGGAAAACGACTTATCGCAATTGGGCCGTCAGAACCATGCAGCTCATTGTTGAAATTCAGATCACGTTCAAGTTTCCGAAAATAAGGAAGGACCGTTTCCCAGTTCCAGCCAGCGGCACCAAGGCTCTCCCATTCATCATAGTCAGACGGTGCGCCGCGATTAGCACAAAGCCCGTTGATTGTCGATCCACCGCCTAGCAGACGCGCCTGTTCATAACGAGCTGTCCGCCCCGCCTCTGGATCGTTTCCACGGCCTCCCCCCAATCTTGCTGTCAGCCCCCGCCATGTATAGTCCGGATTGAAATAAGCCTTGCCAGGATAATTGGATAAAACATCGGGCGATGCCGTTTCTCGAGTGATATCTTTGCCTGCCTCGATCAGTAAAACCGTCTTGCTTGAATTTTCTGAGAGACGGGACGCCAAAGTGCAACCTGCCGAACCTCCGCCAATTATTAGGTAGTCATATACTTTTTGATTGTCCTGAAATTCGATCAAGTCTTTGCCCCATTAGCACCGAGTGCAAGTGGTGACGATGCTCCTGGACGCACAAAAATCCATGTGATCAGTCTTTGCTTGAAAAGCCAGCGGCCATTTTCGCTCTTTTGATATATATCGTCATAATCAGCGACAACCAGTGGCTCGGCCGGGTGAGGCGGATGCCCATCTTGTGCGAAAAGTGTAAGGATGCACGATCCGCCAACAAGATCCTCTGCGATTGGCGTTAGCCGGAGATTACTGAAGATATGGCGTGCCGTACGTGGACCATGTGCTGTGCGGCGGCTATAACTCTCCCGGATTGCCTCTCGGCCGATACTGCGTTCACCGGTAGACCGCCCATAGACACCATCTTCCGTAAATAGTTCAGGAACATGATGCGACTGGTCATGGTCGATGAGATATGCAAATTCTGCGTTTAGAGCTTCGATTTCGAGACGAAGCAACAAAAGAGACATGTCCATCGTCAGTCGATCTCCGAAACTTTACTTGTTAGCGTGCCAATACCTTCAATCGTAACAGACACCGGCCCCCCGAGCTTATGTAAATCAACATTCTGAACAGCTTTTCCAGTTCCGCCAACACGCTTGAGTGCCGTGCCCATCGAAACAATATCACCGGGAAGCAAGGTCATATACCCGGAAATAAAGGCAAGAACTTCCGGGATTTTATGTGTCAGATTCTCTGTGTTGTCCTCGGTTACAAGTTCACCCTTATGGTCACATCGAATTCCGAGAGAATGAGGAGACGGGATTTCTTCGCGCATTGCAATCCAAGGTCCCATAGGAGAAAATGTATCGCTACCCTTATAACGGCCAGGATAAGATACATATGATTCAACATACTCAATGGCATTGGTGCCATCGTTTTTTGGGTGGATAGCACGATAATGGAAAGTATCTTCGCCACGCATGGTCGGCGAGGTAATATCATTATGCACTGTATATCCGAAGACATAATCCATAGCATTTTTCGCACTGATATCCTTAGCCGTCTTACTGATCACAACAGCAAGTTCGGGTTCCGGATGGACGCGCCCGAAATTCGGCTTAATGACAATCGTTTCACCATGGCCAATGAGAGCATTTGCGCCCTTGATAAAAACAGCAGGATGACTGGGCCCTGACATGATGCGATCTGAATTCGCGCTGTTGTTTAAAGCAAGACAGCAAATTTTCGATGGTCGCCGCACGGGAGGATGCCATTCTATATGTTGAGGATCTAGAATTGGACAAGACGTAGCCGTAGCAAGAGCTGCCTGTATCCGTGCTAAAGCGTTTATAGCAGTCGAACCCGCCTCGATAAACTTAATCATATCGTAAGCCCATGGCTCCACGGCTTGTTTAAATACGCGCTGTGCGTCGGGCAGACTTATGATTTGTCCGTTTGGTCCCTCGACGGCAAGAAAATCTTGCTGACTCACTCTTACACTGGCTATTTTCAAGTTATGATACCTTTATTAAATCACCAAAAACGCCCCGATCACAGTCATCATAGGAAACAGATTTCTATCAACCACAGACATCAACAATTACTCGGCACAGTATCAGCAAAGCCGCACCGAGGCGCAAATGGCCTATCAAAGAATTTCAATCATTGAAATATAAGTGAAAACGCTAAATAGTCCGTGATGATCCGTGATAAGTAAAGTGATATATTAGGAGATTGTCATGAAAATCGTCGCTGTTGATACATATCTTCTGTCCTTGCCTTATCGCACGACCGGAGGATTTCATTATATCGCAGGAAGACCTTCGAGTGCGCTGTCCATGCTTCTTGTTCGAGTCTCTACCGAAGACGGATTATCTGGTTGGGGTGAAGCATTCGCACATGCGGGTGGCATAGCCACAAAGGCAATGCTGGACACCTTGGTAGCTCCTTTGCTCATTAACGAAGATTCCAGCAATATTTTCACTTTGATGGAAATGGTCCGACGTAAAATTCATCTTTTTGGTCTAAGTGGTCCAGCAATCTATGCTGTTTCAGGGATCGACATTGCCTTGTGGGATCTGCTTGGAAAACGTAAGGGAAAGTCTGTCAGCGAATTACTCGGCGGACGAAGCCAAGAACTATCTGTATATGCGAGTTTTCTTCGTTGCTCGTCCGAAGATGCTTTAAAAAAAACATGCGAAGACGCAATCGCACAAGGCTATTTGATGGTAAAACTTCATGAGATCACACTTGATCGGATCGCACTTGCCCGACGCAGTTTAGGACCCGATGTTGAACTCGCAGTTGACACCAATTGTCCTTGGACTGTCGATGAAGCGAAACGTATGTTAGATCAAGTCCAAAATCTCAATTTGCTATGGCTCGAAGAGCCATTATGGCCCCCCGATGATTATGCGGGACTTCAAAAACTGCGAAACCGCGGCACGCCAATCTCAGCTGGGGAAAATACGTCGTCGCTGAAGGATTTTGGCAGACTGCTCACTACAGGCGCAGTCGACGTTCTCCAGCCCAGCGTCTGCAAGGTCGGCGGTATTACTGAGATGCTCAAAATTATAGCGCTTACTGAGGCCAGCGGCATCAAAACGGTCCCTCATTGCGGATATATGGGTCTAGGCTATTGTGCCAATCTTCATCTTATTTCAGGGTTAGGACTAAACGTTTCGGCAGAAAGACTTTTTATAGATTTAGAGGTTAACCCGTTCATAACTATGCCCGCCGTCACCGGTGGACGAACCGCCACACCCTCTGGGCCGGGCTTAGGGTGCGATCCAGATATGGATATTGTCAAAAAATATCTTCTTTAAAAATTAATTTAATGTATATTGGGGAGGTGGAAAAACTGGATGGACGCGAAAAATCTGTTAAAATTTCAGAGCATCGCAGTTATGGTGATGTGAGTCTGGTTAAACGTACGCTTGCGGTTCTCGAATGTGTAAACCTTCTGAAATTGATTACGGTTCGTTCAATCAGTGAAGCGTGCTCTATACCGCCAAGCAGCGTCGTACGCATTCTGGAGACCCTTTGTGCAGAAGGCTATCTGGTTCAAATTTCTCGGCGGGAGGGCTACGCGCTAACCTCGAAAGTCAAGTCCCTCAGTGCAGGATTTCAGCGCAATTCTCTGATTGTTGAACTTATACAGCCTGTCATCGACGGGTTAACAAAGGAATATCTCTGGCCATTCGCTGTATCAACACTCGACACTGATGCAATGGTCGTTCAGTATTCATCAATCCCGCTGAGTCCGCTAGCCCATGTAAGAAGCACCTTTCACAAGCGCTTATCGTTGATTAGCAAAGCACACGGACTGGCCTATATGTCCTTTTGCAATAAAAGAGAACGAAAGCTTTTGCTCAAAATGGCATTGGAAAAAGATTTCGTTGAGGACCGTATTGTTTCCAGTAATTATCAATGGCGGCGAGCGTTAAGACAAACTCGGAAATTAGGATATGCTACACGACTCTCAAAAGCCGACAAATCTACGAATTCTCTTGCTGTGCCGATTTTGCTGGAAGAAGGCACGGTTGCCGCAACCATAGGTGTAACATATTTTTTAAAAGCCGTTAAACCGACACAGATTCAGCGTATTATAAAATCGCTCAAAAGCGAAGCCATAACCGCAGCCGAAACTCTTCGAAGGCAGATATAACAACACCGGCCTGTTGTACAAATTCATCGATTGTTTTTCAAACCCATATCACCAGCAATATCGTGAACTAATTCTTTTCTAATGAACCACCATTTGCCCTCTCGTCGTATCCACTGATCCTTGTAAGTGCCTCCCATAACCGGTATTAAATTTTTGCCGTCCTCGCGTATAATTAGATAGTCCGAGACGGATTTTGCACTATCACCATCAACTTTAATTATAATATTCGTTATATAATGCTTACGTTGCGGTCCCTCGCCTTTACGTGGAACAATGCTACTCAGCATTTGCTCAATCTTTGCCCGACCTTGAGCCTCACCATAGTCAGTCGTCCAGATACCATCTTCCGCAAAAAGACTTGCAACTTCGGTAAACCGACATGCATCCAAAGCCTGACAATAAGCGGCCATTAACTCGCGAATAGCGTCCTTATCTTCAAGAACAGACATTGCAGGTTTCTCCTATTTTGCTTGGATTCTTGCTCGCATAAGTTCACTGAAAACGGCTATTTGATAAATACCCTGTCAAGTAATTTCGGCTGCATGAATATCTTGCTATTGCTTTGCACCAACATGTCGTCTGCTGAAATTAAATACCGAACCAATCGCGCCGACGATTCCTTCACGGAAGATCATAACACATACAACAAAAACTGCACCTTGAATAACTGTGACCCAAGCGCCGAACGGGGCAAGATAATATTCCATTGTTGTAACAACTATCGCTCCTATAACAGGACCAGAAACAGTACCAATACCTCCCACTAAGGTCATCATCACTACTTCGGCCGAGGTACCACCACTTACATCAATCAAAGAAGCGACTTCAAAAACCAATGATTTAAGTGCTCCGGCAAGACCCGAAAAAGCTGCCGAAAGTGTAAACAGGGCGACTTTAAAATGATTAACACGATATCCCAATGAAATAGCCCTATCTTCATTGTCGCGGATCGCCTTGATTACCTGACCAAACGGAGAATGAATGACCCTATAAATGAACAAAATAGATGCAACAGTTACACTTAAAATAATAAAATACAGTACAAAATTATTTTCTAAAGAGATGAAGCCAAAAAGCTTATTCCGTGGTACAGCCTGAAGTCCATCTTCACCCCCGGTCACTTTGAGTTGGATACATGTGAAATAAATAAACTGTCCAAGTGCAAGTGTAATCATGGCAAAATAGACGCCTTGGCGTTGAATCGCGATCATTCCGAAAACAAAACCAAGCACACTTGAACAACATACAGCAATCAATACCGCCAATTCGGGGGTAGTTCCCCAGAATTTCAACACATAACCGACAATATAAGCAGCCGCACCAAAATACGCGGCATGTCCAAAAGACAATAATCCGCCAAATCCAAGCAATAGATTAAAAGCGCAGGCAAATAACGCAAAGCACAAGATCTTCATCGCAAAGACCGGGTAGACGACAAACGGAGTTGCTATTGCAACAACAATGATCAGAAGCCACGCTATGTTTTTGGTGATTGACGACAAATCACGCCACCAACGTTCGCCATCCGGTCGTTCCAAAAGCGCGTGCGCCTTTGATCCACCCATTTTCCCGAAAAGACCTTCTGGACGTGTAATCAGGACCAAGATCATAACAATGAAAATGATGATATTTGATGCAGGTGGATAAAAGTATTTTGTCAACGCCTCAATTAAACCAAGCGCAATGCCGGTAACAATCGACCCGCTTATAGAGCCCATGCCGCCGATTACAACGACTGCGAACACGACATTTAAAATATCAACACCCATATTGGGACTGACGGAAAAAATAGGAGCAGCCAAAACCCCCGCGAACGCAGCCAAGGCAACGCCTCCGCTATAAGTCAACGTAATCAGCAAGGGCACGTTGATACCAAAAGCGCCAACTAGAATTGAATTTTCGGTTGCGGCCCGCAAATAGGAACCTAGCTTCGTCTTCTCAATAACCACCCATACCAACGAGCAAATTACAAGAGAAAAACCAATAACCCAACCGCGATAGAGCGGCAAAATCATAAAGCCAAAATCCCAAAGTCCGGTTAATTCCTCCGGAATACTGTAGCGCAAACCAGCACTTCCAAATTGGATCCGTGCCAAGCCCTGAATTATAAGTGCAAGACCAAAAGTTACAAGAAGTCCATAGAGATGGTCTTTATCGTACAACCGACTAATCAACACACGCTCAAGCAAAATACCGACTAATCCTGTCACAACCGGCGAAAGTATGAGAGACCACCAATAATCTACTCCGGCATAAGTCAGCAAAATCCAAGAAATATAAGCACCCATCATATACTGAGCACCGTGGGCAAAATTTACAATGTTTAACATTCCAAAAATGACTGCAAGCCCCAGGCTCAGCAGGGCATAAAAAGATCCATTAATCAAACCTACAGTCAACTGACCGAGCAAAGCGTCTATATTCATTTTTGTATCTGCCTACTTGGTGTTAGCAATCGAGGTAATTTTTTACCTCGATTGCAATCTGTGTAATCACAGCTAATGATGTCTTACTCAATAGTACATCCGGAATCTGCAGGTGTGCGGAAAGCTTTCTCGGCAGGAATGCGAGAAACAATTTTCAAGAAATCCCACGGATATTTTGAGTCCGCTGGTGTTTTAACCTGAACAAGGTAACGATCAAAAGACGCTCTACCATTCTTCATGATTTTGCCGTTTGTCGAAATCAAACCATTAATAGGGGTTTCTTTCATTTTCTTTAGAACAGCCTGAGTTTCCAAAGTATCGGCAGCTTTTACAGCATTAAGATAGTGAGACACAGCAGCGTAAAGCGCTGCATGGCTTTCATTCGGCATCTTCTTCATACGCTCATAATAACGCTTGGCCCACGCACGGCTTTTATCGTCTTGATCCCAATACCATGATTGAAGAAATTGCAGGCCGCCAAGAGTCTTAAGTCCAATTGCATCAATATCGGTAAGAAACAGAATTGGAGCAGCAATCTTCTGCTTTGCTGTAATTCCGTATTCAGACGCTTGTTTCATCGCAGTCACGAGATCTGTACCTGAAAGAGCAAGTACAATTACCTTCGCACCGGAATTTTTGGCAGTCAGGAGATATGATGACATGTCCATTGTGTTTAATGGAACACGGACATTCCCGATGACTTTGCCTCCGGCATCTTCAATCGCTTTTCGTGACACATCCTCAAGCTGATGACCAAATGTATAATCAACAGTTATAAAGAAAAACGTAGATCCGGGTTCCATGGCTAGAGCGGTCATCAAAGGAGCACTGTTAGACCAATTCTCCGCACCCCACTGCATACCGTTCACTGAACACGCTTTACCTATAATGTCCGATGAACTCGCAGTTGTGTATAATGCAATCTTATCAAGTTTACGCGCAACATCCTGAACTCCGAGAGCGATCGCTGATGAGGCAAAATCAACAACAACGCTCACACCCTTATTCTCATACCATTCTCGTGCAATACTGATTCCTGTATCTACTTTATTCTGATGATCGGCAACAAGTACTTCAATTGGTCGTCCAAGGACGTTGCCTCCAAAATCCTCTACCGCCATCTTGGTAGCCGTAACTGAACCGGGACCCCCGCTATCGGCAAAATTACTCGATTGATCGCCCAGCACTCCAATCCGAACAGGGTCAGCAGCCATTGCCAATGGAGCCAATAGAGTTGATCCTATAATAACCGATGCAGCTATTAGTGATTTCAATGCGAACTTCATTTTACTTTCTCCACGTTTCCTAATTTATTTTTCATCAGCGTTTTGAAGTGCTGTTTTATTATTTCTACTTTTACTACTTTTAGACTCTCAAATACCGGTTAAGCTTGTTTAAATTATTATCAATCTCGATATTCAGAAATGTGTCAACAATACGCCCGTCTTGAACGACAAAATGTCGATCCGCGAAAGTTTGAGCAAATCTAAAATTCTGCTCAACCAAAAGGATCGTGAACCCATTTTTCTTAAGATAATCTATAGTTTTTCCTATTTGTTGCACAATCACCGGAGCCAAGCCTTCGGTTGGTTCATCAAGAAGAAGTAATTTGGCGCCTGTACGAAGAATACGTGCCAATGCGAGCATCTGTTGTTCACCACCAGACAATTTGGTCCCAATACTCTTCGTCCGCTCCCTTAAATTTGGAAATAATTCGTATATGGCGTCTAATGACATACCGCCAGGCTTGATCTGAGGCGGAAGAAGTAAATTCTCTAATACCGTGAGACTGGAAAAAATACCTCTTTCCTCGGGAACATAACCCATACCAAGACGGGCAATTTTCCGTGCAGGCAAATTGATAACTTCCCTAGAATTAAAAACAATGGAGCCAGATCGACGGGCAAGGATACCCATAATCGCCTTCATGATAGTTGTCTTGCCAGCGCCATTTCGGCCAAGCAGAGTTACAACTTCGCCGATTGGAACATCGAAAGAAATACCTTGCAAAACAAGACCTTCGCCATACCATCCGTGAAGATCTTTAATCTTCAATAGCGCCAATGGTTCTGATGACACGCTTAATGTAGCACAATCACGCATGGCCTGATCCAATATAGGCCTCAATGACGCGTGAATCTGTCGAAATTGATGAATAACTTCCCTGTGCCAGAATATTACCTCGCGCCAGAACTGTTATGCAGTCTGACAAGGACGCAACAACCGAAAGATTATGCTCAACCATCAGTATAGTACGATTTCCAGACACTGTTCTAATAAGAGACTCTATCAGATCAATTTCTTCACGGCCCACACCAGCCATTGGTTCGTCTAATAACATTAGTTCAGGATCAAGAGCTATAGTCGTAGCTATTTCCAATGCTCGTTTTCGTCCATATGAGAGCTCGATAGCCTTATGATTTCGAAACTCAACCAGATTTACAGATTCCAGCAATGAAATCGCTTGGCTATTCAATTCATCCAGAACTTTTTCTGAATGCCAAAAATCTAAATTTTCGCTACGCTTTCTCTGCAGTGCTATACGAACATTTTCAAGTACGCTCATATGACCAAAAACAGCTGTTATCTGAAATGAACGAACTATGCCCAACCTAGCTACATCTGCTGGTGTAACACCAGTTATATCATATCCGTTGAACATTATTTGACCACGAGTAGGCTGTAAAAATTTTGTTAGCATATTAAACAGCGTCGTCTTACCCGCACCGTTTGGCCCTATAAGTGCATGAATTGTTCCACGTCGCACATCTAAATCCACACAGTCAACAGCACAAAATCCCAGAAAATCTTTTCCAAGTCCGCGAACCGTAAGAATGTGGTCAGTTAACATGCCACTTACACTTCCATAAAATATCACCTAAATTTATATTTAAATGAACCAAATCACTCCACCCAACTGCTTTCGAGATTTCTAATTTGATATTAAGAATTCAGAAAGCTCAGACATAATCATGATATGCTTATCAAGATCACCTCAATGGTGAACCGAGGTCTTGAGTTCATCATTACAATAATCTTGATGAAACTTTACTTAATCGCAAATGGCTTTCAGATTAATTTCACTCAATGAAATATGAAATCCAACACGCTTCATGATGTGATCTGGGATACAACAATTAGGAAACTGGTTTTGAAAGAGGCTGCAAGGGTACCCGAAGTGCAGCGCCAACAAAACTTCTAGGCTCTGCACGCCACCATACTTTTATGGAGTATTTTGCGGCTGAGCATGGTATTTTCGAATGTCCTGCTTGCCGCGTTTGGTTATATTAGATTTAACAGCCCGCAAAAGTACATCACGATTTCTGCTAAAGTAGAACTGCATTTTCATTTAATTTTGCTTCGTGATGCTGAGTAGCATCGCAGGTGTGTTTGCGATGCAGGAGCCAACTACGCAGAAATGCGCTCCATCACTCTCACTTCGGGTTTTATCAATCTTGAAGAAAAGTGATATATCGCAAATAGACGACCTAGGCAGGGTTTTAACACCCTGAAAAGATTAAAGAGATTCGGTCAGAACTTATGAGGAGCAGGTTCGGTCGGAATGAGACAGAAAGCCTTTTGAGACCGAATTTTACCTCCCGCACAGTCGAAGAGGTTCAGATGATTTAGGCAGGGCCTTTTGAAACCAAAACAAATTTGGTTTGGAAAATTGGCTCTGTGAGAGTTTGCGAAGGTTAGCTGGCGGTGCAAGGAGGATACAAACTTGAACTATGTATTGAGAAATAAATCACACATAAGTCTTCTTCGGTGAAAAATTCCAAACTTTGGATTTCACCCAAAACATTGCTTACTGTCATATAATCTACATTATGTGACAAGTTCTAAAAACCGGTTCAACCTATTATTGTGAAAATATTCCCCTAGAAAACAAAAACTATAATTCAGGCTGAACGCCATAATATGCGTAGCAATTATACGCGTTGCGAAAATCCGGCGGCAGCACGGAGCGTGCCCAGCATAGATTGCGCCACCGGTGTCAGACGGTGTCCAAGAGCAGTAATGATGCCGCTAACCCCGAGGCGGAGATCAAGAGGCAAATCAAGCTGCACAAACTGCCTGGATACTAATAAGGGCGCTGCCACATTAACCGCTAATAGTGCCAACATGTCGCTCTCCTGCAGGAGGCTCGTAATAACCGGCATGGATGGCGTTTCGACAACATTCTCAGGTAGGGCGAGACCAGCACGAAGAAATTCTATGTTAAGACGATCACGCATGACATTGCCTTCCGGCGGCAATACCCAGGTAAAGTCGCGGGTATCCGCCAAGTGAGTCCGCTAACCTCCGCCAGCGGCTGACAAGGGTGGGCCATCACTTGACGTTCATTTTCTCCGATTGCTTAAAAAAAAGACCTCTGCCGAAGCTTGGGGAGAATGCACGCGGGCATGGTGTTGTCGATTTGGCGCAAGTCGGGGTAATTTTTTAGATGAGATTTCTGCTTTCCCTAGATATAAGATTGATTTGATGATATTTGGGTTGAAGATCAAATCGATAATTCTTG
>Ga0136644_10002128_pt1 | contig 15308 bp, 16 predicted proteins | sample C_130820_EF_Meta_FD_94780 | JGI IMG/M metagenome (GOLD analysis project Ga0136644, IMG submission 94780) | Freshwater microbial communities from Lake Croche, Canada to study carbon cycling - C_130820_EF_MetaG (v2) (version 2) | ecosystem: Environmental > Aquatic > Freshwater > Lake | place... | reverse complement strand
CTGGGGCACGGGTTTCAATGGCGAGCTGAAGATCAAAAACACCGGCACGACGGCGATCAACGGCTGGACGATGGAGTTCGACATGAAGGCGAACATCGTGAACATCTGGAACGCCGTGATCGTGAGCCACGTGGGCACGCACTACGTGATCAAAAACGCGGCCTGGAACGGCACGATCGCCGCCGGTGCCGAGATCTCGTTCGGCTTCCAGGCCGACGGCATCGCCGGCGAACTGCCGTCGAACAAGAAGGTCAACGGAGTGCTGGTTGCGTAGGCGAGCGGGTGGCGGGCCCCGGACGACCCGAACGGCGATGGAAAGGGCGTATCGATTCCGGATCCCCAGAGTTCGTCGCCCGTGACGCGATCCCATCGAAGGCATGGGCCCGCAGGAAACTGCACGTCGCGAATCCCCGTCAGGCGGCGACCTTCACAGTCATTCTTCGCGCACTGCTCTTGGCCCGTCGTGCCGCTGGTGAAAGAAGTCGAAGTCCGCATGACCGCCTTCGGCCGCCGACGACAGGTTGAAGGAGAACACGCCGACTTTGGTGCCCTCATACCATGCGGTGCGATAGGGATGGTCGCGGTCACCCAGCGGCTCGAAGCGTTCACCGTCGAGGCTGTAGTGCATCGTGCCCGTGTAGTGACGATGTTCGAGCTTGAGCCAGATGGCGTCCTGTGCGAGTACGGGACCATCCGTGAATCCGCCTGGGCCGTCGTGGGCGGTGCCTTTGCCGAAACGGATGCGTTTGGCACCGCCCTCTTTGGCGACCCCGATCCATGTGTAGTCGTCGCTCATCGTGCAGACACCCGCGACCTGGCCATCGATCATGTTCGTCGTGTCGAGCTTCGCGACGGCATCGGACCTGCCGCCGTAGAGCCGCTGGACCAGCGTGTTGTAGGCGAAGAGGAGATGGCCATCGCGATATTCGACCTTCGTTCGGCCGAACTGGGAAATGCCACCCTGTGTGTTGAGATGCCGCGCCGTGAGGCGCAGGTGTCCCGGCCGCGCGGTGAGTGACCAGCGCGAGTCGTCGGGGTCGTGATTCCAGGCCCATTGACCGCCGAGCAGACTCGCATCGAAATCATCCGAGGCGTCCGCCGCGTCGATGGGCTGGATCGGAAGTGCGGGCTTGGCGTGTGGCTCGGCCAGCCCCACCGGTTCACCGATGCCGTCGCCATCGGAGTCCACGCCGATCCAAGGCCAGCCGTCCGCCGACCAGCCCGCAGGCTCCAGGTACAGTCGGCGGCCATAGGCTGCGAAGAGATTGTAATCGTGGTGCACGAAGGCCCAGCGGTCGCCGCTGACCTCGACGAGCGATCCCTGTGCGGCGTTGATGTCGGCCTTGCCTGCATGGAAAATCTTCCGGCCCTCATACGGCCCGTAGAGCGACGTGGAGCGGTAGACATACTGCGCCTTGTCCCTGTTTTTGCCGGTGGAGGCCACGGAGATGTAATAGAAGCCGTCGCGCTTGAACACCTGAGGGCCCTTCGGCGGAATGTCGTCGATCACGACGGTGCCCCGATCCAGGATGGCATCGAAGGTGTCGTTCAGGCGGTGAACGCGAAGCGGGCCCGGATTGCCGACGAGGAACAAGTAGCCTGTGCCGTCCTCATCCCAGAACGGACACGGATCCTCGAAGTCGCCCGGGATGTTCTCCGAAAGGCTCGCCGGCTCACTCCACGGGCCTTCCGGCGCATGGGCCCTGCAGACAAAGCCCCGGTACTTCGTGCTCCAGTTGAACATGTAATAGGTGCCACGGAAGAACCCCACCTCGCCATCCTGGGATCCGGCCGAACACGCCTTGCCGGGGAATGTGAAGTCTGCATGAACTCCGCCGAGTCGCGAGTAGATGCGACCGGCATGAGTCCAGTTCACCAGATCCTTCGATGCCAGCAACGGCATGCCCATGAAGTGATGCGAGGCGCATGTCAGATAGAACGTGTCGCCCGCCTTGAAGACACACGGGTTGTTGTAATCGGCCCACACGATGGGATTGCGATAGGTGCCGTCTCCCTGATCTCCCCAGGCCGGCCTGGTTGCAGGCTCGGCAGCGTGACCGCCGGCGACTGTTGAAAGCAGGATCGCGGCGCACAGTCGGCGGCGAATCATTTCAGGTTGCACGATTGGCCCGTCCGCTCGAAGTATTTCCGCAGCACGAGCAGCGACGCGAGCAGCTCGCGGCGCGGGTCGCGAAACTGCCGCACGTAGGCGTGGGCGTTGCGGGAGATGCGCTCGGCCTCGGCGGGATGGGCGATGTAGTGCCGCAGCTTCTCCTCGAGGTCGGCGTAGTCGGGGCGGATCTCGATGTAGTGGTGGTCGGGCACGAGCGTCCCTTCCATGAACCAGGTCTCGTACGTCGGCCGCGGCATCACAGCCACGGAGTTCGACGACATCGCCCACTTGAGGTTGCTGGCGACGTCGTTGCCCTCGAGCGAGATGATGAACTTGTAGCGCAGGTGGTCGTGGAGCGTGAGCGGCCGACCCCGCCATTCGGGCGGCGCTTCGTCGCCGTCCTTCACAGAGGCGGCGTCGCAGAGCGGGTGGCCGTGGAACATCTCGAGGAACCGCCGCCGGTGCGGCTTGTGGCGGATGCTGCCGCGGAAGATCGCCTGGTCGCGCTTCTCGGCGAAGGAACGGCCGTCGTCGAGAAAGATGAAGTGCCGCACCTTGTCGAGATTGAGGAGGACGGAGTTGCGGTTGTCGCCATGGATCGGCCGGCTCTTCACGATCGACGGGTGCGCGGGCACGTGCCTGATGTCGCCGAAGAGGTGGTCCCAGCGGAGCGCGGGGTCGAACCAGCGCACGTATTCGTAGGAGTCGAAGAAGTAGACGGTGAGCTTCCGGCCGAGGCGGAGGTCGCCGATCCGCGGGGCCGACGCGGGGAGCGGCGTGGGGCCGTCGAGCTTGTTGCAGTAGTCCACCCTCTCGAGGATCGCCTCTCGGTCGGGCCGATCGTCGAGGGAGGCGAGCGTGGCTGCGAGCCGCCGTCGCACGAGCGCCGGCGGCGTGCACCAGCGGAGCAGGTTTCGCGCGTAGTACGGCGCCTTCGTGTTCTTGCCGGTGGCGAAGATCGACCGCAGCATGGGTGGATGGCACGGGTCGGGGAACGACCGGCTCGCGAGCCGTTTCGCTCGCGAGATGATACAGTATGGCCCCTCCACCGTCAGTCGTGTTGGCCGAACGTCGTGACCCATGAGCAGAGCCGCCGAGGCCGGGATCGTCGTGCTCGCCGTGCTCGCGTCCGCGGGAGCGTTCACCTGGCTCGGGCCCGTCCTCAAGCCCTTTCTCGTGGCGGTGTTCCTGTTCTACGTGACGCAGTTCGGCGCGAAGACGCTCTCCCGGATCGGGCTCGGGCCGCGCACGGCCTACACCGGGCTGCTCGGGATCGTGATCATCCTCGCCGTCCTCTTCGGCCAGCTCGTCTACCGTGAGGCGGCGATCTTCGTGAACAAGTGGCCCAAGTACGAGGGCCGGATCACGAAGGCGATCGATTCCCTGCCGCAGATCGACCAGTTTCTGCCCGCGTTGGCCGGCTTCGGCCGCTCCGCCACGCCGGTTGCCGTTCCCCCGGCCGCACCTGCCGAGCCCCCCTCGGGCGGGCAGCTCGGCGGGCTGTTCGGCAGCTTCTCGAAGTCGGCGCTCGACTACGTGCTCCGTCACACGCTGGGAGTCGCCGAGATCTTCGTGCTCGTGCTCGTGTATCTCGTGTTCCTGTTCGTCGGCAGCCGGAGGCTTCCGGAGCGGATCCAGCGGGCCTTTCCCGGCGAGCAGGGAGAGCGGCTGCTCTCGATCGGAGCCGGAATCACCCGGTCGATGGAGCGGTTCATGGCGGTGAAGACGATCGTGGGCCTCGGGATGGGGGCGACGGCCGGGCTCCTGATGTATGCGTTCGGGCTCGACCACTGGCTCCTGTGGGCGTTCCTGTTCTTCGCGTCGAACTACATCACCTACATCGGCAGCATCGTGGCCTGCATTCCCCCGATCGTGATGGCGTTTCTCGACCTCAACAGCGTGATGGCGGCGGTGGTGCTGGGCGGGCTGCTCGTGGCGAACCGACTGCTGTGGATCGACTTCGTGGAGATCCGGATGTCGGGCAGGGAGCTGAACCTCGACCCGACGCTGATGTTTCTCTGGCTCTCCTACTGGGGCTGGGCCTGGGGCGTGCTCGGCCTGCTCCTCGCCTACCCGATGATGGCGGCCGTGAAGATCGCCCTCACGCACGTGAAGGGGGCCGCCGGCTGGGCCGTGCTGCTCAGCGAGGAGTAGCGGCTCACCGTGCCGGGGGGCCGCCCGCCTCGAGCGCTTCCCAGCGGGCGAACGCCGCGGCGAGCTGCGACTCGAGCTCGCGCAGGCTGGCCTGCTCGCGGGCCAGCACGTCGCCGGGCTGCCGGTAGTAGTCGGCCCCCGCCATCGCCGCGTGCCGCGCGGCGATCTCCGTCTCCAGCGACTCGATCATCCCCGGCAGCGACTCGAGTTCGCGCTGCTCCTTGAACGAACGCTTTCTTCTCGCGTTGTCGGCCGCAGGCGCTGCCGCCGCGGGCGGACGAGCGGGGGCCGCCGCAACCGCGCACGCGGCCCCCCTCTGCCGCTGCCAGTCGGAATAGCCGCCGACGTATTCCTTCACGGTGCAGGCCTCCCCCTGGCCCGCCGGCTCGAACACGAGCGTGCTCGTGACCACGTTGTCGAGGAACGATCGGTCGTGGCTCACCACGAGGACCGTCCCCGAAAACTCCACCAGCCGGGCCTCGAGCATCTCGAGCGTCTCCGCGTCGAGGTCGTTCGTCGGCTCGTCGAGCACGATCAGGTTGGCCGGCTTGGCGAACAGGCGGGCCAAGAGCACCCGGTTGCGCTCGCCGCCGGAGAGAAACTTCACCGCCGTGCGGGCCCGGTCGGGCGTGAACAGGAAGTCCTGCAGGTAGCCGTTCACGTGCCGCGGCTGGCCGTTGATCTGCACCGTCTCGTAGCCGTCCGCCACGTTGTCGGCCACGGTCTTCTCGTCGTCGAGCTGGTCGCGGAGCTGGTCGAAGAAGGCGATCCGCAGGTTCGTGCCCAGTCTCACCGAGCCGTCCGTGGGCGCGAGTTCGCCGAGCAGGAGCCGCAGGAGCGTGGTCTTGCCGGAGCCGTTGGGGCCGATGATGCCGATCCGGTCGCCGCGCATGACGGTCGTCGAAAGCCCGGCGATGATCGGCCGCGCGCCGCGCAGGAACGAGACGCCCTCGAGCGCGGCCACGAGCGCTCCGCTGCGGTCCGTCTCCTGGATTTCGAGCTTCACCCTCCCCACGGCCGCCCGCCGCTGGCTGCGTTCGCGCCGCATCGCCTCGAGGGCCCGGACGCGGCCCTCGTTGCGGGTGCGGCGGGCCTTGATTCCGGTCCGGATCCAGACCTCCTCCTGCGCGAGCTTTCTGTCGAACAGCGCGTCGTGCTTTTCCTCCGCGGCGAGCGCCTCCTCCTTCCGCACGAGAAACGTGTCGTAGTCGCACGACCAGTCGAAGATCCGGCCCCGGTCGATCTCGAGGATCCGGTCGGCGATGCGGCGCAGGAAGGTGCGGTCGTGCGTCACGAACATCAGCGTGCCCCGCCAGCGGCCCAGAAACGTCTCGAGCCACTCCACCGCCTCGATGTCGAGGTGATTCGTCGGCTCGTCGAGCAGGAGCAGGTCGGGCTGGGCGACGACCGCCCGTGCGAGCAACACCCTGCGCTTCATGCCCGCCGAGAGCGACTCGAAGGCGGCGGTGCCGTCGAGTTCCATCCGCGCGACGATCCGGGCGACTTCCTGCTCCCGCTGCCAGGCGTCGGTGGCCGCGGCCGGCAGCCCCGTGGCGACGACGTCGTGCACCGCCCCGGCGAGATCCTGCGGCACGTCCTGCTGCAGCAGGGCGACCGTCGCCCCCGGCGCCCACGCCACCTCACCCGCGTCGGGCTCGACGGAGCCGGCGAGCAGCCGCATGAGCGACGTCTTGCCGGCGCCGTTGCGGCCGAGCAGGCCGATCCGCTGCCCGGCCTCGACGTGGCAGGTCACGTCGTCGAGGAGCGGCGGGCCGCGAAATCGGAGCGACAGGTTGCGCAGCGTGACGAGCGGCATCCCGCCATTCTACGACCGGTCGATCCCGCCAACAGCACGCCGACGCCGGCCTGAATCGAAAGCAGCGAGGGAAACCCGAAGCGCGCGGTGACGTCGCTTCCACTTCCAGGCGGGATCTCAGGACCTCGGCAGGTCATTCGTGGCTGCCGAACGAGCGGGTGAGGATCCGGTCGAGGGTGCCGTCCTCGCGCATCTGGAGAATCGCGGCGTTGAGGTCCTCGCGGAGGGTGCTGCCGGCGGGCAGGCCGAACCCGTAGTCGAAGAGTTCGAAGATCGGGCCGACGATCGCCACGTCGCGACGGTCCGGCCTGCCGAGGAGCTTGCAGAGCTGCAGATTCTCCGACACCACGGCCTCGACCACCCCGGCCTGGAGCGCGTCGATCGCGGCATCGATCGTCGGATACTCGCGCGGGATTCCGCCCCGGCCGCGCACCGACGCGATGACCACCGTCTGTTCCTGGCAGCCGACGACGCGGCCGGGCAGGTCGCGCACCCCGCGGATCGTCCCGGTGACCCGGTCTTCGGTCATCGAGGCGGCGAGCAGGCCCGTGAACGAGGCCGCGAGCACGATGCCCCCCACCATCCACGCGAAGGCGAGGACGCGCCCCAGCACGCTGTCGACGTGCTTGTCGTCGCAGCCGCCGGTGACGATCGTCGAGGCGATCCACCACATGGCCTCCCCCGGCCCCTGCGGATACCGGTCGGGAAACGACCGGGGGTTGTGCCCGCGCTCGAACCACCAGAGCAGGTGGCCGGAAACGACGGCCAGACCGATGACCGTCGCGAGAAGGCCGAGCAGCTGCCGCACGGGAAGTTCGCGGAAGGCGTCGAGCAGGCCCGTACCCCGCCGTTCGCGCACGGCGACCCGCAGTCCGGAGTGGACGACCGGATGCGTGAGGTCGATCTGCCGCTCCCGCTCGGCCGTGATCGCCATCGGCCCCAGCGCCACGTCAACGGTGCCGGCGGCGAGCGCCGCGAGCTCCTCGCCGAACTTTTCCTGGTGGATGAATTCGGTCCGGCGGCCGAGCCGTCGGGCGAGGTCGTCCCAGATGTCCACGACCGGCCCGACAGGCCGCTCCCCGCGCCACTCGGCCGCGGCGGCGATCGGCGCCACGGCCACGCGGAGCGGCGGCATCGCGTCCGACTGCTCCGCGAGTCCGCGGGATGCGGCGGCCAGCATGAGCAGCATGCCGGCGGCGGACTTCACGCTCCCGGTTCCTCGTCGCGCCTCGTGGACCATCCAGGTCACCGCTCCCTGCCCTCGGCCGCTTCCGTCCTCGCCCGCTCCAAGTCTTGGAGCCGTCTCGGAACCCGCTGCACGTCTCGGAGGATAGGTCGGAAGCCGTCACTTCGGCAAGCAGCAGCCCGCACTCCGTCGGGTGTGATGACCTTGAGATGCACTCGCTGGATCGGCTACCGTCCGCCGCCCGGGCGTGGCGCTCGGGAATCTCGCACCCCCGAGGCCGAAGCATGAACGCCTTCTCCCTGGTTCGCCATCCACGGGCCGCGCGGCGCGTGCCGGGCCTCGAGTCTGCGTGGATCGCGGCTGCACTGTTCGCCACCGTGTCGTGTGCCCCCACCCGCGCGGCCGACCCACTCGACCACGCGCCCAACGGCACGATCGAAGGGCACCCGGCGCTCGCCCGTTCGCCCCGGCACACCACGACCGCCCGCGGCCATCAGGGAGACGCCGTCAACGTGGCGTTCGTCGGCACCGAGGAAGACCTGCACCGCACGCTCGCCGCTGCCGGCTGGTATGCGGCCGACCCGATCACGCTCAAGACTTCGGTCGAGATCGCGGCCGATGTCGTGCTCCACAAGCCCTATGCCCATGCCCCCGTGAGCGATCTCTTCCTCTGGGGCCGCAGGCAGGACGCCGCCTTCGAGCAGCCCGTCGGCGACAGCCCGAAGCAGCGGCACCACGTGCGGTTCTGGCGATCGCACGAGCGCGATCGCGCCGGCCGGCCGCTGTGGCTCGGCGCGGCCACGTATGACGAGCGCGTCGAGATCAGCCACACGACGTGGGGCATCACGCACAAGATCAGCCCTGACATCGACGGCGAACGCAACAAGCTGGTGGCCGACTCGATCCGGGCCGGAGCGCTCGACGGCTACTATTGGGTCGATCGGTTCCACGACCAGGCCAAGGGCACGAACGGCGGCGGCGATCCCTACTTCACCGATCGGCGGCTCGCCGTGGGAGTGATCGACGTCCGCCGCTGATCGCCGACGGCCTACTTCAACACCGGCATGCCCGCCGTCGCCCGGAGGCGGTTGAGCACGGTCCACGCCTGCGGCTCCTTGCGAAACAGCCCGGCGAGCTGGCTGGCCGTCACCCCCAACGCGGCGGCCGTCTCCGGCATCGAGAGCCGATGTGCCGCCAGCTGGTCGAGGGCCTCGGCGACGAGCGCGGGATAGTCGTCGTGGGTGGCAGCGACCACGACCCGCCCATCGCGCACCCGCGACAGCCACAGCGGCGAAGGGCCGCCGCGAGAGGGCGTGCGGTGGTCGAGGGCGAGCCGGAGCCGCAGCCGGCGGATCGCCACCTGCCGATTCTCCTGCTGACTGCGCCGCTCCGACGCCTCGGCCGAGATCCCCGTGGGCCCGTGGACGAGCACGACCGCCGTCTGAACCTTGTTGCGGTGCTGCCCGCCGGGGCCGGTGCGCTTCGTCGCGCGTTCCTGCGTCCGTGCGAGCAGTTCGTCGATGGGCAGCGCGGCTGGATGCATGGCCGTCACGGACGCACGCCCTCGCGGTCGAGCCGTCTGCTCCCGCTACTCGTTTGCCGCATGCGTCCCGCCCGCGGCCACGTGCGTGACGACGCCGTGCGGCTCGAGCTGGAAGATCTGCACGACCGTGCCGCTCGTGAACGCGTGGACGATCGCCCCGGTCGCAGGCTCGACGACGACGGCGGCCTCTCGCACCCGGCGGCCCGTGAGACGCTGAATCTCCTTGCGCAGTTCGTCGCACGACACCGCGAACAGCGCGCGGTGGTATTGCTCGACCTTCGCCGCGCCCGACTCGGTGCGGGCCAGGATCTTCTCGGCCGGCGTCAAGGCCTCGTGCAGCGTCAGCACCACCGTTTCGTCGCTGGCGACGACGGTCACCGCCTTCGGCGCTTGTCCGGTGCGCTCCGACTGCATCGACAGGGCGATCTGCGCCAGTTCCTCCGTAAAATCGCTCGCTCGCACCTTCTCACTCATTCAAGGGGCTCCTGGGGAAAGGAATCGTTCTGGTGCGGTCGATGATCCGCCGGACACTGTAGCACTTCAGTCCTCGAGGCGACGGTGGGTGCGGCCGAACTGATGCGGGGTGATGCCCGTGAGGCTGCTGAACACCCGTGTGAAATGGCTCTGCGAACAGAACCCGAGTTCGAGCGACAGTTGGGGGAGCGACACTTCGCCCGCGCTCAGCATCGCCAGCGACTGCCTGATTCTTCGACGATTGATGAAGCGGTTGAGGCTCAAGCCGGTCGATTGATGGAATTTTCGCGCGAAGTGGCTGGGCGACAGGCCGAAGCCACTGGACACCTGCGCGAGCGACACGCGGGTGCCGAGGAGACCGTCCACCCGCTCGACGATCTGCCGCATGACGTGCGGGGCGAACACGCTCGTATCCCTCCGCCATTCGGGGGCCCTGCCCCCCGCGAGCGCGCACAGCCGCATGACGATCTGCCGGGCTGCGATCTCGTCGCCGATCTCCTCCGACACGAGGCGACGCCCTCCCCCGCCTGCCAGCCGCACGAGACCGGCGTGCAGCACGGCATCCCGCACCACCGGCATGGCGTGGACTCCGTCTCCCAGGTGCATGCCGTCCGACAGGCACAGGTCGGCCAGATGATCGACGGGCAGGAACATCGCATAGGCCTGGTAGCCGGTGGTGGTCGTGATGGCGAACTCGTGCGCGGCGTGGTCGCACGGATAGAACCCCACGTCGCCCGAGGTCGCATGAAATGGCGTGGCTTTGCCCCGCGACGTCCACATCACCTGAGCCTCACCCGACGTCGTGAGGAACAGCCGGTGGGTGACGCGCCGCTCTTCAAAGACCTCGAACACCTGCGGAGGATGGACGGTGAGCCAGTGGGCGAACCACGAATGATGCGGATACGGCGACAACTCGGGTCCGTCCATCGTCGCCCTGTGCCTGGTGCAGGCCGCGTCGATGCGAACAGATCATCACGACGCCACCCTCCGGAGCATCGTACGCATCGAAAGCAGTGAGTCTATCGACAATCACTCCGGAGAAAAATCTCGTGCGCATATGGTGACAAACAGCGTGACTCAGAAGAAAGAAAGAAAGTGGATTGGAAAGCGTGTGCGGTGATAGAGCCCGCCGCCCGATCCGGCTATGGTCTTCCCCATGGCCGGGCACGAGGCGTCGGCTGCTTCACCAACATGGAGGTTGAAATGCCGTCACGCATGAACCGAGCATCCGCTCCTTCCGCGGTCCTTCTGCTCGCGGAAATCAAAGCCGCCCTGGAAACCTTCGACCGCGGCGAGGCCAACGCCTTCGACGTGGTGGATGCCATTCTCGTGGCGGTCCAGGCCCACGAGGCGGCACGATCCCGACGCGAGGCGGCCTAGTCCGCTGCGGCCGCGACCGCGGTGGCGATCACGGTCGGAGCGATTTCCGTGCCAGCCGTCGTGGGGGCCGAATCAGTAGCGACAGCCGACGCCCACGTTGGAAAAAAAGGCGGGCGACGTCTCATTGAGTCCCCAACCGACGCGCAGGCCGATCTCGAGATCCTCGGTTGCCAGCACGTGACCACCGAAACTCGCGTATTGAATATTGAGCGGCACCTTCTTCTGAGAACTGAAGATGCCGAAATATTCGGCATGCAGGTTCCAACGCTCGCCCACGGGAACCTTCACCACGGTCGATGGCGCCCACTGATTGAAGGAGTCCCCCACTTCGTAACCGGTGCCATACCGCATCGCGGTCGTCCATTCCCACCCATTCCGGAACCGCCAGCCGAACGCCTCGCCTGCGACGAGCGTGGACTTCATGGACGGGCCGGAGACGGGCGTATAGCCCTGGATGATGGCGGCCGACCGTGGCAGCCAGCCATCCTGCTCGGTCGTCTCGATCTTGGTGCCATAGAGGATCCGGCTCTCGTCCTCGGTCACGATATCCTCACCGCCGAACTCGCTGCCCGAGACCGTGCCCGGCCCGCCGCCCTCATAATTGAACCCGAGGCGGGCCTCGATCTTTCGCGCGATCCCGCGGCGCACGAGCAACTCGGGGACGCTGTGGGCTTCGGGGCCGACCCGGTTGTCGATGAACGAATACGAGGCCTCGAGGATCGAGGTCCGGTCACCAGCGGTCGTGGGCGCGAACGTGAACGAGTCGCGGTCGGTCTCGAACTCGCCGCGACCGACGGCGGCCCCTTGAGCAAAGACCACCGGCAGTGACGCCGTGACCGCGAGCATCACAACGACGGGGCACGCGCACCAAGATTTCCGCATGATTCCTGATCGGAAACCCCGCCCCACCACTTGAAACCCCGCCGCCCAACCCCGGCAGCGGGCCCGGAAAGCCGCGTTTTGCCACGCCCAGCGAAGCCCTGCCCCAAACGCCGCCAACCGCCTATTTCGCACGCTCCTCCGGCAACGCGTGCCCGAAGACCGACCACACGACGCCGTCGCCGATGATCGACAGGGTCATGCGCCCGTCGGTGCTGACGATGACGCTCACGACGCGGCCATGCTCCACCCCGGAAAACACACGCTGCCCGTTCACGTCGTGGACGGCGTCGAGTTTCGTCACTTCGCCGCGCCGCGACTCGGGGGCGAGCACTGTCAGTTCCTTCTTGTCGGCATCGAGGCGAAAGAACGTGGGCCGCTCGCGGTCGCCCAGATCGGGCGGGCCGACGGTGCCATCCTCATCGACCGCCAACGCCGACGCGACCGAACAGATCCAGGCCTGCGCAGCCCGAGCCCGGGGCTCCGCTGCCACCAACGCGACCGCCGTCGCCAGCATCATCAAGATTGATTTCGTCATCATGCACTCACTCCGTGATGGATTGATCGTTCGCCATACGCCGCACGCAGCCGTGCCGGCTCGCTACCGCACCGTGTATCCCTTCGCTTCCATGGCGGCCATGAAGTTCCTATTCCACAGGGCAAACTGCTGCTGATAGGCCGCCACGGCCGAATCCGCCGTGCCGCCAGCCGCCTTCGTGGCCCGACGCGAACGCACGCCCCCCGTCAGCCCCAGCGACGTCGCACCGATGGCCGCCCCCTTGCCGGCGTCGCCTGCAATGGCGCCGATCGCGACTCCGGCGATTGCCCCGCCCGCCGCCCCCTTGATGGCGCCGCCACGAGCCGCCGCTCCGGCCGCCGTGGCCGCCTGCGTCTGCTGATCCAGAATGGCCTTGGCCTGATACGGATCCCAACCGGTCTGCTTCGTGGCCCAGTCATAGGCGGCGGACTCGTCGGCCTTCTGCTGCTCCGGGCTCTGCCCCCTGGCCGGGAAGATCGCCAGGTTGCCAGGGTTGGTGCTCAATGCCGGCGGGCCTGCGTGCGTCATCGTCGCCATGATCAGGGCCGTGATCATCGCCACCATGAACATCCGCGCGCGCTTCACGCGATCGACGCTGTCGCTCATCGGTTTCTCCTGAAATGGGTCGTGCATCCAGGAAGTTTCATAACACCCGGTCGCGTCATCGCGGAAGACGAGTTTGCACATGAGAGAAGCCGCGGCTCGGGCCGCCCGGCACTGGCACGACGGCGCTTCCGTGAAACAGACCGCGAGGCAGGCGAAGACACGAGTGGAGCGAAGTGGCTCGCCACCACGACGACCCTCCGATCACCCGCCGCGCAGCACCTTCAGAATCCGCGCGGCGGCATCGTCCGTGTGGCGGCCCGATTCCAGCGCCAGGATCACACCGTCGCGGGCCACCACGAGCACGTGGATCTCGTTCACCGAGTCGAGCCCGCACGACTTCAGGAACGCCTGCCGGTCGGTGTACGCCGTCCACACGTGGCTGCGGGCATCCTTGCCGGGAATCCCACGCTGCATCCCGGTGTCGATGATCCAGCGCATCACCATCCCCGGCTCGTCGATCACCGGCATCTCGACCCACGGCAGCGTGTTCCCCGGCTGCGTGAGCCCCATGCCCGTTGTCCAGGTGTCTATCGCCGCCTGTTGCTCCTGCTCGTATCCGAGGATCACGAGCGTGCGGTCGGCCGGGAAGTCGGCGGGCGCCTTCCAGGGCTTTCCGTTGAGGTCCTTGCCGGTCACTGCGGGCAATCGCGGGGCGGGCGTCACGTCGGCGGCCTCCGATATCGGAAAAAACCCCTGCGCTGCGATCGCGGTGGCAAGCAGGGTGAAGATCGACCAGCGAAAACGCGTTGCCATGAAGGTTGCCACGAAGAAGGCCTTCGACCCCGGGGACGACGGGCGATGAAGTTCACCCTGGAAAGCAGCGGCCAAAATCCTTGAGTCGCGAAAGGCCGCCGGTCACGCGGATCTTTCCGCGGATGATCGCCCACACGACCGACCGTTCCTTGCGCAGGAACCCGAGCCAGGTGGCGGCGTCGGCGCGGATCGTGCAGTCGGGGGTGCCGACGAGCCCGGGACGCACATCGAGCGTCTGATTGCGGATCGTGACGGTCGCCTCGGCCGTCTCCGTGCCGGTGAACAGCAGGTGGTAGACCGCGTCGATCCCCTTCGCCTTGCCCGACTGGAAGACGACCTTCAGGCCGTCGAGGAAGCCGTGGATCGTGGACGGACGGATGCCGGTGACCCGCTTCGGCGTCTTGTGGGGAAACGTCTTGCTGACGTGCGCTTCGGCGTCGGAGTCGGCCACGACGTAGACGACCTCCTCCTTCTGCTGCAGCGGCTTCACGAACTCCGACACGAATCCGCCGCGGTCGTCAAGAAACGGCGCGATCACGTCCTCGCCGGCCGGGCAGACCGCCAGGCAGTAGGCTGCCTTGTAGTTCGCGCCGAAACTCAGACTCTGCCACATCGACACCGACTCCTGGTCGCTCACCCGGTTGCGATACTCCCGCGCATCGCGGCTGTCGGCGACCGTCTCCACCCAGTCGGTGAAGCCGTTCATGAACTCGCGGTAGTTGTGCGTGAGGCAGGAACCGGCGTCGAATCGGCCGTCGGCCTTGATCGCACCCACGGGGCACGCGGCCACGCACAGCTTGCAGCTGACGCAGGGATCGTAGGCGACCGGCTTCGATTCCTCGTCCACCTCGGCCCCGAGCAGCACGGTGCCGAGCAGGATGAAGGAGCCAAACCGGGGATGGATCACGTTGCGGTGGATGCCCATCTGCCCGAGGCCGGCGGCGACCGCGACCGGCTTGTGCGACACCACCCAGATCTTCCCGGGGAACTTCGACGCCTCCATGGGGAATCCCACCGGCGCGTTCATCGCCCGGATGCCCTCCGCCTCGAGCGCGCGGACGATCTCGCGAGCGGCGTCGTTGACGTGATCGCCGGTGCGATGGAACTCGAGGTTCGCGATCGACCGGGCCGGATTCCGCACCGGTTCGCGGTTCATCCGACAGACGATGCTCACGAGCGTCTTCGTCGCCGGAAACGTCCGCAGGATGTCCGGGCGGTCGGCGGCGATCTCGTCGCGGTCGATGGAGACGAACCCGACGTCATCGACCCCGGCCGCGACGCACACCTCGCGCAGCCACGACGCCGAGACGCGTCCCGGAGCGGGCCTGGCCGGACGGCCGCGCACGGTGACGACGGTCGGATGCTGATCCAGAGCGGCCATCGGGGGTCCCTCGTGCCGGGCGTGTTGAAGTCTCCACCGCTGTCGTGGTGGCACTCTTTAGTGCTTGCATTATGCAAGCGTTGTCGGTAGGGTCAAGACGTGCAGGCAGGAGCCGCGTCGCTCGCGGGGAGCAGTCCATGGCACGAACGAATACACGCATGACTCGGCGGTCGATCTGCCCCGTGGCCTGCGCGCTCGACCTCTTCGGCGACCGGTGGACGCTCCTGCTCATCCGTGACATGGCCTGCGGGAAGTCGCTCTTCAAGGAGTTTTCCGCCTCCCCCGAGCGGATCGCCACGAACATTCTCGCGGATCGACTCGAGCGGCTCGTGACCGGCGGCCTGGCGGAACCCTTCGTGCCGCCGGACGGCGGCGGCCGGAGCGGCTACCAGCTCACCGCCAAGGGGCGATCGCTCCTGCCGGTGCTTTCCACGATCGCCGACTGGGGGCTCCGGCACATCCGCGGCACCGAGGCCAGGATGCGG
>Ga0136644_10002125_pt1 | contig 15312 bp, 3 predicted proteins | sample C_130820_EF_Meta_FD_94780 | JGI IMG/M metagenome (GOLD analysis project Ga0136644, IMG submission 94780) | Freshwater microbial communities from Lake Croche, Canada to study carbon cycling - C_130820_EF_MetaG (v2) (version 2) | ecosystem: Environmental > Aquatic > Freshwater > Lake | place: Lake... | reverse complement strand
TCGCTCTGCCACCGACCCGCTTGTCCGCGACTTTCGGGTTTCGTGTGTGTGCGGAAATGCATATGCGTCGTATTGACCCAAACGAAGAACGGCGAATCGGAAGTGGCTGCATCTCCGATGAAGCGCTTCGTGTGAGCGACAACTTCGTCGTCGATGGTCTCCATGCGCTTCTTGGTGAGCGGACCGGTGTCCTCGATGCGGCCGTCGGCCCAACTGTGAATTACTCCGCGCGGACCGAAGCGGGACCGGAAGTTCGGGAACTCGGACTCGCTCGGATAGTCGGGATGCTCCGGTTCCTCCTCGGCATTGAGGTGATAAAGGTTGCCGAAGAACTCATCGAAGCCGTGATTGGTCGGGAGGTGCTCGTCCCGGTCACCGAGATGGTTCTTCCCGAACTGGCCAGTTACATAGCCAACGTCTTTGAGCGCAGTGGCGATCGTCGGATCCTTGTCCTGGAGTCCGAGTGACGCCCCGGGCATTCCCACTTTCGTGAGACCAGTCCGATACGGGTTCTGACCGCAGATGAACGCCGCCCTACCAGCGGTACAGCTCTGCTCGCCGTAGTAGTCGGTGAACCGCGCTCCCTCGCTCGCAATGCGATCAATGTTGGGAGTTCGATAGCCCATCAGTCCATCGCTGTAGCAACTCAGATTCGAGATGCCGATGTCGTCGCCCCAGATCACGAGGATGTTGGGCTTCTTGTCTGCCATGGAGTTCTCCTGAACACGCTGCGAACTTGGAAAGGCCGAATCCTAACGGTCGGCCTCCCTCAGGGAGTCCCCCATTCACGGCAGTCGTGACAGACCCCAGAGCTCTTCCGGAATTCGCAAAGAAGGGCAGTCGTTTCCCAATCACTTGCGTCCAACGACGACGGCGCCGCCACCCGAGGGGAAGCCCGAGGTGACGACGCAGGGGTTTGCTGCGGTGATCTCCTTAGAGAGCGCGGCAAGGGCGCTTTTCTGAAGTCAGACCTAGAACGATCAAGAGTTCAATGAGCAACAACGGAACGGTCAGAAGCCAGTCCGCGTAGCGATAGCCCTCGTTGAACTGACCATCGGCCCAACCGGAGAAGATGCGGAAATGGAGGTAGCTCGCAATTCCGACGACGACCGCCGAGACGACGACTGCGTTTCGATACTGCTTCGCAACCTGCGAAGCGTTCATGAGGAAATACACGAAGGCGGCGAACATCGACGCCACCACAAGCGAAAACCCGCAAGGTTCAGCCGGCGAAGGTTGGAACGACCAGAAGCCCCTCTGGAGTCGCCACTGAGGGCGCAGACGATTCAGATGTTCCAACTGCATTTGTTGCCGAGACGGAGACGGAGTACGACTCCCCATTTGTCAGACCGGTGATCACACACGAGGTCGTCGTCGATGTGCAAAATTTTCGCCCTGGTGACGCAGTTGCGGTGTAGCTCGTCACGACGAGACCACCTGTCTCGAGAGGTTCATTCCACGAAACCTGAATCTGTCCGTCGCCTGGGTTCAGAACCACGTCAACTGGAGGTCCGGGCACAGTCTCGGCAGCAATGACGATCACCGAGTTGTTGGCGTAGTTCACACTAAAAAGATCGCCAGCTTGGTCGAAAGCCATCCCGTTGGGACGGTCGAGAAGCATGCCGAGACTTCCCGCAGTGCCCGGATCAAGGATGACGGGGACCTCGGGCGCCACGGACTGACCAAAGATTGAACTTGTGCTCGCACTCGGCACAACGATGATCAGGTTGCTCGAAATGCTGTCGCTGCTTGTGATGAACAAGTCACCCGAACCATCAAACGCCAAACCAAATGGCGAGGTTATGAGGCCACTCAGGGTCCCGGGTGTTCCCGGATCAAGTGTGGTGGGCTGATTGGGGGTGACGCTTTGGCCGAAGACAGTTGAGGTCGTCGGCGAAGGGATCACCGTGATCTGATTGCCGGCCTCATAGTCACTTATATAGAGGTCACCGTGAGCATCGATCGCAAGCGCTCCGGGCTGGGTCACAAGGTTCGCAAGACTCCCGGCTGTTCCTGGATCAATCGCAAGCGGTTCGTTGGGCGTGACCGACTCGCCATAGATCGAAGTCGTTGCCGAACCCGGGATCGCCAAGATCAAACCATCCGAGAAGTTTCCGACAATGAGATTGCCGGATCCATCAATCGCAATTCCCGACGGGCCGTTCACAAGCGAGGCGAACGTCGTTGAGACCCCCGGGTTGAGTTCGACTGGTTGGTTGGGAGTGACGGACTGCCCGAAGAGCGACGTCGTCGACGAACCCGGGATCACCACAACACTTCCCGGACCGAGATACGAAAAGTTCGCGATGAAAAGATCACCCTGAGCGCTCACAGCGGCGCCCCACGGATTTTGCAGAAGCGAAGCAAGTGTCGGCTGGCCGGGGTTCAACGCCACCGACTGATTCGGAATGACTGCCTGGCCATAGACCGATGTCGTTGAAGGTCCGGGAACAACAGTGACTCCCCCACTTGTTCCATCGCCGTAATTCGTAATGAACAAATCGCCTGCCGCATTCACCACCGGTTGCGTTGGACTATCGAGTAGCGATTCCAAACTTCCCGGAGTTCCAGGATCAAGCGTTACGGGTTCGTGGCTTGATGTCGACTGCCCGAAGACAATCCTCGTACCCAATGCGCCGGCGACTCCTACAAACGAACCAGCGACAAGAAGAAGGGTGCATACGACGAAGCTGGCGTACTGAGTTGTCCTTTTTCGATTCATGAACCACTCCGTTGTTTACGCATAGTGAAAGTTCCCCGAGCCGTGACTAGCGGCGGATAGTTCCGTTCCCGTAGTTCCAAGCCGATGGGAACAGGAGCCACTGCTGGAAGGTGTTTCCATACGAGGTGTTGCCCGTGAAGTCGACAGTTGAGAGATTTCCCGTCAATGTCGATTTCGCAATAGTCGCGTTGGTGAAGTTCGTGTTATTGAAAACATACGAGCCCCCAACTCCGCGGTTACTGCCACCGTTGATCCGAGTATTGATGAATTTTGATCCCGTGCAGTTCGCAGACGAAAGATTCACCGAGTCGTAGTTATGGAAGGACATATCGGCGTTTGAAAGGTTTGTGCCGTAGAGGTTCAGATTGTCGACACTCGTGGAATAGTGGCCGAAGAATGTGTTCCAGAGGGTTGCGCGCTGGAGATTCACGCCCTGCAGATTCGCATTCACGATCGACGCTCCGGGCATATACCAATTCGAAAGGTCCAGCCCGTGGAGATCTGCCCCCATCAATGAAACCTTGGTGCCGAGCAGGTAGCCATTTCGAATTCCGAACGGCCAACTCAATGTTGGATTGCCGGTGACTCCGTTTGAACTGACGTAGTCCAAGGTGGCATTGCTCAGGTTCGTTCCCTGAAGGTTGGCGTTGCCAAAGTTCACGCCCGTCAGGTTCGTTCCCGAAAGGTTGACGTTCTGCAGATTTACGCCCGGCCCCACCAGGTATCCATTCGCCACCGTCCATCCGGGCGAAAGTTTTGGCATACCGACGATCCCGCCGCTGACCAAACCACCCGCGCTGACCTGATTCCAGGTTTCGCAGATTGCCTGATTGAGCATGTACACCGCGCCGGTCGGATTATCGGTCTGCGCTTGCACACCGACGAGCCACTGGCCGGCTGGGCAGATAAATGAGGCGTTCGCATACTTCCCGTAGGTTCCGTCTTTGAGTCCATCGTTCGTCAGTGGCATTTGAACAGCCGAGGCGTTGCTTCCTGTCGGGAAACTCGCACAGATAGGCCCAACGTTCTGGACACGATTGTTGTCGAAGTGTGATTCGAGTCCGATAGCTGCTTGACCGCTCGGGCAATAGGCCCACCACTGTCCCATCGAATAGTTCGCCAACACATCGACGTGCTGAATACCTGAGGATCCCGTGGAGCCCTGCGACGTCACTGGAACACAATTGAATCCAAGTGCTTCAAGGCCCGGAATACTGTTGTTCTTCCCCGAAGACACCTGCCCGATCACGTACCCAGGTGGACACGTCGTATCGAGCGGCGCCTGTAGGTAATTCGAGGTTTGAGTTGAGCCCCAATTCAATGTGAATCGGGAGTACCCACCTTCGACAGCCATCCCCATTGCCGTGTTGGTCAGGTTTGCGTTCGTCAGCGTCGCGTTCCCAAGGTTTGCGCCATTCAGGTTGGCATTCGTGAGGTTTGCGCCGGTCAGATTCGTGCCTTCGAAGAACGCACCCGGCATGTTGGCGCCCGTCAGATCCCAATTCGAAAGGTCCATGTAATAAAAGCTGACAATGGGCCCCATCAAGACGTTGGCCGGTCCGTTACTTCGATTGCCGGCCCGAGTGAAGATGCTGTAGCCACCTGGCATCTGCAGACCCGTCCAACTCGACAGGTCATGAATATACGAAGCCGTCAGATTTGCGCCGTTGATGTTTGTGTTCGTCAGGTTGGCGCCGTTCCCGAGATCGATCCCAGTGAGATCGGTCGTCGAGAAATCTGATCCCGCCATGTTTGCGCCAGATGCGTGCACATCTCGTAGCGACGGATTCGTCAACTGCGTGAAATCCTGCGAACTCAGATCCACATTGGGACCGATCAACCAATAGTCGTTGTTCGTGCCGTCGTTTGCGGTGAAATCAGATTTCGTTCCCACACTTCGACATACCCAGTTGGCGGGTAGCGCCGAAGGACAGGCCTTCAGGAAACCTGAAGAAACGTTGTCGAGCGCAACGCCGCTCATGTTCCAGTTAGAGAGGTCAGCGCCATAAAGGCTTGCTCCAGGTCCAGCGAGGAACGATCGGTCATTGCTGGCTCCTCCGTCGAAGATCCGCCAATTCGAAGGCAATTGCGCCGAGACGTTCCAACTCGAGCAGGGACCGGACCACGTCTGTGACGAGGCTGAGAACGTGTAATTCGATGTGCAGAAGTTGATGCCCGTTGTGTACAGCTGGGTCACCGAGGAGGGCAGTTTGATGCCTGAAATGCTGGCGTAGCTCAAGTCGACCGAGGAGACGGAGGCATTCGAAAGGTCTGCATTCCGAAGATTGGCACCCGACAGGTTGGTACCCGTCATATCGGCGTTGGCGAAGTTCGCATTCGGCAATATCGACCCGAAGAAACTTGCGTTGTGCAGATCAACATTCGAGAAATTGGGTGATGAGAACGTCAGCGACTGAAGGCTCGCGCTCTGAAGATTTGCTCCCGGGCCTACGAGGTAGCCGCCGCCCGGAGTCGTCCACCATCCCGAGGGAAGCGACGGTGTTCCGCTGATCGAACCTGACATCAGGCCCGAAAGATTCGATGATCCGACAACCGCCAGATTGAGACCGTTGATCGTTGCACCGAAAAAGTTTGCATTCGCGAACGACGTGGAATTCGAAACCGTCGTTGACGAACCCAATGTTGCCGAGGACAGATTGGCCCCGAAGAAGCTGGTTCCGGAAACGTTGACTGATGAAAGGTTTGCTCCGCTCAAGTTCACCGATTGCAGCGACGCAGTCGAAAGGTTCGTGTTCGTGAGCGTGGTTGACGATGTCAACGTCGAGCCGTTCAAGTTCGCGCCGCTCAGATTTGAATTCGACAGGTTGACCCCGTTGAGGTTCTGATTCTGAAGAATGGCTCCACGAAGATCAAGGTTCTGTCCCAGAATGAATCCATTCGCGAGGATGTAACCAGAGGGCAATGTCGGCGAACCCGTCAATCCACCGGATGCGAGGCCCGACAGGTTCGCACCCGTCAGATTTGTTCCGTTCACCACCGCGCTTGTGAGGTAAGCGTTGGAGAGATTCGAGTTCGACATGTTCGAATTCGAGAGGTTTGCCCCAACAAGAATCGCGCCCGAGAAGTTCACGCCGCTGAGGTTCAGACCGGTCATCGTCGCTCGGGAGAGATTTGAACCCGGGCCAATTAAGAATCCACCCTGGATCAACGTCCAGTTGGCAGGGAGGGTCGGTTGGGCCCCAGAAATGATCCCCGAGGATGTGACCCCGTTCAGCGTTGCGTTCGCCAAGTTCGTTCCCGTCAACGTGGCTCCGGTGAGATTGGCCCCCGCCTGCTGAAGGGAGATGGTCGAACCGTTGGAATGCCCTGCTGGCGACGTCGCGTACTGGCCGCGCGTGACGGTCCAACTCGTTGTTCCGTTTCCAGCTGTGACGGTGATTTTCTCAGAGTCGACCTGGATGACAAAGGTTCCCCGACTGGGGAAACCACTCGATGAGTTCACCGTGATGCTGCCCTGAGAATTGTTGATCGCTGCCGTCAGGGTCGTCGTGACTGGAATCGGACCGAGATTCGCGCCGGACATTGCGGCATTGGTGAGAACGGCGTTGGTGAAGTTCGCTCCCTGCAATTGAGCATTGGTGAAATTTGTTCCCGTCAGATCAAATCCATTGACATCGACGCCCGACAGAGTTGCTCCGTTGAGATTGGCGCCCCTACCGATCAGATAACCGTTGGAAATAGTCCATCCCGAGGGCAACTGGGGGAAGCCGGTTACTGCCCCTGAGACCACGCCGGTAAGGGTGGTATTCGACAGATTGGTACCCGAAAGGGTCGAACCTTGAAGATTGACGTTGGTCAGATTCGCGGTTCCAAGGTTTGCGTTCGTGAGGTTCACACCGGGGCCCACGAGGTAGCCACCCTTCACCGAATAACCACTGGGAAGAGTCGGCGTCGATGTGAGTGACCCGGTAACGATGCCGTTGAGATTGTTTGCTGACAGGTTTGCGCCACCCAAGGAGGCTCCCGTCAAGACGGTTCCGTTCAGTCTCAAGGAACCTAGGTTTTGACCACCCAAATTTGCATTCGTGAGGTTCACACCCGGACCGACGAAGTAGCCGCCGATCATGCGATACCCCGATGGCAACGTCGGCGAACCCGAAGCAGAACCGGTTCGAACACCCGTGAGTGTTGCGCTCGACAAGTTGAACGTCCCGAAATTCGCATTCGTCAGATTCGCGTTCGTCAGATCAGCAGACGGCCCGAGGATGTACCCGCCCAGAAGTCCCCACCCCGATGGGAATGTGGGTGCAGAGGTGGACACCAACGAGCCAGATGCGAGGTTTGTCAATGTTGCGTTCGAGAAGTTTGCTGAGGTGAGCGTGGCTCCAAGAAGCGACGCGTTCGAGAGGTTTGCGCCATTGAGGTTTGCCGATGTGAGATTGGCATTCTTCAGCCACGCACTGCTCAAGTTCGCATTTGAAAGATTTGCACCGGTGAGAACGCTGCTCGTCAGGACCGCACCCGAAAGGTTTGCGTTCGTCAATGTCGCGTTGGCGAACTTCGTGGTGTTGAGAGCCCTGTTCGAGAGGTTGACCCCGGCTAGGGACGCTCGTGACAGGTCGGCTCCCGGCCCAATCAGGTATCCGTTCGTGAGCGTCCAACCAGTCGGGAGCGAAGGCGCCACTGTCGCCGAAATTGAGCCAGAAAAAATTCCGCTGAGATTGGCATTGGTGAAATTTGTGCCGGTGAGGTTTGTGCCAGCAAGGTTGAATCCCAGAAGGGATGCGTTCGAGAAGTTGACGTTTGTCAGGTTCGAGTTCTGCAAGTTGATTCCGGTGAGTCCCGTGATGCCCGCAAACGACACACCCGTGAGATTCAGGCCCGAAAGATTCGCCGAAGGGCCAATCAAATACCCTTGACTCAGGAACCATCCGCTCGGCAGTACCGGCGATCCACCAGTTCCACCGGAACGAATGCCACTGATATTGGAGCTCGCGAAGTTCAACGAGCCAAGCGCCGCATTGGTCAATGTTGCATTCGCAAAATTAACTCCAGTGACAGTGGTTGCTCCCACAGCGCCGACTAACACAACGTTGCTGAAGTTCACTCCATCGAAGTTGCCCGCACGCATTGTGGCTCCTGCCAACACGGTTCCGGACAAGTTCGTCCCGGAATTCATCCGCGTACCGGTGAGGTTTGCGTTCGTCAGATTTGCCCCTTGCAGATTTGCATCGCTCAAATTCGCATAGGCCAGATTGGCGCCGGTGAGGTTGACGTTCGAGAGGTTGGCATTCGACAGGTTCAGGCCCGTTGTCTGCACCACCGAGGACCCGATGTCATGCGAGGCAGCGATCGTTCCCGAACTTCCTCGGGAGATCGTCCATGTGGTTGAACCTGCCCCGGCGGTGACATTGATGATCTCGTCATCTATCTGGACGGAGAAGGTGCCTGAGACCGGGAACACCGCTGCCGACGCAACGTTCAATGAGGTTGAAGTAGCGGTCAGAGCAACCGACGAGATCGTGGTCTTGGGAGGTGAAACCGAAAGGTTGGTCAGGGTTGCGCCCGGTCCGAAGAGATAACCGCCGGCGATCGTCCAACCGCTTGGCAATGTCGGCATCGGCGATGCCAGAAGCGAACCACTCGTCACGCCCGTGAGAACGGCACCAGCGAGGTTGGCTCCGGAAACATTGGCACCTGTCAACGTTGCGCCACTGAGATTGGCGTTCGAAAGATTGAGGTTCGACAGGTTCAGGTTCCGCAGATTGACTCCCGGACCAACAAGAACTCCCCCGACGACTTTGAAGGTATTGCTCGGAAATGTCGTCTGACCGTTCGCAGTGAGCGATGTTCCCGTCATCCCCGACACGGTCGCGCCGCCAAGGTTTGCCGAGGAGAGATTGACACCCGAAAGTTTCGTGTTGGTCAGATTGGCATTCGAAAGGTTGACGTTCGTCAGGTTGACATTCGTCAGAACAGCGTTTCGGAGACTGACACCCGAAAGGTTCAGTCCCGAGAGATCTATTCCGGCCAGGTTCGCTCCGGTGAGATTCGCGTTCTGCCCGAGGAAGAACCCGGATTGCTGTGTCCACCCTGTTGGGAGTGTTGCCGCTGTGCCGATCAATCCTCCCGTGACGAGTCCAGATAGCGAAGTCGACGAGAAGTTTGCGCTGGTGACATTCGCGTAGCGAAGAGTTGTGCCGCTAAATGTGGCGCCACTGAGATTGGCATTCGAAACATTGGCACCCGATAGATCCATTCCGGTCAAGTCAGCATTCGAAAGGTTCGCTCCCGGGCCAACGAGATAGCCGTTGTTCACCGACCAGCCAACGGGCAGCTGCGTCGCACTCGACGAGGTCACGTTTGAGGCGATGACGCCAGTCAGATTCGCATTCGAAAGATCGGCACCGGAAATGTTGGTCCAACTGAGATCTCGATTCGAAAGATCAGCAGTTCCGAAATTCACGTTCTGCAGGTCCGCTCCCGGACCGACGAAGGTGCCATTCATTGATGCCGCCAAATTGGCCACGCAACTTGGCGTCGAACTCGGCGCAAAACTCATCGTCGACTGCACATAGGAGGATTGCCCAAGATTCGCGTTCCACTGCCACAGCCCCAGCAGGCCCGATCCACCAGAGTTGTACGCGATCTCGGTCGTCCAGATTCCCTGACCAATAACCTGCGAGTTGGAAACACGCTCGAGTCGCTGATACGTCGAATCTGCCTGGAACCAGAAAGACACCGAGTAGGCCGACGAATTCGTCAACGTGTACGGGTTCACCGATGACACCTTGGAATTGGTGAACAGATACGAGCCCGATCGTGCTGGCCCAAGAGTTGTCGAAGGTTGTGCTGTCCCACCCGCAAAACCCGACACAGCACCGTTTCCGACACTCCCCCCAGCCGAATTGGTCGTTCCGTTGTTCAACGGCAGATACAAAATCGGATTCATGGAGTTCACGAGATTCGAAAGACCCGTCGACGACGCACGCACGTTATAGAGCGAACTGATCTGCGCCTGGCTCAACTGATTCGGGAACACCGCTGCCTGAGCAATACGCGCCGAGTTCTGAGTCGTTCCATTGTTCGCATCAACTGGGCCACCAAAATGGAAATACGAAGGGAATCCGCTCCCAGACGCCGTTGCGTTCGACGCCGCCAACACACCATCCACATAGAGCCGCTGCCCAGCCGGCCCCACAGTCGCAACAACATGATGCCAAGTTCCATCAGTATTCGCAGCGCTGCCATCGGGACATGTCGAGTTCGACCACGTAACTCCGGAGGTCTGCGCCCCCGTCAGGTTGGCACCAATCAAATTCGACCCTGAGAGATTCGCATTTGAAAGATTGGCATTCGACAAATTGGCATTCAAAAAGTTCACATTTGCGAGATTTTGTCCGGAAAGATCCGTGTTCGAAAAATCTCGACCGACGCAGTCCTGCCCGCATCCGGGAGCCGCACCGACCACCAACAAAAGGCTCGGACGACGCGTTGGGAGTATGAGTGCGCCCACGTGAGTACCAGCAAAGAGTCCGATGAACACCGGAGCCAAAGCCGCGACCACGATGGCGCTGGCGCACAACCGGCGAAGGACAGTCATCCCCTTCGGCGTAAGCGTCCGTGCACCGTCGAATATCAAGCTTGAATCGAGAGAGAGTTCGCGTCTCATTAAATCTTGAATCTCCAAACGATTCCGTTAAACGAAGATCGGACATTTCCGTTCGAGTCGACCGAACCACTAATCGACACAAGATCGCGAGTTGCTCCCCATCCGGCGTTAAACGTGCAGTGCCACGAGCCGGGGTTGTACCAACGTCCCGAGCAGCTCACGGTCACGATCCAGACCGAACGTTGCACTGCGACATTGACGCCCACCGTGAACGCAACGTTGGGAGAACTCGTGGAGAGATAGACGCTGTAGCTGCCCGAGAAACATGCCTTGAAACGAACAACCCCAAACGAGGTCCAGTCACTACAGCTCGTTGTTGCACCTGAAGACTGCACGGTGAAGGACCAGTTCACATTGACGGTCACCGAACCGAATGAGTAACTGAACCCGTAAAAGTCAAGGAACTGTCCGGAAACAGTCGCCGTCATCGATGGCGCAAGCAAGGTGCACGCTGAATTCGCACAGTTCGTCAGCTTGAGGGCTCCAGAAATCGCAACACCGGGAATATTGATGCCCGAAGTAAGCGTGAAGTTGAAGACCGCTTGACCGTCAATAGCGCCCAACGTGCCATTCAAATAGGCATTGAAGATGCCGCCCAACGCCATTGAGCCGGTAACTGACACATACTCGGTTCCTGGCTGCACGAAGACAGTAATTGTCGTCGTTCCGAGATTGAAGCCGGAAATATTCAAACCCTGGGTAATGGAGATTGATGTCTTCACACCGCCCGGCACCGAAGCGAACGTGCCCGTCAACGAAATTCCCGACCCAGCAATCATCAGGGTTGTGTTGGCTGTCACGGACATGTTCGAGCCCTGGGCCGCGACGGTTACTCCCAGAGTGAAGTTGATTCCAGCCAGTTTCACCCCACCAGTGCCCGTGAAACTGAAATTCCCATTCGAGTCAAACGATCCGGAGACCAGAACCAGCGAGTCGGAAGAAGTGTTGGACAGACCAATTCGCGCTGACACCGAGGCGAAGGAGACGCCGCCTACATCGCCGATATTGACATCGCCGTAAACGCCGAACCCGCAGACCCCCATGCCCACGTTCGTGGCGGCGAAATTGAAGTCGTTGGCGTGCGCTTGGACTGCCTGTCCAGACGAATTACGAATCGTCGTTCCGTCTGGTGGTGTCTGCCAGTAAAAGGCTCCGGACAACGTTGCGGTGAAGAATCCTGAGTAGAACGTGGCTGCACAAAGATTGAACCCGTAGTTCGAAATCGTCAGGCCCGGTTGATTATTCGGACATGCAATGATGCCCATCGCGAATGATCCAATGGTCACTTGGCCCGTCGCCGACAGGACGAACGAGCCCGAAGATATCGAAGCAGACAAAGAGAACTGTCCATAGATTCCGATGCCGCCTGCACTGATTCCGGCTGCCACGTTGATGTAGATCGAATCGACGACTCCATTCGCAAAGGTGAAGCTCACCTGATTTGCTGCACTCGCTTGCACGTCGTTTGCTGCGGCAGCAAACGCCGACGTTCCGATCGAACCTGTACTTCCGTCGAACGGAAGCGGGTTTCCGAGAATCGACATCGAACCCGCAGCTGACAATGAGAAGCTCACGCCACTCTTCGTCTGCGAATACTCCACACCTAACGTGAGATCCTGTAGGCCGAATCCGTAGACATCGAATCCGGAGATTGACGCCGTCAACGACATAGTTGACGACTTGGTTGACGCGTCGGCCGAGACCGAACCCGCCATGAGGACCGTCACCCCGAGAATGGTGGCATTTCCGGAGAACGAGCAATAGAAGGACACTGGGGTGAACGCCACAGTCATTGTCGCGCCTGAGAAGTTCAGGAAGTTTTGAATGTTGAAGGAGCCAATCGTGGCGACTCCGTAAAAATCAATGGCGGGCGGATACGTCGGGTCGATGGTGATCCGTATCGATTCGACAACCGATACCCCAAAGAAAGAACCGATGAAGTCATACGCATAGCCCGGCTGCACGACATAGGTGCCCACGGTGCAACCATCGGGAGCCAAAATGAGTTCGGCGTACTTTGCGGTAATCAGACCGCCACCAATGTTGATTGCCGTAGATCCGTCTGGACGGCCGATTTGAACGTCCAGACACGGATTTGTGGCAGAAACATTCAACAGGGCAAAAATTGGTGTCCCATCGACGATCCCCAAATTCGCAGCAAGCGAACCTGTAATCACGACGTTTGCCGCCAAGCCGAGTGACGGAAGTGGTGTCCCCAGCACAATGCCGACCTGAATCGCGAAGGACTGCAGATTCACACCCGGGAGTCCGAACGCATCGTTCCAGAGGTAACCCTCGATAGCAGTTGCGGTGATTGAACCCGTGATCTCTTGCGTGGCGAGTTGATAGGCAAGTCCGACGACCACGTCGATAACTGCATTGCCCGCAGAACCGCTAACGGTGAACGTTCCGGATGCGGCCATTGATTGCCGGTAACCGAGAGCTGTCATCGTCAGGGAGACAGTGAACGAATTGATAGCGAACTTGAAGTCAGGCGAACCAGTTGGTAGCGGAAGGTTCGTTGGGAAGAGTCCGGAAACGCTGTAGGACGTGCGGCTGGTATAGGTCGCATACAGGCCGACATTCGGCAACGAGCCACCCAGGTATGTCGACATCCAGTCAGGTAGGACGAATTGGCCACCGAAGACAAGCGTTTTTGCTGGGACGGTGACAGAAAGACCATTGAGAGAAATTGATGTTGCTGATGACGTGTAGACGAGGTCAACGAGCGAAGCTCCAGTTGGACCGAGAGTTCCGATCGAAGGGAAGTCACAGGTCAGGGTGAAGTTGTATCCACCACTTCCACCACCGCCGGAACCACCACCGGAACCGCTACCGCCAGATCCACTACCGATGACGTAGGTCAACAGCACGGGCAACGATTGGCTCAAGCCTGGGATGTCAAGATTCACCGTTCCAGAAATCGAAATCGTGTAGCCATTCACCGTTCCGTTCCCTACGCCACCAATGGACCCGGTTGAGACGGTTTTTCCTCTGTTATAGGACAGAGAGATCGTCGGCGTTGTAATCGTTAGTAGCCCAGAGACGACTGTGATGCTGCTGAACCTCGCCGACAATTCGAAGCCGCCGGTCTGGATCCCATACACACCCGTTAAAGCAACGTCCTGGGTTCCGAGTCCGTCGCCGAGAGTCATGCGCAAGGTTCCCGTCGCCGAGAAATATTGCGTGTTGCCCGAAGGACACTGAGCGATCGGTAGTTCTACCGGGCATGAATTCGAGATCTTGAATGTCGGGTTGATCAGCGTGGCCAAATTCGAAATCAATGTGACCGACGCAAAGGAGACCGACATATTCCAGTTAGTAACTCCGGAAGCTTTGGAAATTGTTCCGGTGAATGCCGCTCCGTTGATGCTGACGCCCGGCAAGACGGTGATCGATCCAGAGCCACTTGCCGTTGCGGTGAATCGGTAGTTGTTTGAGTCGGTGTAACTCACACTGATGGCGACCTGAAGACTTCCAAGAACAATGGTTCCACTGCCGGTCAGGCCGTCACTTGAACTCCACGACATTGACATTTGCGACACAGAAATGCCGGACGCAATTGAAATTGTTCCCATTGACATCGTGAACGAACCCGACACCACACCAGAACTCTTCGTCACCGTCCCCGACGCCGTGACCGTCGCCCCGAACAACGACACCGAACCACTCGCACTGAACGACCAGTTACCCGAATCGGAATACGTGCCCAAAAGATTCAACGCCGTCCCACCCAACGGCAACGACCCCGTCGAAGTCAAACCCGCACTCGGACTCCACGACATCACCAGATTGTTGATCGGCATACCCGGAACAACCGTGAAACTACTCATCGGAATCGTGAACCCACCCGTCGAAACACCCGCAAGCTTCGAGAACGCCCCCGACACCGAAAAACTGCTCCCGAACAACGACAACGAACCACTCGCAGTGAACGACCAATTACTCGAATCCGAATACGTGTCATTCACACTCAAACTCGTGCCACCCAACGACAACGAACCAACACCAGTCAAACCCTGACCAGGAGTCCAACTCATCACCATGTTGCTAAGCGACATACCCGGAACAGCCGAGAACGGATTCATCGGCATCGAATACGAACCCGAAGTTATTCCCCCACTCTTCGCATACGTCCCCGAAGCCGTCACCGACTGACCAAACAACGACAACGAACCACTCGCAGTAAACGACCAATTACCCGAATCGGTATACGAACCCGACAAATTCAAAGTCGTCCCACCAAGCACCAACGCACCCGAACCAGTCAATCCCTGACCCTGACACCACATCATCGTCAAACCATTAACCGTCATACCCGCGACAACAGCCACATCACCCATCAACATCGAGTAACAACCCGACACCACACCAGAACTCTTCGACACCGTCCCCGACGCCGTCACCGACTGACCAAACAACGACAACGAACCACTCGCAGTAAACAACCAGCTGCTGCTGTTCGTATACGAACCCGACAAATTCAGCGTCGTCCCACCAAGCACCAACGCACCCGAACCCGTCAATCCGCCACTCGGGCTCCATGACATCGTCAACGTGTTAATCGTCATGCCCGACGCAACCGTGAAATTGTTCATCGCCATCGTGAACGAACCCGACACTGTTCCTGATGTGCTGACGATTGATCCGGTGGCTGCGACGGTCGCCCCGAAGATCGACGTTGATCCGTTGGCACTGAACGTCCAGGTTGACGTGTTCGTATAGCTACCCGAGACCGCCAGCGAGGATCCGCCGATCGAGATCGTGCCGGCGAACACGAACGGAGATCCAGACGCCCACGAGGCAGAAACACCCGAGATCGTCACACCAGAAAGAGACATGTTCCCCGAAACGGACACACTGAAGTTTCCGCCGGTGTCTGCAGAACCAGAGATCGTCAGACCAGAACCGCTCGGGCCGGCCGTTGAGGAAATCGCGATTCCGACAACCGAACTGG
>Ga0136644_10002124_pt1 | contig 15316 bp, 16 predicted proteins | sample C_130820_EF_Meta_FD_94780 | JGI IMG/M metagenome (GOLD analysis project Ga0136644, IMG submission 94780) | Freshwater microbial communities from Lake Croche, Canada to study carbon cycling - C_130820_EF_MetaG (v2) (version 2) | ecosystem: Environmental > Aquatic > Freshwater > Lake | place... | reverse complement strand
TTCTGGTGTTTTCTGGTGTTTTCTGGTGTTTTCTGGTGTTTTCTGGTGTTTTCTGGTGTTTTCTGGTGTTTTCTGATGCTGTATGGGCTCGGCCTGCGGCCTCGCAATGCTACGGGGCTCCTCGGTTTTGCATGGTGTTTTCTGGTGCTGTATGGTGCTTTATGGGCTTTATGGGCTTTATGGTGCTTTATGGTGCTTTATGGTGCTTTATGGGCTCGGCCTGCGGCCTCGCAATGCTACGGGGCTCCTTGATGCATGGTGTTTGCTGGTGCTTTATGGTGCTTTATGGTGCTTTATGGGCTTTATGGGGTGCTAACGGTACATGTAAGAATAAACAATGATTATCGTTTCATGTGCTACAAAATTGACCAACATTGAATCATTGTGTAATTCCGTGTACAAAATGACAACCAAACGTCAACTCAAACATGCAGCTGCTCGCGCACGGCAATGTCTTGAAGACCCCCTCATCAGTGCTCCATTTCCTGAAGATAAATGTGCTGCAATTTCCAGTGTCGCTCACGAACAAGCTCTTGCACGTTTATTATGCGAACAAGAGTTGGTCCGATTGGATACTGCACTTGCCCGTTTGGATGAAGGGGGAATCCTTCGACATTTCGACATTTCCTTCGACACATGTGCAGTACTCGCACCACTCCGTTGTTTGTACGAAAATCGATTAGATTATGATGCGCTCATTCATGCAGTGGATAAGGGACAAACAAATGTAGTTAAGATGCTACTTACGTTTGTTGACCCGTCGACACGTGATAATAACGCATTTCACCTGGCAAGTGCAAACGGTCATACAGACGTTGTCAAGGTGTTACTCGCAGATCCTCGTGTAAACCCCAACGTCAATTGTGCAATTCGCAAAGCAAGTGAAAACGGACATACGGGCGTGGTCAAGGTGTTACTCGCAGACCCTCGCGTCAACCCGTCTGCAGAAGACAATTACGCAATTCGCTATGCAAGTGTTAACGGTCATACGGAGGTTGTCAAAATGCTACTCGCAGACCCTCGTGTAGACCCGTCAGCAGATATGAATTTAGCAATTCGCTGGGCAAGTTTACACGGTCATACCGACGTGGTCAAAGTGCTACTCGCAGACGCACGTCCAGACCCGTCAGCAAACGACAATTTCGCAATTCGCTTTGCAAGTCAAGACGGTCATAAAGACGTGGTCAAGGTGCTACTCGCAGATCCTCGTGTAGACCCGGCAGCAAACGACAATTTCGCAATTCGCAATGCAAGCGCATACGGTCATACGGACGTGATGAAGGTCCTACTCGCAGACCCTCGTGTAGATCCGTCTGCAGACCACAATTACGCAATTCGATGGGCAATTAACAACGGTCATACGGACGTGGTCAATGTCCTACTCGCAGACCCTCGTGTTTCTACAGACAACAATGTCGCAATTCGCAGTGCAATTCGCAATGCAATTCGCAATGCAAGTATACATGCAAATGGTCATACAGACGTGGTCAAGGTGTTACTCGCAGATCCACGTTTTAAGCCGTCAGCAGATGACAATTACGCAATTCGAATAGCAATTCGCATGGCAAGTAAAAACGGGTTTAAAGATGTGGTCAGCGTGCTGAAACATTTCCTGAAGAGGCAACAACATCAATGACCCGTGAATTCCTTACGGTTGACCAGTGTTCGCGTACAAAAATCTGCTGTGCTATTTCACATCACAAGTAAGTTAATCGATGTGGACCCGTTGGACCTGTTTGGACCAGATGGTAACTTACGGTGTCTTTAAAAATCTACTTTTTCACTTTGAGTCCGGCTATTCTTTAAAAGATCCATGGCATCCGTGGTAAAATGGCACCATCTGTGCCAACCTTGATAACGCACGGATACGCAAATTGTGCAGCAATGTGGACAGCGTCTTGTTCATTGTCGAAAACACCAACGTCTTGTCCACGTCCGTTCATCACGACAAACCGTATGTTTGTGTCCTTCCATTTTCCGAACGTGGTGACACGGAACGTCAATATGTCGCGTTGTCGAGACAATAATCCGATATACCACTCATCTCCACCAGTTTTTGCTCGAACGTAGCGTTCTTGGACGTCAGTTAGTTCGCGAACAAGAGCAGTCAAAGAAACGGTGCTCTCTGCAATCATTAAAGAAGAAACGTTCATTTTGGGGTTTTACGGGGGGTCTACGGTATTACTACTTTCGACGACGACAATTCAAAACAAAAGCATTGTCTTTGTCAATTTTTGTCAACTGTGTGAGCTCCCGCAGAATTCCACAGACATGTAGGTTTTTCTATCACTGGTCACACAACACGGTGGAGAAACGTACTGGATGGACCCGAGATGTTGACAACGGGACGTTCCGAATCAATGAGTATGGTACGAACGGTGTACGTTTGTGGTGCGAAAAGAATCTGGTTGTTTTGTTGTTCCCGTCGTGCTCCATCAAGGAGCATACGTTCAATGTCCCGTTGTTCACTGATAACATAATCAAGGAGCACATGTACAATGTCTGTACGTTCAGTCTGTTCCCGTTGTTCACCGATAACATCATCAAGGAGCAAACGGAAAATGTCTGTATGTTCAGTACGTTCAGTATTTCGCCCTACAGTGTCTGTAGTAAATTGTAAAGAATCAAGACGTGTTCGACAAAGAGGGCATGTGTTGTTCACACGCACCCAACTTTGAAGCCCATCTCGTGTAAACGCGTGTCCACACGGTGTTACGATTGAGTTGTCGCATGTGAGTGGTTCGAATGTAATTGGACAGGTACCTGTTGGTCGTGCTGGTGGTGCTGCTGGTGGTGGTGGTGGTGGTGTTGTTGGTGTTGTTGGTGGGTGTCTCCGAAATAGAGACAAGAATGTGCGAAACATGTTGTTTACGGTATTTCTACGTTCAACAACAAAATGTTGAACACAGAACTTTTGGGGTCAATTTTTTCACAAAACCAAGTGACAACGAAGTTTTTGATTAAAATGCGCCAGCATTTCACAAAGACCTAAAGACCGCATCGATTCTTACGGAATTGCCAAAAACTGCACGAAATGCACGATTTTACCGTTTGAGTCCATGAACCTAAAGACTGCGCGGATTCTTACGGAATTGCCAAAAACTGCACGAACTGTACGATTTTTTGTCGTTTGAGTCCATGGACCTAACCCTTTCTTACAGAATTGCCAAAACTGCACAAACTGCACGATTTTGCCGTTTGAGTCTATGGACCTAAAGACTGAGCCGTTTCTTACGGAATTGCCAAAAACTGCACGAACTGCACGATTTTGCCGTTTGAGTCCATGGACCTAAAGACCGCATCGTTTCTTACAGAATTGCCAAAAACTGCACGAACTGCACGATTTCACCGTTTGAGTCCATGGACCTAAAGACCGCATCGTTTCTTACGGAATTGCCAAAAACTGCACGAACTGCACGATTTCACCGTTTGAGTCCATGGACCTAAAGACCGCATCGATTCTTACGGAATTGCCAAAAACTGCACGAACTGTACGATTTTTACCGTTTGAGTCCATGACTAAGTGACAACGAAGTTTTGACATTTCACAAAATTACGAGCGTGCGTGAACAAATGAACAAAGATTGTATCCACATTCGCTTATACCATGGAATTTTGGCTATCAGCACCTCAACCACATCTGTAAACCCGTAGTGATGTGCATAGCGAATTGCTGCATAATTGTTTACTAACGGGTCTATACGATGGTCTAAAAGGAAAACTTTGAGCACTTCTGTATGACCATTTTCAATTGCATTGCAGCAGCAGCCGCCTGCAGACGGGTCTACGCGAGGGTCTGCGAGTAGCACCTTGACCACGTCTGTATGACCATATTCACTTGCTTTGCGAATTGCGTAATTGTTGTCTGCTGACGGATCTACGCGAGGGTCTGCGAGTAGCACCTTGACCACGTATGTATGACCTCTTTGACTTGCTTTGCGAATTGCGTAATTGTTGTCTGCTGACGGGTCTACGCGAGGGTCTGCGAGTAGCACCTTTACCACGTCTGTATGACCATATTCACTTGCCCTGCGAATTGCGTAATTGTTGTCTGCTGACGGGTCTACACGAGGGATAAGCACAATGACAACATCTAAATTACCGTTTGCACTTGCAAAGCGAATTGCTTCATTGTTGTTTGCAGACGGGTCTACACGAGTGTCTGCGAGTAGCACCTTGACAACGTCCGCATGACCGTTGTGACTTGCCCATTGAATTGCACCATTGTTGCTGTCTGACGGGTCTACACGAGGATCTGCAAGTAATACCTTGACCACGTCTGTACGACCATAGTAACTTGCCCAACGAATTGCATAAATGTTGTCTGTTGACGGGTCCACGCGAGGGAGTAATACCTTGACCACATCCGTATGACCCTTTTCACTCGCCATGCGAATTGCACGATTGTCGATTGCGGATACACGAGGGTCTGCGAGTAATACCTTGACTACGTCTGTATAACCGGCTACACTTGCCACGTGAATTGCGTGATTGTTGTTTGCTGACGGGTCTACCCAAGTAAGTAGCATCTTAACCACACTCGCTTGTCCCTTTTTTGTTGCATCAATGAGCGTAACATAATCTATTCGATTTTCATAAAGAAAACGAAGTGGTGCCAGTACTGCACATGTGGCGAATGAAATGTCGAAAGATTCAAGTGTGTCCTCAACCCCCTCATCCAAACGGTCCAAACGATCAAGTTCAGTATCTAACCTAACCAACTCTTGTTCGCATTTGCAGCGTGCAAGAGCTTGTTCGTGAGCAACACATGCGATATATTCGTCTTTAGATATCGCAGCAGCAGCACATTTTTCTTCAGGAAATGGAGCACTGATGAGGGGGTATTCGAGACACCGCATCACACGAGCTGACGCCTGTTGGATTTGAAGTTTGGTGGGCATGTTGGTTTGGTTCAGTTTACAGTATTACTACTTTCAACGTCACATTCAACGTCACATTGCATGATATGCAACCAAAAATTGTGTCAATTTTTCATCACGTTCTCAAAGTAGTAGTTATCGCCGTGGCACACGGCAAGTTCTGTACGAGTGTTGGGACTACTACGACTTTGCAAGCAACAGCGCGACAATATCCATATGACCGTTTTGACGTGCAATGCGAATTTTGACGTGCAATGCGAATTTTGACGTGCAATGCGAATGGCCTCATTATTCCATGCTGACGGGTCTACACGAGAGTCTGCGAGTAGCAGCTTTACCACATCCGTATGACCGATTGCACTTGCCATGCGAATTGCGATATTGTCGCGTGCGGTCCACACGCGCATCTGCGAGTAGTAGCTTTACCACATCCGTATGCTGACGGGTCTACGCGCAGGTCTGCGATAAGCAGCTTGACAACGTCTGTACGCCCATCTGCACTTGCCCAGCGTATTGCTTCATTGTCGTATGCTGCTGGATCCACACGAGAGTCTGCGAGTAACACCTTGACCACGTCTGAATGACCATTCACACTTGCCCATCGAATTGCTTCATTGCGGTTTGCAGACGGGTCAACAAACGCAAGCAGCATCTCAACCACACTCGCTTGTCCTGTTTTTGCTGCATCAATGAGCGCATCGACATTAATTCTCCGATTTTCATACAGAAAACGGAGTGCTGCGAGTACTTCGCATGTATTGAAGGAAATGTCGAAAGATTCAAGAGTGCCCTCATCCAAACGGGCCTCATCCAAACGGGCGATGCCCTCATCCAAACGGGCGATGCCCTCATCCAAACGGACCAACTCTTGTTCGCATTTGCAGCGTGCAAGAGCTTGTTCGTGTGCGACACATGTGAGGTATTCGTCTCTGGATATCGTGGTGGCTGCACAAATCTCTTCAGGAAATGCAGCACTGATGAGAGGGTCTTCAAGACACTGCATCACACGTTGTGACTCCTGTTGGATTTCAAGTTTGGTGGGCATATCGGTTTACGGTATTTCTACTTTCAACGTCACATTCAACGTCACAATCAACGTCACATTGCATGATATGCAACCAAAAATTGTGTCAATTTTTCATCACGTTCTCAAAGTAGTAGTTATCGCCGTGGCACACGGCAAGTTCTGGACGAGTGTTGGGACGAGTGTTGGGACTACTACGACTTTGCAAGCAACAGCGCGACAACATCCGTATGACCGTTTTGACCTGCCAAACTAATTGCTGCATGTTTGTATGCAGACGGGTCTGACAAACGCTTATCCGCTAACAGCACCTTGACCACTTCCGTATGACCGTTTTGACTTGCAATGATAATTGACCAATTGCTAAATACACACGGGTTTACACGTGCATCTGCGAGTAGGAGTTTGACCACTTCCGTATAACCATATTCACTTGCAATGCGAATTGCAACATTGAAGTCTACAGACGGATCTACACGAGGGTCTGCGAGTAACACTTTGACTACGTCCGTGTGAGCTCTTGCACTTGCATATTGTATTGCGTAATTGTAGCGTGCTGACGGGTCTACCCAAGTAAGGAGCATCTTAACCAAACTCGTGTGTCCTGTTTTTGCTGCATCAATGAGCTCATCAATATGTATTCTTCGATTTTCATACAGAAAACGGAGTGATGCGAGTACTTCATCGATGTTAAAGGACATGTTGAAAGCATCAAGAGTGTCCCCCGCAAGTGCAGTATCTAACCGAACCAACTCTTGTTCGCATTTGCAGCGTGCAAGAGCTTGTTCGTGTGCGACACATGTGAGGTATTCGTCTCTGGATATCGTAGTGGCTGCACAAATCTCTTCAGGAAATGCAGCACTGATGAGAGGGTCTTCGAGACACTGCATCACACGTTGTGACTCCTGTTGGATTTCAAGTTTGGTGGGCATGTTGGTTCAGTTTACAGTATTACTACTTTCAACGTCACATTGCATTGTGTGTGTGACCAAAATGTGTCAATTTTACCATCACGTGCGAAACATACGGATTTTATCTTAAAAAGTGCATGAAGAGAAACACCGTTGGAGTCCTCGGACCCATGCGAACATACGGATTTTGCCTTAAAAAGTGCATGAAGAGAAACACCGGTGGAGTCTTCTCGGACCCGTGCGAACATACGGATTTTGCCTAAAAGTGCATGAAGAGAGAAAAACACCGTTGAAGTCCTCGGACCCATGCAAACATACGGATTTTGCCTTAAAAGGTGCATTTCAGAAAACTCCGTTGGAGTCTTCGGACCCGTGCGAACATACGGATTTTGCCTTAAAAGGGTGCATGAAGAGAAACACCGTTGGAGTCCTCGGACCCATGCAAACACTGTTGGAGTCTTCGGACCTAAAGTGCATAACAGGAAACACCGTTGGAGTCTTCGGACCTATGTAAAACATACGGATTTTGCCTTAAAAGTGCATTAACAGGAAACACCGTTGGAGTCTTCGGGACCTAAAGACCTATGCAAACATACGGATTTTGCCTAAAAAAGTGCATTAACAGGAAACACCGTTGGAGTCCTCCTGAAGACCGTTCATGTTTTTTTGGGGGAAAAATTGACACACACACACATTCTCAAGCACAGGTGAAAGGTTGAGGTTGAAAGTAGAAATACCGTAAACCGAGAAAATGTCTGCAAAAGAGTTTCCAGCGCTTTTCTTTACGCTAACTAACACGACACCACGAAAACTGACATTTTCAACAATGAAAGCTGTCATTCGTCATTCGCTCGCCCTCGTCCCCCATCATCCCAAACATCGGTGTCTATTGGGGACTAAGGATGCTGTGCCAGAAGATCTTGACACGTGGGATTTCAAAACGACCTGGTATTTCTGGCAGGCAATTGCAACCATTGACGACCCAGAATCAATCACGCATTACTCTGAGATTTTAGCTCTTGCCAAGTAACATAGACGGTCGTACGGTTGTTCAGACGGTTGTTCATTCGCATTGTTTTGTTTTTTTGAGAAAAAATGACGACACTCGAAAGGTGGGAGTTCGAAACCGAGAAAAATGTCTGCAAAAGAGTTTCCAGCGCTTCACCCGACCACCCCGCCCACCCCGCCCAAGACGCGCAAGGCTGCCTCGAAGGGATCGAAATTTTCGAGTGGCTCACGGCTCAGCTTCGACATACGCGCCACGAAACAACTGCTTGACACGTCCTACGTTCCGTGGATACACTGCCCCGTCGTGCCCCCGTCTGCCAGCGTGATCAAGGAACCTGAAGCCAGTCAAGGCTGATGCGCCAATGTAGATCCGCTCCCCGCAGGCAAACGTGCCCAAGCTTTCTGAGTCGCTGTCGTTTCCAAGTCGTTTTTTGTTGGAAAAAATGACGACACTCGAAAGGTGGGAGTTCGAAAGGTGGGAAGTTGAAAGGTTGAGGTTGAAAGTAGAAATACCGTAAACCGACAAAACATGTCTCTTTATCAGTGTGCCAAAGGCACTCAAGATCTTGTGGGTGCAGATTACGACCGTATCGCCTTTTTACGCGCTACAGCTGAAGACCTATTCAGAACAAACGGTGGTATTCCGTTGGAAACTCCAGTCTTCGAATACACCGACGTCCTCTTGGGAAAATACGGTGATGAAGCGGACAGCAAACTCATTTACCAACTTGCAGACCAGGGTGGTGGTGACCTCTCTCTTCGCTACGACCTCACCATTCCGTTTGTTCGATACGTGAAAGAGAATCGCATCAAAAAGATGCGTCGTTATTCCATCGCAAAAGTCTATCGCCGCGACCAACCCAACATTCGTCAAGGACGACTCCGTGAGTTTATTCAAGCAGACTTTGACATTCTTGGAGGCCGACAAGAGGGTATGATGGCCGAAGCCGTGTGTTTGAACATTGTCATGGATTTTATGCGCACTCTGGCGCTGCCATACACAATTCTCATTAATGATGTGCGGAATTTGCAATACCTTCTGCGCGAGCGTGTTGGTGTTGATCCCGCAATGTGTCGTCGTTTGTTTCCCGTTATTGACAAGCTCGACAAACAGAGTTTCGATGCTCTGATTCCAGAGTTTATGACAGCATTGCCATCCTTGGATATTGAACGTCTGCGTGCTGCTTTGGCAGAAACAGAGCCCGTTTGTCCCGAAACCATTGCAGATTGGGCTCTCCTGCGCTCTTTGTTGCCCACGACAGCGCTCGTCTTTACGAATCGTCTTGCACGCGGACTCGATTATTACACCGGCTTTATTTGGGAGGTCACAACACCAAGTTGTCCATCCAGCATTTCTGCAGGTGGGCGATATGATAATTTGTTGGAAACACCCACTGTTGGATTAAGCATTGGCATTAGTCGAATTGCTTCCGTTGCATTCCCTACACCTACAGAACCAAAGCGCGATCTTCTCGTGACCAGTGTTGGTGCCGTCTCCGCTGCTGACAGATTTCGAGTTGTTCGTGAACTTCAGGCGCTCGGTGAATGGTCCTCCGTTACATGCGATTTAAGCACAGATGCTCGCAAATTGGGCAAAGTTCTGTCAGAGGCCGCAGGACGCTTTGTAGCAATTGTTGCTGAAACAGAATGGAACGCAAGACGCGTTGTCACGATTAAGGATTTGGACACGCGAACAGAGCGAGAAATCATCTTAGCACCGTAGAGCGTTGGAGTCCTCCTCGGACATGCGAAACATACGGATTTTTGTCACAAAAAGTGCATGAAGACCCCGTTGGAGTCCTCGGACATGCGGAACATACGGATTTTTGTCACATGAAGAGAAACCGTTTAAATCCGTCACCACAAAGGAGCCGTGGGATTCACGCCAAAGAATGCACGAATTTGAGAAAAAACGGAACCCTGTGCCTCACGTCGTAAACATGTTCGGTTTATTTCTACTTTCAATGTCACACATTGTGCAGTCAAAAAGTGTCTTTGTCACACATTGTGCAGTCAAAAAGTGTCTTTGTCACACATTGTGCAGTCAAAAAGTGTCTTTGTCAATTTTCTCTCACCAAAATGTGGTTAAAGAAAACAAACTGACCATGGACCATGGAAAATCAGGGCCGGCGGCGTTGAATGAGACGGCACATCCCACAAATGTACGTTGGGGCTTGTGGGTCTAACACTGACTCACGGATCCGCATGTACTCCTGATGATGAATGTCATTCATGTCTATAGTGGGGCTCGTGGGGCCCCCTGTGCTAACTCGCGGATCCGTAAGTAGAATTCGAGCAACTTCTGTAAAACCATACGTGAGTGCCTCGCGCAATGCGGAATTGTGGTCTGCACTTGGGTCTACACGCGCGTCAGACATCAACAGCGCGACAACATCTACATGGCCATTCTGGCTCGCTGCACGAATTGCGGAATTCGAGTCAGCACACGGGTAAACACGCGGGTCCGACATCAGCAGCTTGACAACTTCTATATGACCATGGGCTGCACTCGCACGAATTGGAGAATTGTCACCCGCAGACGGGTCAACACGAGGATCTGCAAGCAGAATTCGGACGATGTCTGTATGGCCATTTCGACTTGCCCAGACAATCGCGAAATTGTAGTCTGCAGACGGGTCTACTGATGGGTCAGCAAGTAGCCGCACAACAGTTTCCACATGACCATTTTTGCAAGCCTGTTGGAGTTCGGTGGTCATTTTGAGTGTGGGTTTGAGTGTGGGGTTTTTGAGTGTGGGTTTTGAGTGTGGTTTACAGTATTTCTACGGTAAACGCAACGTTTAATATCCGACAATATTGGTTGTCAATTTTTCACACGCCGTTCAATGTGTCCAGTCTAATTTTTCTGCTGGAAGACTGATGTGGCGGCTGACAAGCGGGGACTATGGCTCGTAGCACCACAAAACCATGGATTTCAAACGGAACAGTTTCAAAACTGCAAACTGTTCACATTGATTTTTGACTCAAAAAACGCGTGTAAATCGATGAAGCCCCTCGTGGGTCTTCAGACAAAGAGTGATGAACACGACTACTTTGACATGCGTTTAACCAGCAGATTGACCACTTCTGCATAACCTTTTGTGCTTGCTAAGCGAAGTGAGTAATTGTTGTCGACAGACGGATCAACACGAGGATCTGCAAGAAGCAGCTCGACCACTTCTGCATAACCGTATGTGCTTGCCATGCGAATTGCGAAATTGTCATCTGCTGACGGGTCAACACGAGGATCTGCAAGTAGCAGCGCGACAACATCCTTGTGACAATTGTCACACGCATCACGAATCGCGGCATTGTCTGCGGCAGACGGGTCTACACGAGGATCTGCAAGAAGCAGCTCGACCACTTCTGCATAACCGTATTTGCTTGCCAAACAAATAGCAGCATTGTCTTCGGCAGACGGGTCCACGCGTGAATCTGCAAGTAGCAGCGCGACAACATCCTTGTGACCATTTCCACTTGCGATGTGAATTACTGCAGTTGGATCTACACGCGGGTCTGCGAGTAGCAGCGCGACAACATCCTTGTGACCATTGACACACGCATCACAAATCGCGGCATTGTCGTTTGCAGACGGGTCTACACGTGAGTCTGCGAGTAGCAGCGCGACAACATCCTTGTGACCGTATTCACTTGCTTTGCGAATTGCTTCATTGTCTTCGACAGACGGGTCTACACGGGAATCTGCAAGAAGCAGCGCGACAACATCCTTGTGACCATTTCCACTTGCGATGTTTCCACTTGCGATGTTAATTACTGCAGTTGGATCTACACGAGGGTCTGCGAGTAGCAGCGCGACAACATCCTTGTGACCGTATGCACTTGCCCAGAAAATTGCAGCATTGTCATTTGCAGACGGGTTGACGCGTGCGTCTGCAAGTAGCATCTTAACCACACTCGTTTGTCCATGTTTTGCTGCATCAATGAGCGCATCGTTATTCATTCTTCGATTTTCATACAGAAAACGAAGTGGTGCAAGTACTTCACATGCATCGAAGGAAATGTCGAAAGCATCAAGAGTGTCCTCCTCTACAAGTGCAGTATCTAACCGAACCAACTCTTGTTCGCATGTGTAGCGTGCAAGAGCTTGTTCGTGAGCGACACATGTAAGGTATTCGTATTTGGATATCGTGGTGGCTGCACAAATCTCTTCAGGAAATTGAGCACTGATGAGGGGGTCTTCAAGACACTGCATCACGAGGTTTGACTCCTGTTGGATTTGAAGTTTGGTGGGCATGTTGGTTCGGTTTACGGTATTTCTACTTTCAACGTCACATTGCACTTTGTACAACCAAAAGTGTGTCATTTTTTGGAGCGAGGGAGTACTTTTGGTGATTCTCGCAATGGGGCTCTTGTCTGCCATGTGCCTCTGTGTGACTCTGGTACAGGGCTCCTTGTGAATCTTGAGTGTGCTACGGGTCTCCTTGCGAATCTTGAGTGTGCTACGGGGCTCCTTGCGAATCTTGAGTGTGCTACGGGGCTCCTTGTGACTCTTGTGATTCTGTGGGACTTATTGTGATTCTGTGGGACTTATTGTGATTCTGTGGGACTTATTGTGATTTTGTGGGACTTATTGTGATTCTGTGGGGCTTAAGTGTCCTCAGGCGTCGTGCATACGGATTTGCGCACAAATGCACGAATTCGATGATAAACCGTTAGTGTCCTCAGGCGTCGTGCATACGGATTTGCGCACAAATGCACGAATTCGATGATAAACCCCGTTAGTGTCCTCAGACTTAAAGACCACACGTCGTGCATACGGATTTTGCTCAAATGTGCAGCCCGTTAGTGCCCTCGGATTCCATGGGCTCTGTGTGCTCCATGCCTGCGGCCTCGCGTGCTTCGGGGCTCCTCATGTGCTCATGCAGTTGTGCTACGGACTTCTCAGGCCACGTTGTGCAAACGGATTTGCCGCACAAAAATGTGCGAATTCGGTGATAAACCCGTTAGTGTCCTCGGACCTAAAGACCACACGTTGTGCATACGGATTTTCCTCAAAAATGCACGAATTCGGTGATAAACCCCACGTTAGTGTCCTCGGACTCCATGGGCTCTGTGTGCTCCATGGGCTCGGCCTGCGGCCTCGCGTGCAACGGGACTCCTCATGTGCTTCATGCAAGTGTCCTCAGACCTAAAGACCACACGTCGTGCATACGGATTTTGCATCAAAATGTGCACGAATTCGGTGATAAACCCGTTAGTGTCCTCAGGTGTGTGATTCTGTGGGTGCTATGGGGCTCCCTGTGACTCTGGTGTATGTTACGGGGCTCCTTGTGACTCTTGTGATTCTGTGTGATTTTGTGGGCTACGGGGCTCGGCCTGCGGCAGAGCAATGATGGGGCTATTGTGTGACTCTTGTGATTCTATTGGATTCTGTGGGTGCTATGGGACTTATTGTGATTCTGTGGGTGCTATGGGGCTCCTTGTGACTCTTGTGATTCTGTGGGACTTATTGTGATTCTGTGGGGTGCTATGGGGCTCCTTGTGACTCTTGTGATTGTGGGACTTATTGTGATTCTGTGGGGTGCTATGGGGCTCCTTGTGACTCTTGTGATTCTGTGGGTGCTATGGGGCTCCTTGTGGACTCTTGTGATTGTGGGACTTATTGTGATTCTGTGGGATTCTGCCAATTCGGTGATAAACTCATAAGTGTCCTCGGGCCTAAAGACCACGTCGTGCATACGGATTTGCGCACAAATTCACGAATTCGGTGATATACCCGTTAGTGCCCTCGGACCTAAAGACCACACGTCGTGCATACGGATTTTGCGACAAATGTGCACGAATGCGGTGATAAACCGTTAGTGCCCTCGGACCTAAAGACCACACGTCGTGCATACGGATTTGCCTCAAAAAATGCACGAATTCGGTGATAAACTCGTAAGTGTCCTCGGACCTAAAGACCACACGTCGTGCATACAGATTTTGCTCAAAATGTGCACGAATGCGGTGATAAACCGTTAGTGTCCTCGGACCTAAAGACCACACGTCGTTTGCCTCAATACATGATGTTAACAATGAAGTCCTCTGGAGTTCCGTAGCCAAACGGTGTTTTCGAGAGACAAAATAGGTTTTGTTTGGTGAGTTGGTGAGAGTTGGTGAGAGTTTACGCAGTCCATGTCGCAACAGGGCGGGCAACGGGTGCATCCTCATGCTCAAGACGAAGACGTGCTTGAAGTGCCATGACCTCCTTGCGCTCAGCCTCTGCTACCTCTGCTGCTTGTGCTGCTGCACGACGCTCTGCGCGAGACATCTTGGATGCAGCAACCTTGGATGCAGCAACCTTGGATGCAGCAACCTTGGATGCAGCAACAGGAGCAGCAACAGGAGCAACAACGGGCTCATCATCTCCAGCGAGTGCAGCGAGGTCCTTGTCTGACTCAGCTGCAACAAGAACGGCAACATCCGCAATGTCGCGCATCTTGGGTGCCTTCGACTTAAGAGCGCGTGCCTCTGCAGCCTTAGCACGCTCCTCTGCCTCAACAGCCGCCTCCTCCTGATAGTCAAAGTCGAAACCATCGTCTGCTACTGCAAACGATGAATCACCACTTCCGATTACGGCAGCAGACGAATCTGCAAAGAAGCCATCAGGAACACGGACACCGAGAGTGTCGAATGTGTAGCGCAATGTGCTCAAATCTCCCTTGGAAAACTTACCGGATGCAAGACCACCATCGACAACGATGATGCTGCCGCCGTGCATGCTGTTAATCTGGTCGGTCTTGGTGGCAGACGAACCACGACTTGTGACACCGCGGGCAATGTGAACACGCTTCTCACCGCCGCCGGTGAAATAGACGACAGACAGGTCATTTGCGCCGAGTGGCTTGATGACACGGGCGAGCGTTACATTGTGCACACGCTCTGTTGTGTAGATGATGTCTGCAGACTTGTCGCGAATAGCCTTGTCGAGCATATCCAGGTACTTCTCGATTGTACGCGTATTCTTGGCCTCGGCGATCATCTTGTTGGAACGCTTGTTAGAGCGGCGGGAAGTAAAGGAGGGCATTTTGGTTCGGTTTACGGTATTTCTACTTTCAACGTCACACTGAATGGTAGCTGGAATTTCAGTTCGTCAATTTTTTGTCGATTTTTGAATTTCGGTGCTACGGGGACCCTTCACCTGTGTTTCCTGTTTGAGTCGCCTAAAACTCGTGCAAAACATACGGATTTTGTCCTGATTCGTATGGATTTTGCTCAATCCGTTCGCTTAAAGACCCGTTCGCTTAAAGACCCGTGCAAAACATACGGAATTTGCTCAATTACACGATTATGTGCGTCTGTGCGTCTGTGTTCAAATGTGAGTTATGTGCGTCTGTGTTCAAATGTGAGTTATGTGCGTATGTGTTCAAATGTGAGTTTTACTATTCAACTGGCTCCTCAACTGGCTCCTCAACTGGCTCCTCAACTGGCTCCTCAACTGGCTCCTCAACTGGCTCCTCAACTGGCTCCTCAACTGGCTCCTCAACTGGCTCCTC
>Ga0136644_10002122_pt1 | contig 15325 bp, 11 predicted proteins | sample C_130820_EF_Meta_FD_94780 | JGI IMG/M metagenome (GOLD analysis project Ga0136644, IMG submission 94780) | Freshwater microbial communities from Lake Croche, Canada to study carbon cycling - C_130820_EF_MetaG (v2) (version 2) | ecosystem: Environmental > Aquatic > Freshwater > Lake | place... | reverse complement strand
CAAGCAGGTCGAGAGTGAATCCACGGTGGCGGCGGCGCTGGGCCAGCGCCGCTTTCGCCGCCTCCGCTGGATTCGAACGGGCGATGAACCGGCGGGCCTGGGCGAGCACGGCAGCCCGGATTGCCCGGGCCGCCAGCGGCGCGAGGAAGCCGCTCCGGGCGGCCTGGAGCGCCACCCTGAGCGATGGCGGCAGTCGCACGATGACGTCGTCGTCGATGTATTCGCGGAGGTGACGGTCAATCGCGGCGGGATCATCCAGCATCGGCATGCAGTCGACGAGCCGAAAGAGTCGCACTTTCAGATCGTCGTCGTGCGTGGCCCACTCCCCCGCCTGCTGCGCCCACCACTCCGGAGAGACGGCCGTGGGCTCGGCGGCAAGCGACTGCTCCAACAGCCCGCGGCCGATCTGTTGCACCCGTCGCTCGATCTGCTCGCGGTCGGCGGGTGACAGCCGACTAGGAAGCACCCCCTCGAAGGCGGCTCCTGATGTGGCGTTCATGTCGTTGCGTTCCTTTCTCCAAGTCTTTGTACGGAAAGCGTTTGCAGATGGGTCGACCAGACCTTCCCCGCGTTGAAACCAGCCCCCCTCCTCAGCCGTGTTACAATGTGGGCCACGGTAGCGGGCATGGTAGCCAGCGCCACAAACTTCTGCTCCGCACACACGTGAATCCTCCGGCCGGACAGGCTTTCGATCAGTTGGCGGCCACGCTTGATGCCCGCGGTCCCGTGGTTCTTCCAGCCCTCCTGCTCTGCGATTTTGGACACTTGGCCAGGGAGGTCGAGCGATTGGAATCGGCCGGTGCGGCCGCCCTTCATCTCGACGTCATGGATGGCCGCTTCGTGCCGCAACTGACCTACGGTCTGGTGGTGGTCGAGGCCGTACGACGGGCCGCGAAGAGACCGCTCGAGGTCCACCTCATGGTCGAGCAGCCGGAGACGTGTGTGGAAGCCTATGCCCAGGCCGGAGCCGACATCCTGACCGTTCATCTGGAAGGACTCACCGATCCCAGGCAGACCCTCAAGACCATTGCGTCGCTCGGTCCCCGGGCCCATCTCGCGATCAGTCCGGGCACGCCCATCGATCGGATCGAGCCCTATCTCGATGTCTGCGACGGCGTCCTTGTGATGAGCGTGGAACCAGGGTTTGGCGGTCAGGCATTCAACCCTGTGGCGCTCGCAAAACTCTCCCAACTCGCGGTGCTGCGTTCCCAACGCGGCGACTCGTTCCGGCTGGGGGTGGATGGTGGCATCTCGACCGAAACCATCGGTCCCGTGGCGGCTGCCGGTGCGGAATTGATCGTGGCCGGCAGCGCCGTAATCCGATCGCACGACTACGCCAAGGCCATCACCGAACTCGAACAACTCGCCCGGAGTGCCGCCTAATGGCACAGCCGCAGCGAACCTGTTTTCCCGACGGCATCGCCGCCGCGGGAAATGCTTTTCCTCTGGAGCCAATGCCCACTCAATGCCCGATTCTCTGATCGTGATCCGTGCCGGTGCCACCGACTTCGAAACGCAGGGCCGGATTCGCGGCGTGGTCGACATACCTTTGTGCCCGGCAGGCGTCACCGAAGCAGAACACGCGGCCACCCTGCTGGCCGACGGTCCGGTGCTCGCGCTCGTCTGTTCAGAGGAGCAATGTGCCTTGGAAACGGCCCGGATCATCGGCCGATCCATGGGACTCAAGCCGCGGGTCATCGAAGACCTGCACAACCTCGACCAGGGGCTCTGGCAGGGACTGCTCGTGGATGACATTCGCCGAAAGCAGCCGCGGCTCTATCGGCAGTGGCAGGACAATCCGTGGGCTGTCGCGCCTCCCGAAGGCGAACTGCTGGAGGAGGCCTGCGAACGGGTCGATCGGGTGCTCGAAAAACTCCTCCGTCGATACACGGAGGGCCGTGTGGCGATCGTTGTTTCTGAACCTCTCGACCGGCTCGTCTGCTGGCTTGTGGCGGGAGAGTCGATGGGTGATCTCTGGGCCCGCGATCCGCACGGCGAGCCCCTCAGGGAAATCCCCGTGGCGTCCCAGTGGGCCCGCATGCCCCGCGCCGATCGTTACCAGCCGACCCCGATCTGAGGCGCCACAGCCCGCAAAAACGCAGCCGAGTCCCACGCCGCACACCGCCAATTTCGGCGCAGCGGGAGAGGCAAGCCCCGGGCTACAATGCGTCGCGGCGTCGCAGCGGCTTCGCCGACATCCTCTCCCAGACCGTGCTTCAACGCGCGTTGACACAATCGCATGGAACGCCGCCGCTCACCGCGACCGAGTACCGTAACCACAGCCGTCGGCACGGCCTCTGGCAACTCCGCCAGCGCCGGAACCGAGCCAGCTGAGGTCGCCACGCGGCTGCCAGCGGAGCCTGCCGAATCGGCGACCGCCCCGCGGACAAAACGCGGCGTGCCAGAGGGGCTCTGGCAGAAGTGCGAGGGCTGCGGCGCGACGATCTACCGCAAGGAAGCGGAGGAGATGCAGAACGTCTGCCCGCAGTGCGGCTTTCATTGGTATGTGTCGGCGGCGCAGCGGATTGCCCAACTCCTCGACGACGGCACATTCGAGGAATGCGACGCCAACCTTCGGCCCACCGATCCCCTCGGCTTCCGTGACAAGAAGGCCTATGCCGAACGGATCGTGGCCGAGCAGAAGAGAACGGGCATGCGTGACGCGGTCGTCACCGGCACCGGCATGATCCGCGCCCGACGCGTGGCCTGCGGCGTGACCGACTCCTCCTTCATCATGGGAAGCATGGGGAGCGTGGTCGGCGAGCGGCTCACGCGTCTCGTCGAGCGAGCCACGGCTGGCAAGCTGCCACTGATCATCATCAGCGCCTCCGGTGGTGGTGCCCGCATGCACGAAGGCATCCTCTCGTTGATGCAGATGGCGAAGGTGTCGGCGGCACTCGCCCGACATTCGCAGGCCGGAGGACTGTTCATCTCCGTCCTCACCAATCCGACCATGGGCGGCGTGGCCGCGAGTTTTGCCTCGCTCGGCGACCTCTGCTTCGCCGAGCCGCGAGCCCTGATCGGCTTCGCCGGCCCACGGACGATCAAAGCCACGATCCGCGTGGAACTGCCGAAGGGCTTCCAGACGAGCGAGTTCCTGCTGGAGCACGGCTTCATCGACCGCATCGTGGCCCGCAAGGATCTCAAGAGCGAGATCGCGCGGGCGATCGACTACTGCGGCGGCTGAGACCTATTCCGGCATTCACGCCTGAGGCGAGCTCGCTGACTCGCTGTTCGTTGGGACCACGGGAGCCGCCGTGTCGATCTTCGCCGCGAGGATGAAGTCGTTTTCGGAAAGGCCGCCGATGGCGTGCGTATAGATCTCGATCCATACGCATCGATAGCCCTCCAGGTGGAGATCGGGGTGGTGCTGTTCCCGTTCCGACAGCGCCCCAACGGTATTGATCAGCTTGATGCACTCACGAAAGTTTCGCAGCGTCCAGTCGCGGCGTATCCGCGTGCCGTCGCGCGTGAGCCGCCAGGCGGGCAGCGCTGCCAGCTGCGACTCGGCTTCGGCCGACGAGTATTTCGGCACGCCCCCTTCGCAGGGCACGCACTTTTTGACGGAGAGATCGCTGGCGGCTTGGGGCGTTGGCATCGGAGGGACCTCGCGGGAGAGGGGCGGGAATCGGTTCAGAATACCACGACCACGACTTGTATTCGGCAGGGGTCCTTGCAGTCTCCGGTGGACGCCCGTTGTCACAGAGCCTGAAGTGTCTGAGGCGGGTGCTGACGGGCCGCACTGGTTCGCCGGTCTGTGGCATGCTCGTCGCCGGCGGATTCTGCTACAGGAGGCTCGTGGACGAAGCGTGAATCGCTCGAGAGTCGCAGAATTCACCGGACTCCTGCGCGTGCCTCCGACCGGCTCCTCAAAATCGGGCGATTGGCCAGGCCGCTGCAGCGAGGAACAACGGGTAGGATCCCCGCCAAGCGGCAGCACCATCCAACTGCCGGGCAGGATGCCCGGCCCACGCCTGCGGGCGGATCCCCGTCAAGCGGCAGCACCATCCAACTGCCGGGTAGGATGCCCGGCTCTCGCCTGCGGGCGGAGGCCCGCCAAGAAAAAACGACACGATGTCGTGTTTTTCGTGAAATCAGTAACGGCCTTCGAATCCCGCGAAGCCGCCGTGGATGATCGTGCTCGAGCCGGCGTCGATGCCGGTGATGCTCGCCGGGCTGGAGATCACCGCCGGCCACTGACTATCGGCCTGCGCGATGTTGCCCACGCCGACCACACGATAACCCATCGAGAGGGTCCAGCGCTCGGTCACGTCCCAGGCCACGCCCGTATCGACCGACCCGAGCCAGGAAAATACTCCCAGTGTCGAGTGGGCGTTGACGGGTGCTCCGGAGACGAATGTGGCCTCTGTGCCCGAGCCGGTGGCAAGTGTGGTCGTATTCGTGATCGAGTTGCCGGCAATCATGAACTTCGGCACCGCCGAGAAGCGAACCTGGGGCAGAAACCGCCAGTCAAACTTGGCACCAACCTGCGCCCCATAGAGGTTGTTGTTGGTGGCCACGCCGAGGTCGAGGGTACCGGGAGCACCGGTTCCTGAAACACTCGTCTGGGTGAGCACGTCCTGGAGTTCGAAGAAGCGGAAACCTGCCAGCCACATGAGGTTGATCCGGCGGCTCGGCATGGCCGGATCCTGCGACAGGAATTCCGGCCGTTCCCAGAGCGAGTAGAGCCAGTTGATCTCGACATCGTTGATGAGATCGGAGCGGCTGATCTGCTGCGCCGCCGAGGTGGTGAGCCACGCAGAGGCTGGTGTGGTTCCAACGCCCACTCCCGGTGCCGCCTGCGGTATGGCGTTGATCGAAGAAGACGGACTCGCCGTGACCGTGTCGGCCGAGCCGATGCCGTAGACACCCCAGTAGATGAACTCGACGGCATGCTGCTGCCGCGGACCAAACCAGCGGCCGACGTGCAGATCGATGCCCCCAGGCCATGTGGCTGCGGCGTTGCTGGTGGAGAGTTGCACGCCCCCTGACGGCTGCATGGTGGCGGTGCCAGCAGGGAGCGTCCGTGTCATGACAAGGCCACTGGCACCGGCGAACCAGCGGGGCCAGTTCGGGAGCATGTCTGCTGCGGCACCGACAGGGATGCCGGCAAAGCCGTCGGCATTGAGCGGGTCGGCAATGTACATCGGCGGCGGCTCGCCCACAGCGGGCAGAGCAGTCTCAGAACCAGGGGGCCGGACGAGGATCGGTTCGCCGGCAGCCGCGACGGCGGCCCCGTCTGGTACCGGCAGCGGCTCCTGCGGCCAGCCGGTTCTGCACAGCACGACCGCGCAGAGCACGGCCCCCCAACGCCACGCAGCAGCACGATGCCGCGACGTGCGGGTGGCTGGCTGGCTCGATGCGGTGGGGGACAACATCATGGGGGCACAACGCGACGCGGAGCAGGATGCCAACGGCGGGACAGGCCGCGGGAGGGTCTGGAAACGCCGACCGGGGGTCAAGGCCGCTTTGGCCTCCGACGCGGGGCCCGGCACCGTCATTTCAACGGTACACTCGCAGGACACCGGTCGTCGGAGCATTTCCGCCGTCATGGACCAAGAAGCCGCACCGAGAAGCACATCCCGGCGGACCGTGGCAGCAAGCGTCGTTGTGGGAGTCTGAGGAAGATGCCCGGTTCACGCAAAGAGCAGCATACTCGGGCGTCAGTCCTCGCTTGGCTCGACCGTCGCATCAACTTTGAACGGGCGGTGCCCACTGCCGCGCCACCCGGCACGTTTGGGCTCACGCGGGTGCGGCGGTTGCTGGCTGCCGTTGGAAATCCGCACCGTGAGTTTCCGGTGGTCCATGTGGCAGGCACGAAGGGGAAAGGCTCGACCGTCGCCATGCTGGCGGCAGTGCTTCAGGCGGCAGGCCACCGGGTGGGCCGCTATATGTCGCCACATGTCGACGCTCTTGAAGAACGCATCTGCGTGGGCGGCCGCCCGATCTCCGCAGCCGACCTCGTGCGTGCCTTCAACGTGGTGATCCCAGCAGTCGAGCAGATGGATCAGGCCGCGGGCCGGCGCGGTGGGAGCGGGCCGACCTGGTTCGAAGTGCTGACAGCCGTTGCGTTTCTGCACTTCGCGCGATGCCGCGTCGATCTCGCCGTGCTCGAAACCGGGCTGGGTGGTCGCCTCGACGCCACGAACGTCTCGATCCCGGTGCTGTCGATCATCACCAGCATCAGCCTCGATCACATGCATCTGCTCGGCTCCACAATCGGCCGGATCGCCACGGAAAAGGCCGGAATCATCAAGCGCGGCTGTCCGGTGATCTCGGCCGCCATCCATCCGGCGGCACGTCGGGTGATCGAAGCGACCGCCACGCGACGACGGGCGCCGCTCCTGCAATTAGGGCGAGATTTTCAAGTCTCTTATCTGCCGCACAACGCGAGCGACTCACCGGCCGATCCGCTCGCGCCCGGCCGTGTGGCGGTGACATTCGCCGGCGCGCCCTCCAGCGACGATCTTGTCTTTCCACTCGTCATGCGAGGTGAGCACCAGGCGATCAATGCGTCGCTCGTCGTGATGGCCACCCGCAGCCTCGATGCGCGCGGAATTCCCGTGCCAGATCGGGCGCTGGCGAAGGGTCTACGGACCGTGAGTCTGCCCGCCAGGATCGAACGCATCAGCGAGCGTCCACTCGTGATCCTCGATGCGGCACACAACGTCGCCTCGATGGAGTCCCTCGTGGCGACCCTCGCGCCGGCTGCGCGGATCTTTCAGCCGAAAGTGCTCGTCTTCGCCGCGAGCGCCGACAAGCAAATCGAGGAGATGCTGGCGGCAGTGCGCGGTCACTTCGATTCCATCGTCATCACCCGCTATGCGACGAATCCTCGGGCCGCGACGGTCACGCAGTTGGTGGACGCCTGCCGGCGAGCGGGCCTTCCCGCCCCGCAGGTCGCCACGACGCCAGCCGAGGCGTTACGAGTCGCCCGGTCGCTCGCCACTGCCCGCGGCTTAGTCTGCGTGGCCGGCAGCTTTTTTCTCGCGGCGGAGATCCGCGCGGTGATGTGAACTGAGCCGGTCGTGCAATGGGCCGGGGGCGGTGGTGCGATCTGAGTCACACGCGTGTGCCGTGTTGAAAACGTGCCGTCACTCAATCACGTTCGCGGAGAGCGTCAAGCGCCGTCGCCAGCACCGGATCAACGCGTCTCGGCAAAACTGCCAGTGACGGCGGTTGGGGCGTCGCTGCGAGCCCGCCCTTCGCCGGCACGACATCGCGCATCTGTCGCCACGCCTGGAAGGTCTCGATCTGCCTGCCCGTGGGGGTGATCTCATAGCCCCTGTCCGGACTCACCCCCCACGTCGAGTCGCTCTCTTCATCGTTTCGCCGGTGGATGTTGACGCGGCTGGGCCGCAAATATTCCGAGGTGGTCAGCTTTACGAGGCCACTGCCGTCTGACAAAGGCATGATCGACTGCACGGTGCCCTTGCCGAAGGAGCGGCTCCCCACCACGATCGCCCGGCCATGGTCCTGAAGGCAGGCAGCAACGACCTCAGCCGCACTCGCCGTAAGCCCGTCGATCAGCACGGCCATGGGGAGATCGACGAGCACGGCGCCGCGTGTGGCACGCCTCACGTCGAGGGCGGCAGCATCGTCACCGGCTGCACCTGCGTCATGCACTCCCCGTCCCTTGGTCGACACGATCACGCCGTCGTCAAGAAAGATGTCGCAGACTTCCACCGCGGCTGACAGGAGACCGCCGGCATTGCCCCGGAGATCCAGAATCAGAGCGGCCTCGGGATTCCGATCGCTGCCAGCCTCTGGTTCTGCGGCGGACCTGCGACTCGCGATCGCTTCCACGGCCCGCCGGACCTCGTCGGCCGTGCGTTCCCCAAAAGTCGTGATGCGAATGATGGCGGCAGCAGGCTCGCCCTCAATCGTCCACTCCCATGATCCGTCCGACCGGCGCCGATCACCGACCACGCTCTCCGTTTTGATCACCTCCCTCAGCAAGGCGACGTCACGAGCGGGGGCGTCTTCACCAGACGGGTCTGCCGCAGCGGAACCGATCGAGAGCAGAACAGAAGTTCCCGGTCGGCCACGCAGACGCCGAAAAACCTCCTCGAGAGTCATCAGTGAGGTGGAAACTCCATCGATCGCCAGGATCCGATCGCCGGCGGCAATGCCCGCGTGCCAGGCTGGAGAACCGAGCACCGGACTCACGACGATGATGCCGAGACGGCGATCCGACCCGTCCAGTTCCAGCCCCACGCCTCCAAACTTCTGATCGAGGAGGCTCTCCAACCTGTCCCGCTGGTCGCCTGCCACGAAGGCGGAGTGTTCGTCGAGCCGAGAAAACACACCCTGCATGGCGGCATCGAACAGGCCCTGCTGATCGACCGGGTCGAGATAGGACCGCTCGATCGCCCCGAGCACTTCGGCAAAACGACGGCCGTGACCAGCACGATCCCTTGCCAGCCAACTCGCGCCGGCAACGGCGATCATCATGAGCAGCACGAACAGGTTGCGTTTGGGCATGGCAGTCTATGGGACCGGGAACTCAACCAACGGCATGGGGCAGTGGATCGGCCGAAAATGCCTGTCCCTTCGCTACCACGGTCACGCCTTGCGGCGAAACCGTCAAGCCCCGGGCGGCATCCTCCTCGGCATTGAAGCCAATCGTCATGCCGGGAGGCACCCGGACGCCCTTGTCGATGATGGCACGCCGCACCCGGGCGTGGCGGCCGATGTCGACGCCCTCGAACAGGATGCTCTCCTCAACCCCGGCAAAACTATTCACCCGCACGCCGGGGCCGATGATCGAGCGGGTGACACGGCCACCGGAGATGATCGCGCCCGGGCAGACAAGACTGTCGGTGGCTTCTCCGCGGCGGGCATCGGGGCCCTCACCCGCAAAGACGAACTTCGGTGGTGGATAGGCCGGATGATGCGTGCGGATCGGCCACTGCTCATCATAGAGGTTGAGTTGCGGGTCGACGTCTATCAAGTCCATGTTCGCTTCAAAGTAGGCGTCGATCGTCCCGACATCCCGCCAATAGGCGTCTCGCTTCCGGTTCTCGTCGCGGAACGGAAAGGCATGCACAACGTGAGAGCCGATCACGGCAGGCAGCACGTCGTGGCCGAAGTCATGCCGGCTCGTACGTTCGTGGGCATCCTCTTTGAGCCGCTCGAGGAGAAACCGGGTCGAGAAGCAATAGATGCCCATCGACGCCAGGCACATGCCGTCGCTGCCTGGGATTGTGGGTGGTTTGGCCACCTTCTCGTGGAATCCCCGCACTCGTCCGGTTCCGTCCACCTCCATGGTGCCGAATTCACGAGCCGCCTCCCGGGGAACTGACAACGCGCCGACGGTGACATCGGCGCCGCTCTCCTCATGGGCGTCGATCAACTTCTGGTAGTTCATCTTGTAGATGTGATCACCAGCGAGAACGATCACCAACCGGGGCGCCGCCATCTCCAGGGAGTAGATGTTCTGGTAGACGGCGTCGGCCGTGCCGAGGTACCAGTTTTCGTCCACCCGCTGCTGGGGCGGCAGCACGTCGAGAAACTCGCCGAGATCACGGCAAAAGAAGCGTCGCCAGCCGACATTGATATGCCGATCCAGGCTGCTGGCCTTGTACTGCGTCAGAAGCAGCACGCGACGCAGCCCGCTGTTCAGACAGTTCGAGAGGGCAAAATCGACGATGCGATAGTTTCCACCGAACGGCACCGCGGGCTTTGCCCGGTCGCGTGTCAGTGGATCAAGCCGTGCGCCTTTTCCACCGGCAAGCACGACGGCGACGACATCGCGAACCCGCATCTGATCCACGTGCTGGGAACGCATGAAAAACTCCTCTCCCGCAGTCCGCGCTCCTGCGGGGTGATCGTGGGTCTGCCACGAGTCAGTCACTATACGTCCCCCCCGCTCAACTGGCGATCCGAGTTCGGCCGTCCCCCTATTCTGCTGTTTTCCCGGGGCCGAAGCGATCTGGCACCAGTGCAGGCGGGTCTTTACCATCCCAGCCTCTCGTCCGGCATCTGCTGCCGTTTGGATACGGCAGCGGCGCCGGCCCACACATGGAACCCAATGCCATGGCCAGCCGGTCAAAAGGCCACGCCCACCGTGAACGCGACACCGATTCGGGCGATTCGCTCAAGCCGTTGGTGGTGCTCGTGCTGCTCGGCACGATCCTCTACGGAGCCTGGTCGGTCGTGAACAAGGGCCCGGGCGGCTCGGTCGGCGCTCCCGCTGCAACGGTCGGCGGTGATCTCACGTCGGCCCCTGCCTTTACGCCGCAGATTGAGATTCCACCAGCCACCACGGCAGCCGTTACGGCCCCGCCCCAGCCCGCCGCTGGTCTGACCGGGCCGGGAAGCCTCCCCGCCGTACCAAGCTCCGCCGTTCCGCCCCCCGGCGCAGCTGCCTTTCCGGCGGCGCCGCCTGCTGCCGCAGTGGCATCGGCAGTTCCGCCCGAGTCTGCTCCCACCTATCTGAACGCCGTCTCGGCACCGCCGCCGGTAGCTGCCCCCGCCGCCGCCATTCCCGACGGCAACCTGGTCGGTGGAACTGCGTTGCCACCGCCTGCGGCGACTGCATTCGATCCACAGGATTCCCGCCAGATGCCGCCATCGTCGAACGATGGGCGGGAGGCACCGCCCTCGGCCGCCTTCGCTTCATCCTGGGCTGATGCCCACGACAAACTCGCGGCGGGCCGATATGCCGAGGCACTGGCCGTGCTGTCAACATGGCATGACGATCCGTCGCTCGGTCTCGAGGAAAGTCAGCGATTGGAGGATCTTCTTGGGCAGTTGGCGGGCACGGTGATCTATTCGCAGCAAGACCTCCTGTTGCCGCCGCATGTCGTTCAGCGAGGGGAGACGCTCTTGTCGATCGCTGCGCCCTTGGCTGTGCCGTGGCAACTGCTCGCGAAGATCAACGGCGTGCCGGATCCGGCGCGACTCGTGCCGGGTGAGTCGCTGAAAGTCGTGCGTGGTCCTTTCGACGCCGTGGTGAGCGTGTCGCGGCGACGTCTCAGTCTGCAGGTGGGCGGGAACTACGCCGGTAGTTTCCCGGTGATGGTCGGCAGGCAAATCCGAGACAGCGTCGGCGCCACGATTCCGGTCGTCACAGTTCAACGCAACGATCCGCCGGCGGAACAGCCCGGTGCCGTCTCGCAGGTTGCGTGGTCGCAGTCGGGCCCGCTGTCGATCCAACTGGCAGATGGCCTCTCTATCGTGGGCGTGGCCGATCCGGCCACGGTTTCAGACGACGCCATCCCGGGAACAAGCCTGCTCGTGGCCGACCGCGATCTCGGGGAACTTGCTGACATCCTCGGCGAGGGCTCGCGGGTGATCGTACGACAATGATCAGCGCCCGGCATCGGCGGGGCACAACGCCGCCGTCGCCCTCTGAATAGCCTCGTCCACTGCCGCATCGCTGGCAGCCTCGGCGACGATCCGCACGATCGGCTCGGTGTTGCTGGCTCGCACGAGGAGCCAACCGCCAGCCCAGTCGAGTCGCAGGCCATCGAGCCGACTCGACCGTGCGTCAGGAAAGGCTCGTCCAATGCGATCGAGCGCCGCGACGAGCGCCGGGCCACGGGTCTCCGGCGAAAGATCGACCTTTGTCTTCTTCATCACCAGCTGCGGCAGCGCCCGCGCCAGGCTGTCGATGCTCGCGAGGCCACCGTCGCCCGCACGCGTCGTGCACATCCGCTCAAGCACGAGCGCCATCGCCACAAAGCTGTCGCGAACCAGCACCACTCGCGGATCGATCACACCGCCGTTCCCCTCGCCGCCGAGAATCGCACCGGCAGCGAGCATCCTATCGACGACGTTTGCCTCTCCGACGGCCGACACATGGCAGGGCACTCCGTACTTCGCGGCGATGATGGCCGCCATGCCGCTGGTGGAGCAGTTGACCACGATCGGCCCCGGTGTCTTGGCGAGCACGGCCTCCACGGTGAGGGCCAGAGTTGCCTCCTCGCCGATGTATCGCCCCTCGGCGGTGGCGATCGCCAGTCGATCGGCATCGGGGTCCTGAAAGAAGCCGATGTCAGCATGCTCGAGACGTATCCGTGGCAGCATGTCCGCAAGGTTATCGGCCGTCGGCTCGGGCATATGTTCGAAGTGGCCGTCGGGTTCGCCCCCCTCGATCACGACCTCGCAGCCGAGGTGCTCGAGCAGCGGCCGCGCCACACGGCTGCCGGCCCCATGCCCCGCATCGAGCCAGACGCGTGGACGACACCGCCGGATCGCCTCCACGTCGACGGTCTTCGCGACCAGTGCGATGTGGGCCGGTCCCCCATCGACCACCCGCACGGCCCCCGCCCGAACTGCCCCGGGAACGAGGTGCATCGCGTCCGCCGTGGCCTGTGCCTGAAACCTCTCGAGCACCCTCGCCCCGGCGGCTGCCGGCAGCACGCGTCCCTCCGCGGAGAACAGCTTGAGTCCGTTGTAGGGCGCAGGGTTGTGGCTGGCCGATATCTGCACGCCGCCGGCGGCCCGCTCCTGCTGCACGACGATTCCCACGGTAGGCGTGGCCGCGATTCCGCAGTCGATCACGTCGCGGCCCACGCGGAGCAGGTGCTCGGCGAGCGCGGCCATCAACAACGGCCCGGAGGTGCGGCCGTCTCTGCCGATCACGATCGGCCCGGGCGGCAGGGTCTCGGCGAAGGCAGCGACATACCGAACGGCCACCTCCGGCGTCAGGCTGCCACCCACGATGCCGCGAAGCCCGGAGACGCTGACGATGAGCGGATCGCTGCCGGATGTATCTCTGGGTTCGCTCATGTGATCCTGCCTGTTGGCTGCTGGAATGAGATCTTCGGGTGGCGATGCTTGCTGGGCTGGGAGTATAAAACCGCCGCCTGAATTCAGCACGCAGATTGCCGGTGCGAATTCAGCGCGCCCATCGTCACATCGAACGCTTCCCACCACAGGCCCGAGTCCTCCTCCCATGTCCATCGCCCCAGCCACCTCCTCGGCCCCCCGCCTCGCCGCCATCGATGCCGCCCGCGCTGCAGGCACGATCACCGAACACTCCGCCCAGACGATGCGAGACTGGCTCACCCAGCCCCGTTACGCGGAGTTTGCCGGTGAGTTGGCGACACGGATCGACCGGGCCGCGGAGCAACCATCCCTCTGGAAAGAACTCGACGATGTCTACTGGACGGTGATCCCCTTCGGCACCGGCGGCCGCCGCGGCAGGATGTATCCGGTCGGCTCCAACGCCATCAACGACCGCACGATCGGCGAGAGCGCCCAGGGACTGGCCGACTACGTGCGGAGCGTCATGCCGACCGGCGAGGAGCCCACCTGCGCCATCGCCTACGATACCCGCCACCGCTCCGAACACTTTGCGAAGCTGTGCGCCGAAGTGCTCCTCGCGGCCGGCTTCCGGATCTTCTTCCTCCGCGGATTCCGCAGCACGCCGGAACTGTCATACGCCGTGCGCCACACGCAGAGCACATGCGGCATCATGGTGACGGCCAGCCACAATCCGCCCAGCGACAACGCCGTGAAGGTCTACTGGGCCGGCGGCGTGCAGGTGCTGCCGCCGCACGACAAAGGGATCATCGACCGGGTGATGCGATGCGATGCCGTGCACCGGCAGAGCTTCGACGCCGGTGTCGCCAGTGACCGCGTGCAGTTCGTGGAGCAGGAGATCGATCCGGCATTCGTTGCTGCGGTGCTCCAACAGTCCACGGTCGGCCCCCGTGACGTCTCCATCGTCTACACGCCGCTGCATGGCGTGGGCGCCAGTGCGGTCGTGCCAGTCCTCGACGGTGCCGGCTTCAAACAATTGCGGCTCTACGGCCCGCAGGAGATGCCCGACGGCGATTTCCCGAACGTGCCCGGCCACGTAGCCAATCCCGAGAATCCGGCCGTGCTCGAGGGAGCCATCGCCGAGGCGATGGCTCGCGGCGATGACCTCGTGATGGCCAGCGATCCCGACTGTGACCGTCTCGGTGCGGCCGCGCCGCTGACGGCTGCCGCTGGCAGCGGCTGGCAGACATTCACCGGCAACCAGATTGCGGCCCTGCTGGTCGACTGGGTGCTCTCCTGCCGGAAGCGGCTGGGCACCCTCAAGGCTACCGATCATGTGATCACCACGCTGGTGACGACCGGCATTGTACGCCGCATTGCCGATGCCTACCGGGCGACGACGGTCGACACGCTGCAGGTGGGCTTCAAGTGGATCGGGCAGGCGATCGACCAGACCGGCCCCGAACACTTTGTCTTCGGCTGCGAGGAATCGCATGGCTATCTGGCGGGCACGCACGTCCGCGACAAGGACGCGAGCGTGGCCTCGCTCTTGCTGGCCGAACTGTCAGCCGCACTGAAGTCGCAGGGAAAGACCCTGCACGAGCAACTCGACGCGATCTTCTGCACGCACGGCTGCCACCTTGAACGGCAGGTGGCGATCACACTGCCGGGCGCCGCGGGCATGGACCGAATGCGGGAGATCATGGCGCACCTGCGGTCAAAGCCGCCAGCGACACTTGGTGGGCTGCCAGTCGCACGGGTCCGCGACTACGGCAGCCTCACGACATCGACACCCATCACAGCGGCCGTTCCTTTTGCCGGATCGAAGGGCGATCTCGTGATGTTCGATCTTGGTGAGCCCGCCGCACCCGCGATCAGCCTGACGGCGTCAGACGTCGCTGCTGGCAGCTTCCCGGCACTTGCCAACTGCGTGGCGGCCCGCCCCTCGGGCACGGAGCCGAAGATCAAGTTCTACCTGTTCGCGGCGGCGCCGCCCTGCGGCCAACCGCAGCTCGCCGCCACGAAGGCTGCGCTCACACAGCGGCTCGACCTGCTGGAACGTGACCTCCGCGCGCTCGCTGGCGTATGACGTGTGCCTTGCCCTGCTGCATCCGTGAGGGGCTGCCCATGTCCCGAGAGCCGGCGTTGCTGACCAGCGCAGGCAGGATGCCGAAGCGGAGGCGATCTGGCCAGCGCAGTCAGCATCGAGTGAGCGAAGGGCAGCGGGCACCGATCCGTCTCGGCGGATTGGTCGACGGAGCGAACGTCCGGCGACGGGGCGTGGGCAGCACCGAACCGTTGCCAGCAAGCAACGCCCCAGCGGCTAGAATGCGGGTGTGAGTGACCACGACCCATCCGACGCCGCCGAATCCACCCCCGCTGACACCGATCAGGCGGTGACCACCGGCGATCGGGCCGCAGCGGCGCAGAAAGTCAAAACGTTTCCGCAGACGCCGGGCGTCTATCTGATGAAGGATGCCGCCGGCCGTGTGATCTACGTCGGCAAGGCGAAGAACCTCCGGGCCCGTGCCTCCAGCTATTTCCTCAAGGCCGCCGAGCAGGACCGCCGCACCGCTGATCTCGTGCAGGAGATCCGCGACATCGACTACCT
>Ga0136644_10002120_pt1 | contig 15328 bp, 10 predicted proteins | sample C_130820_EF_Meta_FD_94780 | JGI IMG/M metagenome (GOLD analysis project Ga0136644, IMG submission 94780) | Freshwater microbial communities from Lake Croche, Canada to study carbon cycling - C_130820_EF_MetaG (v2) (version 2) | ecosystem: Environmental > Aquatic > Freshwater > Lake | place... | reverse complement strand
TGACATCTGCCGCATCGACATCAGTAATCCGACGAGCAGTTGGGAGACGCTGACCAAGGGGAACGCGGCAGCCGACTGCAATCCCAAGTTCAGCCCCAGCGGCAAGCGGATGGCCTACAAGGCTCAAGTGCGTGCGGGCTATGAAGCAGACAAATGGAATTTGATGGTGGTCGATTGCAAGCCCGATGGAAGCTGGACCGCTGAGCCCAAGCTATGGACGGCAGACATCGACCGTTCGGTAGGTGAATACAGTTGGCTGAGCGACGAGAGCATCGCGTTTGTGGCCGAGCAGAGCGGTGCAACGGCATTGTTTACTGCCGATGGCAAGGACCAGCCCAAGCAGGTGGCGTTGCGGTTTGGAGATGAGCTTGGTGGTCCTATGCGTGCAGGCCAGATCACTGCGATGCATACAGCAGCCGATCGAGTGGTCTTTTCACGAGCTACGATCAATGGACCTGCGGAGCTGTATGTAGGAAACAAATCCGAGTTGGCTACGAATTCTCTCCGCAAGATCACGCAGGGGAACGATGCACTGGCGGCGGGTTTGGTAAAGACTGCTCCAGAGTCGGTATCGGTGGATGTCGAGGGTGAGCAGTCGATGCAGATGTGGATCCTCAAGCCTCCTGGTTTCGATGCGTCGAAGAAGTGGCCTGTGGCTTATCTGATTCACGGTGGACCGCAGGGGGCTTGGGAAGATGGTTGGAGTTTCCGATGGAATCCACAGCTCTGGGCAGCCCAAGGCTACGTTGTGGTGCTTCCCAATCCGCGAGGTTCGACGGGTTTTGGTCAGAAGTTCTGCGATGAGATCAGCGGTGACTGGGGTGGCAAGTGCTATCGCGACTTGGTAGCGGGCTTGGCCGCCGTCAAGAAGTTGCCCTACGTCGATCCCCAGCGCATCGGTTCGGCGGGTGCGAGTTTTGGCGGGTACATGCAGGACTGGTTTGCCGTCAACGAGATCGCCAAGGATTTGCGATGTTTGATCAGTCACTGCAGCGTGTACAACTTTGAGAGCATGTGGGGGACGACCGACGAGCTATGGTTTGACGAGTTCGAGCATGGCGGATTGCCTTGGGAGATCCCTGGCAAGTATCGGGAGTTCAGCCCCCACACTCTGGCAGGGAGCCTGGGCAAGTACAAAACGCCCATGCTAGTGATCCACAACGACTTGGACTTTCGTTGTCCGATCGGACAGGGGCATGAGCTTTTCCAGGCATTGCAGCGACAGGGGGTACCGAGCCGCTTTGTGAATTTCCCTGACGAGGGGCATTGGGTATCGAAGTCTGCCAACAGTATCGCTTGGCATAACGAAGTCTTCGCTTGGTTGAAAAAGTATTGTCCACCGGGTGGGCTCTAACATGGGTGCAGGGGTCGACAGGATGGAAAGCAAAGCCGGACTGGGATTGCATTGGAAGATACTCATCGGGATGGCGATCGGTGCTCTTGCAGGCATCGGTTGCAACCTTACCGTGCGTAGTCAGGGTTCCGATGCGATAGCAAATCTGAAGTGGTTTGCCGACACCTTTACGTTTCCCATCGGAAACATCTTCTTGCGATTGATTTTCATGGTGGTCGTGCCGCTGGTGTTCTGCGCGCTGACGCTTGGGGTTGCCGAGATCGGCGACGTCAGAAAGCTCGGACGCCTGGGCTTGCGAACACTGGTGATGACGTTGATATTTTCTACCGCCTCGGTGCTCATCGGATTGACGCTTGCCAACCTGCTCAGGCCGGGCAATTTGATCTCCGAGCAAAGCCGCGAGGCGCTCAAGCAGCAATACGCGGAGGATGCCAGCAAGAGCATCAAGTCGGCTGGCAAAGCCAAATCGGTGACCGACACGATTTTGGACATCATCCCCAAGAATCCATTGCAGGAAGCAGTCGGGGCTTTGGATGGCTCATCGCCCGGCAGTGGGATGCTCGGAGTGATGTTTTTTTCCCTATGCTTTGGGGTCGCCTTGACCATGATTCCTGCCGAGCGATCCGCACCGGTGCTGGATGTGCTTCGCGGAGTTTATGAAACGGTGATGGTGATCATATCGGCGGCCATGAAGTTCGCACCGATCGGGGTCGCCGCGCTAGTGTTTTCGATCTCTGCGGTCCTTGGACTGGAGTTCTTTGTCGCGCTCTCGGGCTATGTGGTCGCGGTCGTAGCAGGGCTCGGCATCCACATGTTCGTGGTCTATTCGCTTGCAGTGTGGCTCATTGCAGGCCGCTCGCCAGTGAAGTTTTTCAAGGACATAATCGAGGTCATTCTCACGGCGTTTGCAACATCGAGTTCGAATGCGACATTGCCGACTTCGTTGCGGGTGGTCGAAGAAAAGCTGCAGGTGGATCCCAAGGTTGGGCGATTCGTACTGACGATCGGTTCGACGGCCAACCAGAACGGAACAGCCCTTTATGAGGGGATGACCGTGCTGTTTTTGGCACAAGTCTTCGGACAGAATCTGGACTACATGCAGCAATTGACCGTGGTGCTGCTGAGCGTCTTGGCCGGGATAGGGACAGCGGGTGTGCCTGGTGGTTCGCTGCCACTGGTGGTGCTCGTCTTGCAGACGATCAATGTACCGGCCGAGGGGATCGGGATCATCATGGGGGTCGACCGCCTTCTGGACATGTCCCGCACGACCGTCAACGTCGTTGGCGATATCGCAATCGCTACGTGCGTCGACGCCTGGGATCGTTCAGATATCAACCCGTAGTGGATCTTGCTGAAGATCCCCGGCTACTTGCTGACCTTATAGACCACCAGCTCGTCTTGATCGCGGATGTAAAGATTGCCATCGACGATCACCGGATGTGGCCAGCTCTCTCCGTTGTGGGTTGCAAGTTTGAACTTGCCTAGGACTTTGCAAGCGTTCGTGTCGGTATCGATCATGGCCATGACGCCGTCTTGGTAGCGGAAAAAGAGCTTCTTGTCGGCTGCAACGATCGCTGCAGAACCGCCGCCTGCGCCTCGGCCTTTGTCCCAAAGATCCTTACCGGTCTTCCATTCAACGCAGGCTGGAAACCCGTTGTTGTGGCCGTGTCCCATGTAGACATAGTCTCCGATCATGATCATGCCGCCATGATGATTTTGCAGTTCTTTGGAGGACTTGTAGTAGACCTCTTTGACGTTGAATTTATTATTCGCTGTGAGCGATATTTCCAGCAGAGCACTACCGCCATCGCCATATCCTGTCGAGCAAAAGATGTAGTTGCCATTTACGAGCGGTGTGGGGATGTTGGCCGTGGTGTTCGCGACGCGATCGTAGTTCCAAAGCAGTTCACCGGTGGCGGCATCGTAGCTGACGATCCCGTGGCCGACGAGTTGCACGTACTGCTTGCGGCCAGCTGCATTGGAAATCACGATCGAGGAATAACCAGCACCGTCATTGCCACGCAGTTTGCCCTCGGGAGCTTTGCCTGCCCAAACCAGTTGGCCCGATTTCTTCTTGAGCGCAACGACCATCGCCTTCGATGCACCGGGTGTGCACACGAGATTATCGCCGTCGATCAAGGGGGATTCGCTGTAGCCCCAACCCGACTCCATCTTACCGCTGAACTCACCTGGGAAGGATTTCTTCCAAGCCACTTTGCCAGTCTTGGCATCGCAGCAGACCATCACGCCATCGAAGCTCATGGCATAGACCAAACCGGTCTCCGGATCGATCGTCGGAGTCCCGTTGGCTGCACCTTTGTCGGCCGTGAAGGGAGTCTTCCAGACCGCGGCCCCGTCGCCAGCGTTGATGCATTCCAAGGTGGTCTGTCCATCGATGTTGCCGATGGTATAGAGCAAGCCCGAGTGGATCGCGACGCTTGCCATCCCCGAGCCCAGACCCTTGGTCCTGTAAGCAATCGCGGGACCCTCTTCAGGCCATTGATCCAGGAGGCCGGTTTCTTTGGCAATCCCATCACGGTTCGGGCCACGCCATTGGTACCAGTCATTGGCGAACAAGTTTCCAAGTGAGCTCAGACTCAGCGCCATGGTCAGGGCTACATATCGACGTTTCATAGAATGGTTCCTTGATTTGGGAAAGCAGTTCGTGTGGGAAAGCAGGTGGGAAGGAGGGCAGGAAGAACGGGACTAAACAACGGGATTATAGCCCATCGCCCAATGGGTTGCATGGATCCTCTAAGCGGCTTGCATTTGCTCGGTCGTTCGGCCGCTGCCGATTTCGCCGCAGATTCTATCGCAAGCCTCGGCGACTTGGTCGACTTGGATCGAGAGCATCGGTCGAAGATCCGACTTACGCTTCGAACGCTCTTTTTCCGTGAGTCGATCCTGCTGAATCGTTGCGTGGAGAGAGCCCAGTGGGCCGACTCGCTGGCTGGGCATCGGTCCGATCAGCGCCACGGTGGGTGTATTGAGTGCGACCGACAGGTGCATCGGACCGGTGTCGGAGCCGACAAAGATCTTTGCGCGGCGGATCCATTCGGCCAACTCCAAGAGTCGCGTTGCGGGCATCATCCTAGCCCAAGCCCCGGAAGCTGCCACGACCGCCTCGGCGATCTTGCGTTCTTGCTCGCCACCCCAAGCCACCCAGGTGGGTAAACCCCAGCGCTGGCCCAGATGCTTGGCGATCGCCGCATAGCGGTCGGTGGGCCATATCTTTGATGGCCAACCTGCCCCAACGTTGATCATTCCCCAAGAATCGCTCGACTTGAGTGTTCTGAGTTGGGTGTCGACCTGAGAGATCAACGCCACATCGCGAGGGACTTTGTACTCGATTTGGGGTTCATTGATCCCCAATGGTTCCAGCAGTTGGAGTCCTCGCGCGACGACATGGTCGCTTCTGGGAGTGACCAAGATATTGTTGAGCCAAGTGCTCAGCTCCCGGCCCTCGAACTCCGAGCGACTCAGACCGATGCGCCGCAAAGCTCCTGAGTAGCATGCGATCCAAGCGCTTTTGGTGAGCCCTTGGGCGTCGATCGTCGTATCGGCTTTCCACTTGCGGATGGTATCGAGGAATTGCCAGTAGGCCCCGAGGTTAGCGAGTTGCTCTTTCGATAGAACAAATAAATCGTCGAGATCTTGGTGACCTCGGAGCAGATCCGCAGCACCGTCACCGACGACCCAAGCGATCTTTGCTTTGGGGAAACGGTTTCGAAGTGCGCACAGGATGGGCATCGAGAGGATCGTATCCCCGACGGCCGAGAGCCGTACGATGAGGATCCTCTGTGGGTCAGATGGATTCGACAAAGTGCTGGTCATCAAAGTGCTAGTCATCGAGTGTATAGCTAGAGGGAGCATCTAGAAGAAGCACTTGGTACAATTGCTGCACAGAGGGATTTCGCTTTGTCGGCTTTCGCGATGGAGTTTGCGAAGTTCGTTGTATCGGGCATTGTTCCAGATATCGAGCATCGGCGAGTCCATCACGTTTCCGAGGACTTCTTTGGCGCTGTAGTCCAAGCAGCACAGGGCCACATCGCCGTTGACCAAGACGGTCATGGTCCGCCAGAGTCGATCGCACGGTTTGCGAACCCGTTGTTGTTCGGCATCACCCAGAGCACCGCCCCAATTGTGGATATGGGTAAAGTCGATGTGATCGACGACGCCATCGAGCATCTCTTCGGTTTGTTTTCGATTGGAGGTTTGGCAAGTGGCTGCGACGATGATCGGGGTTTTCATCTGGGCTTGATCGCGAAGTTTGCGGAAGGCTTTTACATTTTCGACGACTTTGGCGTGGTCCAGGCCGATGCGAAGGGTGTTGAACTCCTTGGAGTCCGAACCATCGATACTGATTTTGATTTCGTCTAGGCCACTATGGAGGATACGCTCTGCAACATCGCCTCGGAGCAGATCGCCGTTGGTAAAGATTTTTACCCTTGGGATGCCTTGGTCCTTGCAGTATTTGATCCGTTCGGCCAATTGCTTGTCGATGAGAGGTTCGCCATAACCATGCAAGTGGACCAGTCGCGTCCCCCCTTGGACGCACTGTTTGACCACCGTTTCAAAGACATCTTGTTTCATGTTCGCTTTCGCTCGACCAATAGTCGATCTCGGGCAAAACACGCAGTCGGCTTGGCAATGGTTGGTCGTTTCGATGCGTACAGTTTTTGGAAACGACTGACGCAAAAGGGTCATCGTGTCAGCGATGACGTAGGAGGCGACCGAACCGACGGTTCCGATAAACGATTGTCCAAAAGCGGTCATGTCGAATCCTTTAACACGAAGGCAGGGAGAATGGATTAGGGCTGTATTCCATTGGCCAGCATCCAGCATCGGCCAGTATCCAGGGACCAGCGCCCGGGTTGGTCGACGGGAGACTAGCGGATTTGGGCACTCTGAGTCAACTGAGAAATGTCAACTGAGAAATACTCAATTGTGGTTTTTGGCCGCTTGGGAAAGAAGATTCAAAACCAGCACGCCAGCCAGGATCAGCCCGATCCCGATCATTGCCGCTAAATCGAGCTTCTGCCCGAACATCCACCAACCCAATACAGAAATCAGCACCACACCCACCCCAGACCAAACCGCATAAGCAATCCCTACGGGGATCGAACGGAGTGTGAGCGACAAAAAATAAAACGAACAACCGTATCCCAGCGCTACCAATAACGATGGCACCAACCGCGTAAAACCGTTGGAGCTTTTGAGTGCCGTCGTTCCGATCACCTCCGATAAGATAGCAATCGCTAGATACAACCAATTCATCAAGCCACCTTCACCCAGTCTGCATCGCGATTGAGATTGGCAAACTCGACCGCGTAATCGTGATCGTTAAACTCGTAGTCGATGCTGTTTTTGTAAGCCGTGAAATCAAAGCTTGGAGGCACTAAGACTTGCCAAGCCAAAAAAGGCAACGCACAAATCATGATCATCCCAACAGCTACCCACTTGCGAATCGCCAACGGTACAAAATCTTTTACCCAAGGCCAAACGAACCACATGAACAAAACCGACAGGATCAGCATCACGACCCATCCACCGAGACGTTGGAGTCGGATTTGTAACTTGCACGGGCTGCAGGCCGGCACCGTTGTCGAAACGGGCCAGCCAAAGATCAGAAAGACGGCTGTCCACCAGCCAACCATGTGCGTCCAGAGCCGGAGCGTGCTTCCTTGTGGGTCGCCCTGACAGCGGATACATCGGTTAGGATACTGTGCCTGATGCATCCGTGGAAGATTGACATCGTAGGTCATGGTCGGTAGCGCTCTCGCAGGGCAAAGACTTTAGATCAATCCGTTGTAGCAGACCTTCTAGTATGATTCAATCGACTCACCTGGTGTAGGCTTCGAGCGCACCTGTGATGATGTGGAGCTATCTAGAATCGGTATTCGAGAAGCAAGCCCGAACCGTCGGCTGTCGAGTAGGGAAGGAAATGCCATTTGGATTGAGGGTTCTCGGTAGCATCGATCGCACTGGCCGCCAAAAAGGCCATCCACCAACCAAGGGCAACCTGAGACGGATAGTGCGCGTTGTCGTTGACTCTCGAAAGCGGAACGATGGTCGAACCCGCATACAAGAGAGCTTTGTAGGCCCGGTTTTCCGTCATCTTGGCGGCCGTGATAAACGGCAGGGAACCCATGAACGCATGTCCACTGATTCCATTGTTGTCAACGAAAGGATGCCACTTGGAATTCTCCTCGGTTTCGTACGGTCGAGAGCCCCCAGTGAGGCGCTGCAAGACAATCAACGGCGGCGCACCGACCATAAAACCACGGATCGATCTTTCGCCCCAGCGACCGCTGGTAACCGCCATGGGCGAATCCGGAAACAAAGCTCCGGCCCCCCAAGCGCTTGCGAAAATCGGGAGCGTATACAAACCATTTCCGAGTTCCTTGCTCGCATGCAAGGAATGAAACCAATCATCCGATGTCGCACTGCGCACGCTACTTTGGAAATGCCGATGGACGGTATCATCGAAGGACGAATTCGCCATAAGCCCACCGACAATCATTCCGCCACCAAGCAAGGTAGCCGATTCGGGTGAGTAGAAATTTCGCTGATCGTCCCACAGCCTTGTAAAAAGTGGCTTGGAGATTCGGTCGGGGATCGTCGAGTCCAACTCAGAGAGCAACAGCTGGCCGTTGATACGAGTCTCTACCTCAGTCGGTAGGGTTTTCGATGGAGTTTCCCACTCAGCATTTACCTCAGGGATCGCTTTAAAGATCGGTGCTTCCTGGGCTAGCAATAAGCTCTCGAAAGACAAACCCCATATGGCCATCAAAACAAAAAATGTCCAGATGCCCAAAGAGTGAACCATGCGGCTCTTAGGCGTGGTCCTTAACGTCGTCTTAAACTTGGCAATCCTGTTATCCCATGCCAAGTTCATTGGAGGCCCCGAATCAAGCAAAAGACATGATGAGAGATGCATTTAGAACCATCGGGCCCCAAACCTGCACATACCAGCACGGTACCAAGCCAAGGGTTCCAACCGCAAGCCCAGCATCGGGCTTGTCAGAGCCACTCTCCCGAGAGAAAAATCCCGATAATCAGGACTCTTTACAGACTTCTGGCAATGATCCGCTTGCCATCGGCGCGCCTGGATTCCGATGAACAGGACTAAGTTCGCAAAGATTTGCCCGATCTGAAATTTGGAGATTTGCAAGCATTAGTCTTGGCTGGCTGACATGGAAGATTCTCGAAGCACACTCACTACGTTGACAGCATTGATTCTATTTTTAAGCCTCGGCTGCAAAGGCCTAGAGACTTACTCGGATCCATGTCTAGTCGCGCGGCAGTTGGGATCTAGAACGTCGATCGAGCCACAGACGATCTCGCCCGGCCAACAACGGATCCCCGCCGGAGTGCTTCTCGAGGATGGGCTCAGCGAAGACGAAGCGGTCATGGCGGCTCTTTCGAACAACTCGGCATTTCAATCGACCTTGTCAACGCTTGGGGCGGCTGGTGGTGATGCCATCCAAGCCTCCTTGCTCGCCAATCCCCAGTTCCTGACCTACTTTCCCAGCGGGATCAAAGAGGGTCAGTACACGCTCTTTGCCCCAATCGAATCCTATCTATTGCGACCAGCCCGTGTGAAGGTCGCCAATAGGGAATACCTCCGCGTCGGCGAGCAATTGGTCCAAAATGGTTTGAATCTCACTCGCGATGTTAGGCTCGCTTACACCGATTGGGTGCTTGCCAAACAACAAGCCGATTTGGCGCTCGAAGCTCAAGAGCTTCGCAATCAGATTGCCAAGATTACCAACGATCGACTCAAGGACGGAGATATCAGCGAACTGGAGACCATTGCGGCGAAAGTCGATGCGCTCAATGCCAAAGCATTCCTCGGAGTGCAAAGAGTATCGATTGACATCGCCCAAGCACGGTTGGCGACTTTGATCGGCCTGCCCGATTTTGAAGAGTCTCTTTCCGAGGGTCAATTGCACGAGCCGATCATGCCAATCCAAAGCGAAGAGGAATTGGTCCAAGAAGCGCTGGCTTGCAGGCCCGATCTGCACGCAGCCAAGTGGGCAGTGGCAGCCGCCAGCGAGCGATCGCGATTATCGCGATGGTTGTGGCTCAGGCTCGATGGAGTTTATGATGTTCGAGAAGTCCATGGAAGGAACCCAAACGGTGCCGGCCTGCGCTTTGATTTGCCCATCTTCAACCGCAACCAAGGGGGCATCCTCCGCGCAACGGCGGAGCTCGAGGCCGCATTGCATAACAGAGATGCAATCTCTGACCAAATCATCGCCGAGGTAAAGACTGCGTATCGGCAGTGGTTGCAAGCCCAGCAAAACCTTGAGATCCTCAAGCAAGACGTCGAGCCTGCCTTGGACGAAGCTCGACAAATCGCAGAGAAAGGCTTTCAACTCGGCGGTTCAGATTATCTAATTGTGCTTCAGACGACCACCCAGTACCTCAACGCCAAGGGACAGATTCTCTCTCAGAGGGCAGCCTGCAATCGCGCGATTGCCGAGTTGGAGCGGAGCATCTCACGGAGTTTGTTGGCTCCGCCCCTGGTGACCGCCGAGATTCTCCAAGCGACTGAACCGGATTTGGTCGGCTCGGCCAACGAGTAGACCGCAAACGCCAGTTATTTTTATAGAAGTCCAGCAAGACCCCGGACGTTTCGGTGTCTGCTATTACAATAGGACTCTATGAAAAATTCACCCATCCTAGCTTGGTTTGACTGGCTCACTAGGCCAGTCTTTATTTGGTTCCTTTTGGCATGGCTCATCGCCGTTGCGATGATCGGTTGCAACAAACCCGCGTCTTCGCCTGCATCGAAAAGTTCGCCGGCCAAGGTTGAGATGGTGCCGCAAGAGACCCAGTTGGCAACACTCAAGTTGACCGACGAGGCCGTCGGGCGACTGGGGATTCGATTGGTCCCGATCGAAAAGCGCCAGGTAGCCCGGCATCGAACGCTCGCTGGCGAGGCGATTGTTCCTTCGGGTAAGTCGATCATCGTTACGGCTCCGGTCCCGGGCCTCATCGAACCATCTGGGGAGTACTTCCCACTGCCTGGCAGCCAGGTCACCGTGGCTCAATCCCTGATGATTCTCAAGCCTCTTCTTTCGCCAGAACGCGATGTACCTACGCCGGCCGAGCAATTTCAGATCACCGGTGCCAAGGCGAACCTGATGGTTGCTTTGGTCACCGCGCAAGGCGATGTGGCTCGCGGTGAGTCCGAGGTCCAGGGCCTGAAGATCGCTCGAGATCGAGCCGCCAAACTGCTAGCCGATCGCGCTGGTAGTCAACGGGCTCTGGATGATTCGGAGGCATTGCTTTCGGTTTCCAAATCATCCTTGGAGGCGTCCAAGCAGCGGCAGGCTGAACTCAGTTCGCTTTTGCAAACGCTCGAGAAAGCCGATAAAAACGGTGGAAGTGTGGATCCGCCTTTGCCGTTGACTCTTCGAGCACCAGTCACGGGTGTCGTTCGCAACGTCCTGGTTTCTGCGGGTCAGAACGTGTCGATTGGCGCACCTCTGTTCGAAGTTGTGGACTTGAGCACTATCTGGATCCGTTTGCCGGTGTATGTCGATTTGCTACCGAAGCTCAAACGGGAAATGCCTGTGCGTTTGGTGTCTCTGGATGGCAACCCCTTGAGTCAAACTCAGGAATCGGCCAAGCCGATTGCGGCACCACCAACGGCCGACGCGATCAGTTCCTCAGCCGACTTGTACTATGAGGTGGATAATCGCGGTTTGGGATTACGGCCCGGCCAGCGTGTCGGCGTCGACATGCCGATGACGAGCTTGACCGAGGCTTTGGTCGTTCCTATGGCTGCTGTCCTGTATGACATTTATGGAGGGACCTGGGTCTATGTTCAGGAATCGGCGAGCAAAGAGGGTTTTATGAAGTTTCGCCGAAGCCGCATTATGTTGGAGTGGGTCGAGGGGGACCAAGCTATCCTGTCGGCGGGTCCAGCACTGGGCTCTGAGATTGTCACGGATGGTTCGGCCGAGTTGTTTGGCACCGAATTCGGAGCCGGCAAATGAGTTGGTTGATCAAAACATCGCTCGAGCTCAGACTCCTCGTCCTGATCCTGGCCGTCATCCTGGTGGTCGTCGGCATTCGCAATAGCGATTCGATTCCGCTGGATGTGTTTCCTGAATTTGCTCCACCGCTCGTGGAGATCCAAACCGAAGCTCCGGGGATATCCACCGAAGATGTCGAGAGTCTGATCACCGTGCCGATCGAGAATGCGGTAAATGGTATTCCGTTCGTTCAAACCGTCCGTTCCAAATCGGTACTAGGGTTATCGAGTGTTCGGATGATCTTCGAGCCAGGAACCGATCTGTTGGTTGCTCGGCAATTGGTCCAAGAGCGATTGGCGCTGGCCCAGTCGACGTTGCCACTGGTCGCAAGACCGCCAGTGATTTTGCCCCCATTGTCGTCGCTGAGCCGATGCATGAAGATCGGGCTGTGGTCGGACACCAAGTCGCAGATGGACATGACGACGTTGACCAAGTGGACGATACGTCCTCGATTGATGGGGATCGCTGGAGTGGCCAACGTCGCGGTCTGGGGCGAAAAGGATCCGCAGTTGCAGGTGGTCGTCGATCCGGTCAGGCTCAGCCGCCACGGGCTGACGCTCGATACGATCTTGCAAACGGTCCGTGAGGCGACGGCTGTTGGATCGGGAGGTTTTGTCGACACCCCCAATCAGCGACTGGCGCTCAGGCACATCCCGGCAGTTTATACCCCTGAGCAGCTCGGGGACATTCCGATCCGCAGGACATCAGCGCAGCCGGTCCAACCCCAGCCAATTGGAATGCAGGCCGATGGAACACCGCTTCGCATTCGAGACGTCGCCACGGTGACGATCGATCATGCACCGCCGATTGGGGATGCGATTATCAACAATCGACCAGGGCTTTTGCTGATCGTTGAGAAACAACCTTGGGCCAACACCTTGGACGTAACGCGCAAAGTAGAAAAGGCGATGTCGGATCTTGCACCAGCCATGCGCGAGGTGGAGTATGACACGACGATTTTTCGGCCGGCGACGTTCATTGAGCGATCTCTGAAGAACCTCAGCCATTCGATGCTTTTGGGTTGCGTCTTGGTGATCGTTGTACTGATCCTGTTTCTTTTCGATTGGCGCTGCGCCTTGATCAGCGCCACGGCGATCCCGCTTTCGCTCATCGCCGCCATGCTCGTTCTTTACTATCGAGGTGGAACGATCAATACGATGGTTTTGGCAGGGCTGGTCATTGCGCTCGGGGAGGTCGTCGACGACGCGATTATCGATGTCGAGAACATCATTAGGCGATTGAGGATCAACGAGCAGTTGGGCAATCCTCGCTCGGCATTTGCGGTGGTATTTGATGCATCGATGGAGGTCAGAAGCGCGGTGGTCTATGCGACGATCATCGTGGTCCTGGCATTCTTGCCGGTATTCTTTTTGACTGGATTGGCAGGCGCGTTCTTCAAACCGCTGGCAGCAGCCTACATCTTGGCAATCCTAGCATCGCTGGCCGTCGCGCTGACGATCACCCCCGCGATGTCGTTGTACCTGCTACCGGTATCTGCGCGGAATCGGCATGCTGATGGACCCTTGGTCCAGTTCCTCAAGCAACTCTATCGCTGGGTGCTGGAGAGTTCGATCCGCTGGCGATGGGTGACGATCGGGCTCTCGTCGCTTGCGATTGTGCTCCTTGGGGCGACCATCACCCGACTGGGCGAGCAGCTCATGCCAAAATTCCGAGAGACCGATTTTCTGATGCATTGGGTCGAAAAACCGGGGATCGGAATCGATGCGATGAACCGCATCACCAAGCGGGCAAGCCAGGAGTTGATGGCTGTCGACGGCGTGTTGAACTTTGGATCCCACATCGGTCGCGCGACGGTTGCCGATGAGGTCGTCGGCCCGAACTTTACCGAGCTTTGGATCAGCATCGACGATTCGAAAGACTACGACAAAACGGTGGCCCAGGTCCAAACGATCGTCGATGGTTATCCTGGTCTGTATCGCGATCTGCTAACCTACCTTACCGAGCGGATCAAAGAAGTCCTCACGGGAACCAGCGCCTCGATCGTCGTTCGCGTCTTTGGACCGGACATGGAACAGTTGCGCATGACAGCCAACGCGATCGCAGCGGAGATCAAGCCCATCGAGGGGGTCACGACGCTCAAGGTCGAGCCTCAAGTCCTCGTACCGCAGATCTCGGTGCAAATGCGACCCGAGGCGGCTTCTCAGTTCAATCTAACTCCCGGTGCCTTGATGCGGAGCGTCACGACACTGGTCAATGGAACGCAGGTCGGTGAGATTTACAAAGATCAGAATATCTTCGGCGTGGTGGTGCGAGGCGAAAAGAGTTTGCACACCGACCTGAGAACCCTCAGTGAGCTGATGATCGATATTCCGGGAGGAGGACAAGTTCCGCTCGGGAATGTTGCCTCCCTTGCGATCGTCCCTGCACCGAACGAAATCAAGCGTGAGGCGGCATCAAGGCGAATCGACATCACTTGCAATGTCGATCGACGAGACCTTGCGTCGGTGGCCACCGATATCGAACGGGCGGTTCGCAGCAACGTCGAATTCAAGGCGGGTTATCATCCAGAGTTTCTTGGGGAATATGCAGAGGCCAAAGCATCCCGCAATCGACTGTTGCTTTTATCGATCGCTTCGGTGCTGGCGATTGCAGTGATCCTGTACATCGATTTTCAGTCGTGGAAGCTTGTGGCGTTGATCCTCAGTACCCTGCCACTGGCATTGCTCGGGGGCGTGTTGGGAGTGCATGCATCGGGTGGGATTCTATCGCTGGGGTCACTGGTTGGGTTCGTCACAGTACTGGGTATTGCCGCTCGCAATTCGATCATGCTTGTGAGCCATTACCGGCATCTTGCGATCCAGGAGGGGGTTCGCGACCAGCGAGAATTGGTGTTGCAAGGAGCCCAGGAGCGGCTCTCACCGATCATGATGACCGCCGCGACGACGGGGTTGGCGCTCGTGCCACTGATCCTTACGGGCGAAATTCCTGGGCAGGAGATCGAGTACCCCATGGGGCTTGTGATCCTTTTTGGCCTGATCACCGCGACGCTGGTGAATTTGATCCTGCTGCCGGTGATCTGCAGTTTCTCCTTCGTTGGAAAAATCATCGCTCAAGTGGTTCAGAAAGAATAGACCCAACGCACACCCAGGACATCCATCCGTTCAAGTCCGCCTGGGAGATTCCACCGTTCGTGGTTGATCATCACCAGACCGGCACGTTTTAGATTCAAATTGACACCATAGGTGAATCTAGAGACGGTTAGAGATCCGAGTCCGATCGAACTTTCATCCGGGGCGTAGTCCGAGCGGCGATCCTGGCAGTCGTATCGCATGATATACGAAAGTCTTGAGAACATTTGAGAATAGTACTCTCCTTCGAGGTAGTAGCCAGCGACCCGATCTCGGACCCGGAATGCATCCGGCTCAGGGGCAGCCCGGTCGCTTTCTCGGTGCGCATACTCAAATTGCATACGAAAGAGCGAGGGGATTTTGTAAGTCGCATCGTATCCGTAGATGCGGTAATACAGCTTGTCGGAAACCCCATCAATGCCCCCGCTTGGGCTCGACTGACCTGTGATGATTGAACTGCCAAAATTCAATCGAGGAGTACCTAATGTTACGCGGGAACCAAACGAGGGGTTGTTGTTGTTGGCAACATAGTCGCGGCTTTGGTCGAAGTTGATACCGTTTCGGTCCGACTGCAATCCGTTGACTACATATCCGATCATGCCGAGGCGCCAGGTACCATTTAGATCCCGATCGATACTGATGTTGCTTCCTTCATCGGAATAAGGCATGGGCAAGACCGGGTCTCCGATATCACCATCATGCACCCGTTGCCCCATGTTGTAGATCAGCGGCCTGGTGACGGTACGGTAGACAGCAGGATTGCTCTGGGACGCAAATGCTCCGAAAGGGACAATAAATCGACCACCCTCGACGGCCACCTTCAAGTCATCCCGTGC
>Ga0136644_10002117_pt1 | contig 15337 bp, 23 predicted proteins | sample C_130820_EF_Meta_FD_94780 | JGI IMG/M metagenome (GOLD analysis project Ga0136644, IMG submission 94780) | Freshwater microbial communities from Lake Croche, Canada to study carbon cycling - C_130820_EF_MetaG (v2) (version 2) | ecosystem: Environmental > Aquatic > Freshwater > Lake | place... | reverse complement strand
GGGTATGAAGGTATTATAGCTAGTAGTGCTGGATATACCGCAGGTGGTGCAGGGGGAGGAGCTGGTGGCCCGCCTAGCCCTTCTACAAGGTATATAGGAGGGCCAGGTAAATATTCGTCCATTACTGGGACAAATACATTGTATGCAAGTGGGGGCTCACATTTAGGTAATCTCGGATCTACAGGTAGGTCTGATGCTGCTCCTAATACTGGGTTTGGTGGAAATGGTGCTTATGGTTCATGGAGTGTAAGTAATAACGGTAGTTCTGGTATTGTAATTATTGCGTATACCGGTACACCTCGGGGTACGGCATATCTATATAATAATACAGTTATCCCTGCAGATACATCTTCTAGACCTGGCTATACAGTTCATAAATTTTTACAGGGAGGCTATTATATAGCTTAGTTTTATGGCGGACGTAACCATATCTCAATTAACGCAAGGTACGCCTAATAACGATGCGTTATTACCTTACAGCCAAGGCGGTAATACTCTTTGTGTTGCTCCTAGTTCTTTATTGAACAATGCCGGTAACATATCAATTGGTAACAACATAGGAAATACTTTACAGTATCTAGATGTAACAAATTTAAACTCGGGTGATAATGCTGGAGCTAACTTAAGATTGGTCACAAGAAATGCTGCTGGAACTTCAAATATTGCAGTAGACATGGTAAAATATAAAACCGGTGGTTTTACTATATCCAATGGTGAGCCAAGTGCTGCAGGATTTATAACATTCAATGTGGGTCCTCTTGAGCGCATGCGCATCAATTCTAATGGTTATATAACAAAACCATATCAACCAGGATTTAAAGCTACAATTACTGCAGGCACAATATCTAACGGTCAAACAGTTTTATGGAATTCTGTTGAATATCAGACACCGGATAATTCCTTTAATACATCTACCGGTGAATGGACAGTACCTCAAACAGGGCGATATCTAATATGTATAGGTTTAATATCAAATAGAAATCAAACACCTGGCGATTGGTATGTTGATCTTCTAGTAAATGGTTCAACAGCTTCTGGGGGTAGATTTTATACTTCTAAAGCTGGTACCTCAAATGTACATGCTCAATTAAATGGTTCAGGCATTTATAAATTAAATTTAGGTGATAAAATAAAGGTTTTTCTTAATAGTGATATTGGTGTTGTAGCGGTTTCATCCATACATAATCTCTTTTGCGCGGAGTTATTAGGATAAATAAATATATGCATTACAACAGAATAATAGAAGAGAGCTTAAAGAAAACAGCTTTAAAGCGTATTCGTATTAAGGTAGATCCTGCACTAGTTAATGCAAGTGCTGACTTGACTGGCTTGGATGGTTATGAGGGCTATGTCTTAGAGGAATGTATGGGTAAATTAAAAATATTAGTCCTTACACCGGATATGGCTGTACATGACATACCTGAACAATTTATTGAAATGCTAGCTACCCAACACGATATGGATGTATTTGAAGAATTCAAAGCTTTTGCTATTAAAAATTTAATTAAAGATGGTATGCCTGAAAATAGCCCTACTTTAGAGCAGGTTCTTAATTCAGGTTGCCTTAATGATATTGAACAGTATTTAAAACAATCAGGCTTTACCGGTGAAAGGTTAGCTGATATGTATAGAGATTTTATAACTAATGACGCCTAAATTTGATCAACTATCTGAAGGGTTTTTAAACGGGTTAGGTAAGACTATATCTAGTGCAGCTACTATGGCTCAAAAAGCTTATAATATGCCTGGTAAAGCTATCGGAGCTCTTAATCAAGTAGTACAGCAAGGGGATATATCTCCTATAACAGGTACAGCAAAAGCTTTAGGTGATAAATTGCAAGATAAAAATAAGAAACCTACAGACCAACAGCCCGGGCAAGATGGAAGTGTACCTCCTTTAAAAGCGGGTGATAAGGTCAGAATATTTGGTAATGCATTTAAAAATATGCCAAAAGGTGTGGAAGCTAAATTAGATCAACCTCAAAAATATCAGGGAGGTAATCTTTATAACGCTGTAGTTAATAATCACCCTAAGATAGGCTCAATTAAGGTTTACGATAACCCCAATCAAACACAAGGCAAATTAAGAGATATATTTTACTTTGATAAAACCGGAAAGCCTATCACAAACGACCCTACCTTAAGGAAGTATAATTACATAGGTCAAAATCCTAACGCATCACAAAAGGAATATATACTTTCGGACGACGAATCACGATTATTACCTGGATCGCAACAACAAAAATAATAAATAATATTACTATGCCATCAAAATCTGAAAAACAAAAAAAATTCTTTGGAGCCGTAATGGGTGCCAAAATGGGTCAAAAAGGTGTTACCGGTGCTGCTAAGAAAGCTGCTAAAGAAATGCCTAAAAAAGAAATTAAGAAATTTTTACATAAAGAGAGTTTTGGTGATGCTGTTAATAATATTTTAACAGAATTGTTTAAATTTAACAAATAATGTCAAAAAGCTTTGTAATTACTAAAGCAGGCTATTACTTGTTAGATGAAAGTAATAATATTATATTAGGTGAAAACGGTAAGCCGGTAACGTTTAAAGAAAAAGAAGCGGCCGAAAACTACTTAAAAGAAAAAAATATTACTGGAACTGTAAAATAACCAGTTGATTTTTTAAGTATATTTGATTATAATAATACAGGTATATTAAGAACAGGTATAATGAAATACGAAAGTACTAAGATTATTGATTTAGGTAGTTGTGCATTTAGACAATGGAAGGCTGATAGTCATTGCAAGTTTATTCATGGTTATAGATTACAAGCTAAGTTTTGGTTTTGTTGTACGGAATTAGATGAGAAGAATTGGGTAGTAGATTTTGGTGGGTTAAAAGGGTTGAAGGATATATTAGAGAAACAATTTGATCATACATTATGCATTGCAAGTGACGATCCATTATTAGAAGGATTTAAATCGTTACATACTTCTGGAGGATGTGATTTACGTATAATGGATAATGGTGTAGGTATAGAGAGAACTGCGGAATGGTGTTTTAATGCTGCAGACAATTATATTAGAAACATTACAAATAATAGATGTTGGGTAGATAAGGTTGAAGTATGGGAGCATGATAAAAACTCTGCAATAGTTTCAAGTGATACAATAAAAGTTGACGTGCAAAATTCTTTTGAACCCGGCAATACCGTAACACAAGGTGCACCGCAAAATCATGTTAGAAATTTTATGGCAGATATTGCTGAATCAACAGGTATCAATTTAGAAGCAGTAATTAAGAACCCTCCTCCTATTAGTAATAAACCCGGTTCATCGAGTGCACAGTCAGCACCGGTAAAGAATAAGGTTACATCGGGATGGTCAGATTTATATGGCGGGACAACGTGGGGATTAAATCGTTAAGCTACTTCTTTAGTGTGGCTATAACTTTGACTATAAATTTAAGTAATTTACTTCTTGTAATGTCATCTTCAGTAAAATGGCAAACATGAATTCCGTTGTGCTTACTTTCATCTGAATCAAATCCTTTCATAATATTCATAAATCCAGACTTTTGAATATCAGACTGTAATGAATCACCTATTACAAAAAGCTTACAATTCTTTCCAAATCTAGTTAAAATGGTTACTAATTCACTATGCTCTAAATTTTGCGCTTCATCGACGATAACTACACTATTTTGAAAAGTTGAGCCTCGCAAGAAATTTACAGGAATACATTTAAGGTATTCGCTTTCAAATAACATATTAGTTATTTGTTTTCCTACTAACTCATCACATTTTTCGACTAAAGGAATACTCCATGGTTTAAATTTTTCATCCACTTCACCTGGTAGACTCCCTAGCTTACGTGTTGCTGATTCTACTATACTTCTTATATAGATAACTTCATCTATACGTTTTTCCTTTAACATAGTCAAAGCAACATATGTTGCGCAATAGGTCTTAGATGACCCTGCCGGGCCATCGCAAAAGAGAATATGCGAGCTTTCATCAAACGCTTTATCAACGAAAGCTTTATGGTGTTCGTTAAAATGAAATTTTTGATCAACTTTAAAATTGAGAAAAATATCGTTTTTAAGGATTCCGTTTTCGTCGCGCGCCTGTTGTTTAGCAGCTTTTTTAAGCTGTCTATCCTTTTTAGACATCTATTAATATTTATTCTTTTTTGACAATATATACTAGAACTAGTTGAAACTAATTATAATTAATTTATAATAAGATTATGGATAATACTATTTTTCTTAGCGATGATAAGCTTTTTTATACTTTAGAGGGTGAAGGTGAGTATGTGGGGAGACCTTCTGTATTTATGAGACTCTCAATGTGTAATCTAACATGCAAAGGATTTGCGTCTGCAGATTCACCGAATGGATGTGATAGTTTTATTAGTTGGTCGGTAAAAAACAAATTAACGTTTCATGAGATTTTTGATTATATGTCTCAAAACCGATATAACTGTTATCTGAAAGACGGAGCTATATTAAAAATAACCGGTGGAGAGCCGCTTATACAGCAAAAGCAGCTTTTAAAGTTTATGGAAGCGTTTATCGCGCGATATGCATTTTGTCCTAATATTGACTTTGAAACTAACGGTACAATTATGCCGGATAATATATGGGTAAAGGAATATTCTGCTACATTTACTGTATCACCTAAATTAACTAATAATGGTGATCCGGAGGAGAGACGTTATAAACCTCAAGTACTCAAGTGGCATGTTGACAACGGATCGGGGTTTAAATTCGTTATTAATAATGAAATCGATTTAAATGAGGTATTAGAAAAATATATGCATAATCCTGAAATTGGAATTCCATATAATAGAATATGGCTTATGCCGTGTTGCGGTAGTCGACAGGAGCATACAGAAAAATCGGTTATGGTAGCAGAATTATGTAAGAAACATAATTTTAAATTTAGTCCAAGATTACAATTAGTAATCTGGGATAAGGCTCTAAAGGTATGAAGTTTAAAGAATTTATAGACGGACCTGAGGTACCAAAAAAAGAAGAAGACGGAAAGCTTACAGTTAAAGATTGGTTAAATGAGCTTACTGATGGCAAAGGTCTTGACACTGAGAAGGTGTATATTATTGTTGGTAGCTTTATAAATAAACTAAAGCAATGAGAATAGCAATTGTAGGTAGCGCCTGTCAAGGTAAGACAACTCTTATAAATGATTTTCTTAAGAAATGGCCATCATATAACCGGTCAAACGAATCATATAGAGATCTCATTAAAAAAGAAAAATTAAAACTTAATAAGGATGTTGATAAAGATGGTCAGTGGAAGATTTTAAATTGTCTAATTGATGATATACAGCACACGCAAAAGGGTGATAAGATAATTTTTGATAGATGCCCTCTTGATAATATTATCTATTCACTGTGGGCAGAAGATAAACAATCTTCTGATATTGATAAAGATTTTATAAAAGAATGTATACCCTTGGTACAGGAAAGTATGAAAGCTATAGACATAGTTCTTTTCCTACCTATTACAAAAGTTGCGCCCGTACCTATAGAGAAGAAGAAAAATAGAGAAGTTGATGAAGTCTATATAAAAGAAATTGATAATATTTTTAAAATTATTAGTCATAATTTAGCGCGTCATGGTGTTTGCCCATTCTTAGCTAGCGATGATAGGCCGCCTATAATTGAAATTTTTGGTAGCCCGGAGGAGCGTATAGAGATGCTAAAGCTTTATTTAAACGAAGAGGGCGGTTTAATTGAAGATCAAACTAGCGTATTAGATAGCGATAACATTAAGAGTATGGAAGATATATTAAAAGCTAATAAAAGTGCACATTACGATGAGAAATATGAACAAAAGATTAAAAATAAAATTATACTTGGTGAATAAATATTTACATGGCTAATTTTAATGAGAAATACGACGAGCTTTTAGAAAGCTTTAAAAGTATTAAAACAATAAGAAGAGAATTTTATCCGAAAAATTTTAAGCTATCCGAAGATTTTGTAAAAGCTTTTAGAAATGAATATAGAAGGCTTATTGATGAAGGTAACCACCCTCGTAAAGCTTTAGCTAGAATTAATAAAGCTTTATTATTTCACGCAAAATAACTTATTGCGATCCGAAATTATAAGTACCATTATTTACGGTATATGTAATTAAAACACGCGCATAAACATTAATACTCGGAACATTACGTGCTGGAAAAACAACGTCGAATCTTAATCCACCGGTACCGTTATTTGCTATTGAGCCCGGTGGTATGTAAGGGTATGCTGAAAGCTTATTGTCTAATGCAATTGTAAAGTGCCATGGCTTAATATTTGCCGCGCCAATAAATGGATAATCGGTAAAAAAACTTCCTATAGTTATAGTAACGCCTTCAGAGTTTGGATTAGCTAATGCCAATCCAACTTTATCAATAGTCCTGGTGTAAATTGTATTTTGTTCAGCGGTTAAAGTGGGTATAAATGTTTGTGTTAAATAGATGTAGTCGTCATTTGCACGACCAACGTAAGTAGCGCTTGTTACAATACCGCTATTAAGAGTAAACCTATTATAAAATCCATTTAATGCTGTATACCCAGGAATACTGTTTGCATAATATTGAGAAGACGTTACATAATTTAAAGCAGAAAGCGTACTAAACTGTGCACCTGTACCGGTAACCCCACCAATAATAGTAGCATTTCCAACAGCATCCGTCTTTACTACATTTAAATTATCAAATGTAATAGTTTGAGTGCCATTTTCTGTCTGTAAAATCATTAAATCAGTATTCACTGCTTCTTGTGTTTGCGGTAAATTACTAATATTGACGTAATTACTGTTTGTTGAATTAATTGCCATTATTATTATTTATATTATAATACTAAAATTAATATGGGTAAAATAGGTATAGGTATAGTTACATGCAATAGACCTAAGTTTTTTCTAAAATGTTTTAGATCAATACCTAATGATTATTTACTAGCTGTTGTTAATGATGGTGCAGATTTTGAAGATATTGATAAACTTCAAAAAGAAAAGCACTTTACATATTTCCATAATGATAAAAACGTAGGCGTAGGTAAATCGAAGAATAAATTGCTTAGATATCTTTTAGATAGTGGTTGCGAGCATATTTTTATAATAGAAGATGATATAATTGTTAAGAATCCAGAAGTTTTTGACAAATATATAGAGTTAAGAAATGTTACTGGTATTCAGCATTTTAATTTCGGTTACCATGGGCCTGCAAATAGGGGCAATATATCAAAAGGTACTCCGATGCCAAAATATGTAATTGATTATGGAAAGATAAGGCTGGCTATAAATGCTAATAGCGTCGGTGCTTTTTGTTATTATACAAGAGAAGTTCTAGAAAAAGTCGGGCTAATAGATGAAGATTATACCAATGCCTTTGAACATGTAGATCATGATTATAGAATATATAAAGCAGGCTTTTGTACCCCTTACTGGAATTTTCCTGACTTGGCTAATAGCTGCGACTATTTAGATGAAATAGAGTGCTCGGAGAATAGCAGTTCTATTAGACCTAGAGAAGATTGGATGGATAATATTAAAATAGGCGTTAAATTGTTTGAGAAAAAACATGGCTATTCACCTGCATGGCAAAATGCTGTACCCGATACTTCAAGGGAAAAATTAATTAAGCTACTTAAGGAAATAAAGAAAAAATATGAAAATAAGTCTATTAGTACCGAGTCGTGAGAGATTAAATTTAAAGCTCACACTAATAAGTTCAATTATAACTTCTGTAAAAGATATTAATAATGTAGAGCTTGTCTTTGGTGTTGATGAAGATGATCCTACCAGAGAAACAGCCTATAAAATAGCCGATGCAATTCCTTTTGTTCGTATTGTTGATATAAAAAATAACGGCAAGTTTATCGGTATTAATAAAATATGGAATATTTTAGCAGATAATACTAAGGAAGAAATATTTGGTTATATTGGTGATGATATGATTTTTATGACTCCCAATTGGGATGACATGATTATGAAAGAGTTTACTGAACCAGATTTACCAAAAGATAAGATAAAATTAGTACATTGTTATGATGGTCATAGAATGCGTGATGAAATTTGTGTTAATGCCTTTGTTCATAGAAAATATTATGAAGTTCTTGGATATTTTACTAAGGAAGATTTTTTAATTAATTGGTCTGATCAATGGATGTATCAAACCTTCGCTGCATTTCATAGAGTAAAATGGATTAAGGATATTCATATTCAGCATAATCATTGGATTTATGGCGGTAGAAAGAAAGATAAAACAGCAGATCGCATGCTTAGTGACAATCATGATAAAATAAGTGATAGTCTATGGTACTCTCTTGCACCGCAGCGCATTGAGGCTGTTGAAAAATTATCAAAATATTTGAACATATCTCCTGACTGGTCTAAGGTCGACAGACAAACACAACCATGAAGATCTATACACATTACAGTAAGACGCACGAAGAACTATATAACGACTTTTTCTTAAAGACATTAAGAGATATATATAGTAAAAAAGAATTACCGGTAAGAGCGTTAAATCATGAGCAAACCACAGAAAGCGGTTCATTTATGGAGCCAGGCTGGCTGGAGGCAATGGATTATAAATTATTAGTAATACTTAGAGCTATTGAAGAATGTATGGGTAGTTGGTTTATCTTTGCTGATTGCGATATTCAATTTTTTAATCCGTTTTTAAATGATATAGAAGTATATTTAAAAAGGAATGATTTAGCTTGTCAAGAAGATAGGGGTAGTCTATGCGCAGGCTTCTTCGCATGCAATGCATCAGAAAAAACAAAAATTCTTTTTCAATCTATAAGAGGTAACTTTAGAGGTATGGTGAATGACCAAGCAGCACTAAACAATTTTAGTTATTTAACTACAAATACATTATTAGATGCAAAGAAATACTTTACAATTGGAAATTTCTTTACGAATACAAATAACAATACACACGAGTGGGATGGAGAAGCAATAATATTACCGCCTGAAGAAATTTTAATACACCATGCTAATTATGTTAGAGGTACAGCAGATAAAATAAGGCTTATGAATCTTATTAGAGAAAATTATAGAACTAAAAATTATGCAGTATGATTTTAGTAATTTAAGGATTCCAAATAAAGGTCCGGTGTATCCGCCCTATCACGAAGGCCCATACTTAGAGGAATATTTTTATAATTTTTATTTAAAAAATAAAGATAGATTTGATAAGACCGGCTTTACTTTAATACCTATCTTTTGGACTGCTGTTTACAATCAAAACGTATTCTTTACAGCACAAAGCGATAGTAAACATCTTGTACAGGAATATATTAATGTATTACCGGGGGGTAAATATTTTTGTGTTTCACAGCACGATGACGCAGTTAAAGAAATATTACCAAAAAATACTCTTAGCTTTGAAGCAGGTGGTAATAAAAATGGTATACCCATACCTTTAATTTGTTCACCGATAAAGCGAATACCAGAACATAATAAAGAATATTTTTGCTCTTTTGTGGGCAGCTTTACACATCACATACGAAATGAAATTTTTAATAATTTTAATTCAGATAATGATTTTAAATTTGTTACCAGTCAATGGGAATCTACAGTTTCAAGTGATAAGTTTGATAACTTTGTAACTACTACTAGTAAGTCAGAATTTTCATTATGTCCGCGTGGCTATGGACCTTCAAGCTTCAGACTTTATGAAATACTACAATTAAATTCAATACCAGTTTATATATATGACAAAGCATGGCTACCGTTTGAAAAATATTTAAACTGGAGCGATTTTTGCGTTTTAATAGAGCAAAAAGATATTAAAAATCTTAAAACTATTTTAAAATCTATTTCTTCTGAGAAAAAACAAAGCATTTTAAAGATGGGTAAAGAAGTATACAATAATTTCTTTACATTAGAAAAGACATCGGAACAAATATTAAAGATGCTTGAAGATCATGAATAATATTTTTGCCTCACCTAACCATATATCTGGGCCTTTTCATACGTATGAGGGAGTAAAAATATCTTCTCTTGGTAATAATCTTATGCATTTTTTCTTTATATATAATTTAGCATGTACAAAAAATCTTAATCTATTTTTACCTATAAGTACACACTTAGAAAATCTTTTAGATATAACTCATTTAATAAAACCACTACCAAGCGATGCAGTATGCGTTTTTAAGGAAGAATTTGGTGGTACTATTGATGAATATTTTTTAAAAGATTTAAAAAATGTACATAAGTCAAATAGACTCTTAAAGGAACAAAATTTACCTCTGCCTACAAATTTCTGGGTTGAGGGCTGGTATTGTGCTAATTCTTTAATGCCGTCGCAAGAAAATATTAATAAATTAAAATTTCAAAAAAATATTATAGAAGAATACGAAGCTAATTTTAAATTTTTAGAACAAGAAGATCACATATCTTTACATTATAGAGGTACGGATTTTAAAGCACACCCAGTAGGGTGGGGAGATATGAGATTACCATTTAAATATTACAGAAATTGTCTCAATGAAGCTAAGAAAAAAGGCATTAAAGTAGTAAATGTGTTTTCTGATAAAAAAGACGAAATAGTTGAAAACTTAAAAGAATTTAGAAACGATTTTAAATTTTATTTTATTTCTAATACATGCTATATGGATTGGTATTGTATATTTAAATCAAAAAATTTAATATCTTCTAATTCAACTTTTTGTTGGTCAGCAGGACTTTATAATAAGGACATAGTATTTCAGCCTAAGAAATTTTTGCTTTATAATATCGACAGAAATGTCTTATTCCCAACAGATGTATATTATAATAAAAGTATTGTAATTTAAGATTTATATACTATAATTCAGTTATGATTATTAAAGATATTAAGCTATACGATGGTGAACTACTACATTCTAGATTTGCATATAAGTTTTTTAGACAGAGGACGCTTCCAATTGGCAATATTATTGCATTTCGAGCTCCTATGAAAGTTGAAGCAGCGGGAATGATCGATTCGGAAGATGTGCTTAATAATGACTACATTTATAGTGATGATGCTATTAACTTTCTATGGGAAATTCCTAATTTAGATTCTTTTGGCGCTGTAGCTTATCAGCGTTTGCTTAATACGCAGATTGCACAAATTTTATCTAATAATTATATTAATGCACCTATTGAGGTTGATGGCGATGATCTCATAGTACATAAAGAGCATGCCCAAGGCGGTGTAACACAACCAAAGGGTAAATGTTCAGTTAGTATTACATACGTTAAGAATGGTATAGCGCTTGGACATACGGGTATTAATATTACTGCAGGTAAGAAAGCACCTGCATTCGCTTACTCTACTAATCTAACTGATGAGCAAGCTAATGCTTTTATGGGTGATATTGTTAAGCTATTCTACGAATTGAATGACGATTTGTTTATTGCTACGACAAAAGTTATTTGTTAATGACAATATTTGATTACATATCAAGTATACTCTTTACTAAAAATAAGCTGACTACAGCTACTATTGATACAGAAAACGAGTTCGTTCCATATCTAGTAAACAGATGGATTAGTATGTATTCCCCATCGTGCGCTAAATTATCTAATGAAATTAATCGATATCTAAGTGTTTTAAATAAATCAGAATTGTATTCTTTATGTATGTCTCTATTTGGTCGTGTTCCGAATAAAAAAATAAACTATTTTAAACGACAAAAAGATGAAGAGAAGGATAGTGAAGATTTAATTAAGAAGGTTGCTCTAGCAAGAGAGCTTTCTTCGCGTGAGATTAAAGAGTACTTTAAACTGTTGAATTATAATAATGAATAAATAAATGGTTATATGCCTGTAAACATCGACGTCCTACCTGTCCAAAAAAGTCTTATAGATTTATCCGAACTTCCAAAAAATTCATTCAATTCTGTTTTTATGGGATATAATTTAAAATCCCTACTTGACGATGTATTGTTAGTTAGGTTTATGGATGAAACAGATGATGGTACTTCTATTTTACGTAATGGTATTGTTGTACCAATTAACGTTGATACAAAAGCATGGCGTATCGGTGTAATTGTACTCGCTGGTCCAAATGCAAAGCATACTAAATCTGGCGATTATGTTTGTTTTCCGAACAATCTAGGTATACCGGTAGCTAATATTGATGTCGATGGTTATGGCACCCTAAAGAAGGGAATATTCTTAAACGAGCAAAGGATATTTGGTGTTTGTTCTGTTCGTAATGATAATGAAAGTGTCGCTGCCCACATTAAAAAATCTTCTTCTAACCAACGTAGCAGAAATTAAATTTTTGCGTCGAAGGCCTAAGGCAGGTTCACCACCGGCTAGACGTATGTTATGTACTAATGCTCTCTCTCTTCTCATGAGCCCTGAGGGGCGCCTAGCACTAAATTATAGACGCGCAATTAATATGCCAAAATATAATCCAGAGGCAAAAAATTTAATAATTACATGGGATATTTTTATGCAAGATTATCGTTGTATTAATGCTGCAGCATGCGATTTAATAAACGCTATACCCGCAAATAAAACGTTTTGGAATTATTTTAATCAACGGCTTGCATTATTATCAACCGATCAAAAAGTAAGGTTTATGAATACATGACATCACCAGAAATTATAGAAAAAAGTTTAGAAAGCTTTCTTCAGAAACGTGTTGTGTTTGCTCTAGAAAGTAAAATATTAAAAAAAGGTAAGCTTATTTTATTTTGTATTAAAGATTTCTTCTGCATTTTTACGCTTGTATGTGAAGAGAAAAATAACAAAAAAATTATGTATGAGATCCCTTACCCTTTTGAATTTACACATACGTCAGCAAAATTAACGTTTGACTATACTGTTTCTTCTTTTACTAAAGGAAAGTCTGATGTGTTAACAGCATTTAAAAAGATTAATATTGGAAAGCCTTCCAAATTATTAAACAAAAAAGTTTCGCTTTATACCGTTTAATATCCTGTTAAAGCAGTTATAATATATTAGTGTTCAGTAAGTATGTACAGCATTTTCCGAGAGATTATAACCCAAGCGATAGACAGATTGACTTAATTAAGGGTGTTGAGAGAGTTTTTAATAAAGGCAAAAAATTTGCAATTTGTTGTGCACCAACTGGTTCGGGTAAAAGTTTTTTAGCTAAAACGCTATCAGGACTGAGCTCTAAGCCGACCGAAAAGTTTGTAGAAAGTATAAGATCATACTCTGCATATAGACAAGATTTTGCCGGTAATTATATTAATGAAATTGATTGCATATCACAACCTCCATTTGGAACGTTTACACTTACAATTACAAAATCGCTGCAAGATCAATATTTAAACTTATTTCCTGATACCAATATTTTAAAAGGCAAAGCTAACTATCTTTGCGATGTGGATCCAGGGTTTGATGTTGAAACTGCGCCCTGTGTTCTAGTACCGAAGATTAAAGAAGACTGTTGGGAAAAAAATCGATGTCCATACTATAATGCACGCAATACATCTGTATTATCAAAGTTTGCAGTACTTAATTATAAAATGTTTTTATCATTACCGAGTCATATTAAAAGAAAAAATTTTATCATATGCGACGAAGCTTCAGAACTAGAGGACGAGTTAATTAAAAGATTTTCAGCAGAAGTAAATTATGAACGCTTAAAGCTTTATGGTGTTGAATGCCCGGTTCTTATTACAGATAGTATGGATAAAACAAGAACCTGGATTAGTGAATTTATTTTTAATATCAGTGAAAAAACAAACCAACTTATTAACCGTGTAAATAAAAAGCAAAGAACTCTCTCACAGCCTGAAAAAATTAAATTACAATATTTAAAATCATTATACAGTTCTCTTCTTGCGGTAGATAATTTATGGAAAGATTGCGAGTATGTTATTGATAAGGACAGCAAACGAGTCGTGCTAACACCTCTTAAAGTCAGTAAGCTTACAAAATATATCTTTGATTATGCTGATAATGTAGTACTAATGTCTGCAACTATTATTGATCATAAAAATTTTGCTAAAAACTTAGGTATAGAAGATTATGATTATGTAGAAGTTGAGAGCGATTTTGATGCACAAAAATCACCGATTTATGTTTCATCTCAAAATAAACTCAATTATAAAAATTTAACGAATACTCTCCCCTCTATTTGTAATCAAATAAGAGCACTAACAGACCATCATTGTCTCGAAAAAGGTATTATACATACCCATTCTATGGATATAACTAATTTTATTAAAAGTAAATTAGGTAATAGTAAGCGATTTTTATTTAGAGACGATATGACAAATAATGAAGAGATTTTAAAAGAGCATTATGAATCCGATTTTCCTACTATACTGGTATCACCTTCGCTCGCTTTTGGTGTTGATTTAAAGGATCATTATGCAAGGTTTCAGATTATTGTTAAACTCCCATATCCCCCGCTTTCTTCAAAACATATTAAAAAGAGGTTTGATATAGATAAAGAATGGTATGAAAACAAGATGCTAAATGCGTTAGTTCAGGCCTGTGGTAGAGCAACTCGAAGTAAAAATGATTTTTCTACTACATATATACTTGATGGCAATGTTGTTAACGTATTAAAAAGGTGCAAACATAAGCTTCCGAAATCTTTTATTGATAGGGTTTGCTAATAAATAATATTGTGAGAAAAGAAACATTTCACTTTGAGATAAAAGATCTTATTACGCAGTTCGTAGCTGCGTTTGATGATATTATAATTAAACGTTACGATAAGAATAGAGAATCACAAAATAAGGTTCAAGTAAGATATTTGTATGCTCCTAAGCAAAGAGTTTTATATGATTTAGTTAATAAGGCGCAAAATTTAACAGTACCTGTTATAGCTGTTAATATAAACAGCGTTAGTAGAGATGAAACGAGAGTATTTAACAAGCTGGGCGGTTTTTATATTGCACGAGGTACTGGTGAAAAAGATACGCAAATTAATTCACAATTCTATAGAACACCAGTTCCTGTAAACATACAAGTCAATATGTCTATTGTTACTAAGTTTCAAACTGATATGGATCAAATTCTTTCAAATTTTATACCATATAACAATCCATATATTATTCTTTCCTGGAAAGTACCTAATGAAATTGCAGCGTCTGTTGTTCCGCAGGAAATAAGAAGCGAAGTTACCTGGGACGGCGGTGTTACATTATCTTATCCTACAGATATCGCTGCTAATGAAAAATATAGAATAGTAGGCGATACGGCATTTACGATTAAGGGGTGGTTATTCCCTTACGCGCAATCACCGGTAAGTAATATATACACTGTACAAGCAAACTTTAGGGCTTCTTCTCTAATAACAACCTACGACGAACTATCCGGTGATACATTAGTATACCCTGTAAGCACCGGTTTAATTAATGAGACAGAATCATTTACCCTGTCATCTAATCCGCAGTTTACTAAT
>Ga0136644_10002116_pt1 | contig 15341 bp, 13 predicted proteins | sample C_130820_EF_Meta_FD_94780 | JGI IMG/M metagenome (GOLD analysis project Ga0136644, IMG submission 94780) | Freshwater microbial communities from Lake Croche, Canada to study carbon cycling - C_130820_EF_MetaG (v2) (version 2) | ecosystem: Environmental > Aquatic > Freshwater > Lake | place... | reverse complement strand
GATTATAACAATGTGTATGTGCACTTTACTGAGTGGAACTCCGATGAATATTCCGAACAAATCCAACAAGCTCTTGCTGATGGAAAAACATTCCAGTTTTACTACACCCTTCCTTCAAAGGGTAAGAAGCAGCAACAGAAATTCTTTTGGAACCTTCAAAAAAATAACTTTGTAAAAAAAACAAGTGAATCTAAGAAGCAGCAGCAGAAAAAAGATGTAGAGCCAGATGTAGAAAAACACGTCGCATTTGTTGAACCCGATGACACTACTGCTGATGATTTTGAGGAAATTGCTACAGAATACGATGTTCCGTATGGATTCATGCCTATTCCAGACACAACACTCGTTAGTGCTGACTATGTCACCTATTTGGAGGAATCGCAAACCTATTGGAGGAATCAATGTGCAGGATATCAAGACGTTATTAACAATTTGGTTCAGCAGATGGAGTTTTACAAACAGAAATCCGATACTTTGGAACAAAACATTGGTGCTATTGAGCAAAACATGCGCGAGGAGTTAGATTATGAAATACAGAGAATTAGAGGATATGAAGAAGAGGAAGATGGTGAAGAGTTAGAGTATGAAGACGACGAATATTAGATGTGTATATGTAAAGCCTTGAAAAAAGCTATAAAAAATATTAGATGTGTTTTTTTGTTTTTCATATCTATTTGCATAGAATATATATGAAATTTTATTTTTGAATTTATATTTGCATAGTATTTTTATAGTATATTTATCACATACTTATGCAGAAGCGGGTGCTTCGGACTTCACAAAGTGATGCTTCATGTATCTCTGGAGGTTGAAGTAGGTCAACTGATCAGCAGGGGTGGTCTTGAGGAGTGCGGCCAACTTGGCATCGGGGACGATGATGCGACCGTTGGTCTTGTCCTGAAGCTGGTTGTTTCTGATGTAGGCGTTGATCTCCTTGCTCACTGCAGTGCGAGCCAACTCAGTTCCCTTGGACTTTCCAAGGAAAGCGGCGAGCTCGTCGCTGATCAAGGTGGGCTTGACAAAACCAGAGGGGGCGCGGTTTCCGGCACGCTTGGTCTTCTTTCCAGAAGACTTTTGGGCGGCCTTGAGCTCGCGTGAGACGGCCTTCTCAAGGGTCTTGAAATCACCCTTGACGGCGGAGAAGATGCTGTTGAGTTGTTGGAGCTTGGCGCTGAACTCAGTCATCTTGGCGGCCAAAGAGGAGGCATCAACATCGACGACGACCTCGTTGGTGGGGGCTGCCTCAACAACAGGTGCAGCGGCAGGTGTCTCGACCGGTGCAGCCTTCTTTGCCTTCTTCTCCTTCTTTACAGGAGCAGAGGCGGCGGCATCGGATGCAACGGGGGCAGTAGTAGCGGGAGTAGTAGCGGTTGGCTTTTCGGTCTTAGCGGCTCTTACCATTCTAAGTATACACTGTATATAGTTCTTTTTTTAAATGGTTTAACGCACTAAATTAATAAATGCCTAAAGGTTTGGTGGACTACAAAGCTAATATGGATTGGCGGTCGATCAATTTTATTTATCTTTTTGTTTTTTAGCGAAATTTTGGGGGATTCGGTGTAAATAATCTATGTGGATACTATAGTGTGATTTATATGGCAACAAAATATAGTTGGATAGGTATTATTACATTCGTAGTTTTTGTTTTTCTTTTTATATTTCGCAAAAGAACCGGATTGTTGAGATATTTTCGTTCGTTAAAAGAAGGACATAGTGGATTTGGAGGAGGACATGGAGGAAGCCATCAAGGGCATGGAGGAAGCCATCCCTCGCATGGAGGAGACAGAGGATGGGTTTATGGAAGAGGATATTACAATAGAGGAGTTTATTGGAGTGATAATGGAGGATCTAGCGACAATACTTCATGGTGGTGGTTTCCAAATTGGTATTTTTGGTTTTACCCTTACGAAACACGTGAAATCGTAATCGTTCCTCCAGAATATGAATATTATCACTATTAGTAGTAGGCGATAAACAATATATTGTATGATAAAAATCACAATATATTGTCTTATATAGCTGTTGAGACCTATCTATGTCATCATAGCCCTTAATACATAACCGATTCATACAACCATATCATACTATTTCTAGCTTGTTGTGATACAATGGTAAGGGCCGATAAAACATGGAATGTACCCAATACACGGAATTCTCTATCAATACCGGTCAGTATAATATCTTCCATTGTTCTCAAGCATATACAGCGTATTTCATCATCGGTCAAAATATTAAATCTTACAACGTCATTTACATAATTACTAAATGGATCCCACAAAGGACAGATTTTCTTTTTTACGTCGTTCGACATTTGCGCGCGAAAACACCATATATCGCGTAATAATCTGTAATATCTCATGCAATCGCGTCTATTTAATTGGGTGAACCAAGATACCTGCGTATAATTTCCCAATTGATCAATTTCCATAAACAAGTTTTGCGCTCTATCCATAAAAGGCATGAGACGGGTCGTCCGTATTTTATTGATCATATAAGAAATGTCATAATTGTAGGCTTCCGAACCAATGTTTGTTAGCATAGTAGACATGGGATAAATGGATGGAACCAAAGTTTGGTCAGAAGAAGCAACCGGTATAGTTTCATCAACAAATGGAGACACCGGTGGCAATGGCATTTCTCTCGTTCTACTATTTTTCGATTTCGGTTTTACAGACGATTTTTTAGGTTTTAATACAACGGCTGGTTTCTTTGTTTGTGAATCTGCAATAATCTTATTTAGGCGTTCCAATGATCGTATTTTACCAATGATCGGGGTCATGTTTTCTCGATTATATGGATTCTGTAGTCTGTATGGGCGGTTTTTCAACATTTCCAACAAAGAGTTGTGATCAAACCCATAAACGTAGTTTCCCGTAGGATTCTCTTCGCTATAACTAAAGAATTGATCAAACTCTATTTCTTCCAATGGTTCCATGGTATAAAAATCGGTTTGGTTAACACAAATTCCTCTGTTTCGCAATGCGGGTCCTCTTAATTGAATCGATTTTCTAACAAAATGCCCTCGGACTACTTTTTGTATATAGACTATTTTGGAATCCATCTTAAAAAAATGTGCGATCCGTTCAATGATTCTTTGTTTGGTTCCATTTAGCGCAAAATCATAGAGTAGTTTTATACGCTTCATATTTTGTGCTGTATAGATCGGAGGTGCCGACTTAAAAGGAATAGACTCTTTGTAGTACTTTAGAATACTTCTCAACTCGGGTAATTTCATACTTTGCAATCGATCCGCATTCTCATGGAAGTCTTTTGCAGATAAGGGACAATCGTCCTCTTCGGATTCTGCGTTGTGGTTGCTGTTGTTAGGTGGAATATAATTGTTATCAACCGAAGTGTCGAGAAAAATATCTACGATCTCATTTCGAATGATCTGAAAATCCGATTCTATATTGTTTCCGAGGCTGGTTTCATCCGTTTCGCTAACAATACTGTTGGTTCGCACGTCGCGCATTTCATATTGTCGTTGCCTGTATGAGGTCATTTTTTAATATTTTATAGTTTTGTGGAAAAGAATTATCTAATATACACTATCCTTAGATATTTATATTGATTCGACCCATATATTTACACGGTTTAGGAATTTATACAGAGGTTTATCTAGTATCATGCTTTGACACCGATTTTTTGTTGCGTCAAAAATGATCAACGTCATGATCATTTTGACGTTGATCAAGATGTATCCGAATCATGATGATGATTATAATGATCATCGGTTTTCCATCGTTTTTGACTGCATTTTCCGTGTCGGAATAAAATCCTTGCATAAAATTGATTTAAAGATTTGGAGGCAATGAAATGCATATTGTCTCGAGTCTTAGCTAGCTATTTTATACGAAAATGTCTTCTACACCTGTTGTTCTTTCTGCTACCGAATGGGTTCCTTCCAAAGTCAAGTACATGCCTCCCAAGGTCAATGAACGTGGCGGAAAGACCATTAATATGATCAGTACTCAATCAAATAGATCCTTGCATATTACCACTCCCATGATGATGACATGGGGGGTCGCCGATTTCATTGGCGATAATGGTGAATCCGATGGCAAGTATAGTATTTCACTCAATTTTCCTAACGACGAGTATCGCAAGCCTGCAACTGATGCATTCTTGCAAAAGCTCAAGGATTTTGAGAATCAGATTCTGGATGATGCTGTCAAGAATTCCGATTTATGGTGGGGCGAGGAGATGTCTCGCGAGGTTTGCAAACACACATTCTTCCCATTCTTGAAATACAGCAAAAACAAGGATACCAAAAAGATTGACTTGTCAAAGCCACCATCAATTCGTGCCAAGGTTCCTTACTATGATGGAAAGTGGCGTGTGGAAATTTACGATACCAAGGATAAGCAAATCTTTCCTAGCGAAAATGATATGTTGACTCCCGTCGATTTCATTCCCAAGTTGAGTCAGGTTGCTTGTGTTTTGCAATGTGGTGGCATCTGGATTGGTGGCAAGGGTTGGGGATTGACATGGAAGTTGATTCAATGTGTTGTAAAGCCGCGTGAGGTTGTCAGCGTATATGGAAGATGCCACATTCAATTATCAAGTGAAGATCGTGTTGCTATCGATACACAACAGATTAAGGAGGATGTTGATGTAGAGGAAGAGGAAGAAGCACCAGTACAAGTATCCAAACCTACTCCTACAGTATTTGACACATCTGCAGCGGATAGTGATGCCGAGGAAGAAGAAGCCGAACCAGTTGTCGAATCTTCAAGTGCAGCAGCCGTTGCAGTAGAACCAGAACCAGTTGTCAAAAAGAAGGTTGTCAAGAAGGCAGCGCCTGCGGCAGAACCAGAGGTATCAGTAGCAGTAGCCGCAGAATCAGAACCTGCAAAGAAGAAGGTTGTCAAGAAGAAGGTTGTTGCTTAGAAAACGAATACAAATATGATATATTGTTTGACGCATAAAAATTGTTAGTATATCTACATATAATTACTTGTATGTTTTATATTTTTATCTATATTTTTTCAGTCGATAAATTTAGTTATGGACTGAAAAACATTAATGTCTATCGGTAGATGAATGTATTTACAAAACGGATAGAGAAATCCATCTTTTTTAGCCATTTTGCTGCAAAACAAGGATCGTCATTAAACGCACAAAGTTATAAAATTACAATAAATATTTGTATAATATAAGATATTATTGATAATGAATATAACCCGAAAACGATATACTAAAAAATTGTATGGAGGAAATACTAATCAATACAAAGAATATATTGAAGAATGTGTTGAAGAATTGGGATATACCAATAGTACAACAATGTTGAAATCTTCAACCCATAATTACAAGAATGATTGGTATTTTATGCCTTTCATAACGGATGAAGTTAGACCACTTCATGTACATTTTTATAAATCAGGCGGATGCGGTTATCCATCTGGCAGTGATAATAGATTACCAAATCAAATCACTGAAAGCAATTACAGAAATATAGACAATACTCTTATTCAATGGTCTAATGAAGCAGTTAATCCAGAAAACTCAGTTATATGGAAAAATATAGTTGGGTGTTTAAGAAATAAAATTAGACTATCTTTAGGTAAACTAACAGTAGAGGACGAAGAAGAAATTGAACGATTGCGTATTCTAAGAGCTAGAGAACAAGATGATATAAACCGATATTACACGGTTAAACAACAAGAGTTTAATGAAATTATTCATCGTATATCTTCTGTATTGGATGATGTTAAGTTGAATTTAGTTATAAAAACAATCATATATCCAAGAATTAATTTAATTCTATGTGAATCAACGCTGCGAACAACTTTTGGTATGATATCTTCTGGAAATAGGGTTGGCAAAGATGTCCTAGATCTTTATTATCAATTGATTTCTGGTATTGAACCATATGTTGACAATAATTTTACCTATATGAATGCTGATGAAAAATCTATATTTAAATACTTAATGTTATTAAAATTTTGTAATGATGGTTTTAAAAGTAGGTTGGACACGGATCTTTCTCATTATACGAGCTATTATGAATTATTAAAAGAACGATTAGATGAAGACAATATAACAATTCATTATGTACGTACATTAATTCATTCGGTTGGTAGTATTAGAAACAGAAGTCATGTAATTTCAAACACTATAAATTTGAGTAAGAATATAAAATCGGTTGTTCGAAGGGCAAAACGAATAGTACGCTCAAGAATAAACAGAACAATAAATAAACATAGTAGTGTACGAGTAAGTGCGAATAGTAGTGCAAAAACTGTTATCGAGAAATTGAATAAAACACTAAAAACAATAGAACGAACAACTAAGAGATAGAGTTTGTCTAATTTTATTGATAAGTATATAGTATCATACCGGGTTAGTATTATTACGTATTTTATCCAGAATTGTCTTCATTCTTTTTCGATACGTTTCTTGACTAATACACAAGAGTTCGCATATTTTATAAACAGATTTATTGATACTGAGATCATAATAGTTGTATCGCAAATAAAATATCCTGCGTTCTTCCATTGAAAGTCCATTTACCGCATCACGGATACTTTCTATCCATGTTGAATCTGTAAAATTATTTTTTCCGCATTTTTTATTCTGTACAAGTTTATCAAATGTCCAATATTCTTCATAAGAAACCAGACTCTTTCTATATTTTACAGAGTGAATTCCGGTTTTATTTTTGTTTGTCATCATCCAACTATGAGTATATGGTTTCAATACAGCGGATTCGGTAAGACCTCTGTACAATTCACCTTCAATATAGAGTTTTGCATATAGATGAAAAGCCGATGTCCCATTATAATTCTCTATGGCTTTTGAGAAACCGTGCATGGCATATAATTGCATGGAATGAGGTTTTACTATATTGCGTATTGCTTTTTTATGAATCTTGGTAAATTCCCTGGTTTCTTTTATTACCCATGGATAATAATGTTGGTATAATATTCGTTTTGTTTTATCTACTATGACTGGAGGTGTGCTTGGACATCGTATAATGGATTGTACCAAAGATATTTGTTCTACTGATAAATATCCACGAACAATCGATACAGAAGCCATTGTTGCGATTAATAAGAGATTCCAAATCATATTATTGTAGTGTACTATTATTATCACTATACTATTATTATCACTATACTAATAATAGTATTTTCTCTATGTATTTTCATTCGTCATACGAATATGAGCAACAATGTTCCCTTTTTTTGATATATTGTAAATGTCCGTCGTATTTATCTGTGAAATACCCATACCATGTAATACTACCTTTTGATGTGTCCTAATAAACAAATCGGATCTAGGTATAGAAAAAGTTTGTAGTCCAAGATTGAAATAAATGGAATCCATTGACCACACTTTGTCCAAGGACAAGTCCAGTAAAACGTGAATATTGTTATTCTCGTCAATTTCTATGTTTTCCGGTAAAATGGGCAGACAACGAACATATAGATCCGATCCCGAGTTGTCATAAACCAGTTCGTGATGCCAAAGTGGTACTAAGAAAGTTCCGCCAGGTTCTACCAATCTATAGAGATTGTTGGAGAATAGGTCATCAATAGAAGGGTTCAATATGATGCATTCGTCTTGGATCTTGTTGCTATAAATTTCATCGACCTTGTCCAAGAATGTTTCCGAAAAATAAAAAACATCCTGATATGTACGCAATAATTCGCGTATTTTGAAAAACATTGTTTTATTTAACCGCTTCAACAGGTCGAGCGCTTTGGGTTCGCATTTTGTTGCAATATACTCTACAATGATGTGTATAATCCGGGTTTTAATTTCTTGGTAGTTGTCTGATCTTAAAATTGGTTGTAAGAATGAATACAGTATATTTATGTATGATGCATTAATATCATCTCCACATTCTGAGTATATGTTTGGGTTTTCTAGATTTTGATATAGATCCCTATACTTTATTAAAAATTCATATGATTCTTGGACTTTGTGGAAATTCTCCGTTGCTTCTGGAGTCTTATTCTTATCGGGATGATATTGTAATGCGTATCTCCTATATTGTCTTTTTAAATCTTGCTCTGTCCAAGATTGTACATTATCTAATCCGAGATTAATACACGCGTCTTTATAGTTCATTTTTGTTTATTTTTTTTTATTTATTTTTCGTATAATTGAGGTTTCTACTAGGTTGTATAATATAATACCCTAAGGTTTATTGTTTTAGTTTTGTTAATAATAAAAGAAAAATATTCTCTAAGTGGTAAATGGGACGATAATTATTGTTATAGTATTTTAAAAATGTGTATGTCTTGCTCAAGATATAAGAAACATCTTTGGAATCCAGTTTTTGCAAGTATATGAAGTGCGTTAGAATGTACCAAAGACACTCAATTGCGTCCAAGTTATAGATCAAGATATCATATAGCATATCACGAAATGCCGTTATTACTATGGTTTTTGGATTCGCTAACTCATGTATGATAGCATCACATACGTTATTGAATATTTCCTTTGGCATATTCTTATCGGTTGTCTTTAGTGCGAGTTGTATGGTGGACACTTCTTTTATGTTTAATATATCAGACGGTTCTACGTTGTCCAAGAAGTTTGTATATTTTTGGAAACTTGGAATCGGATTCGCTGTATTGGTCTGTTGTATTCTCGATATATGTTTTACAAAGAGTTCCGAAATAGATGTTTGAACAACAATTTCATTCTTTATTTTACTCTCAGAAAAAGAACGTTTTACAGAACTCTTTTGTCCAAGAACCGGCGTTAGAGATGGAGGAGGGGGAGGGGGTCTTCTCCGATTTTCATCGTGGATTTCGTTAGAGGATGAAGGCGGTTTATTAATGTTAGTTCCTGGAAAACCTTCGCTATCTTGTGTCATAATAAATGTATTGTATATTGATTTGGAAGGTCTTTTAACAGAAAGAATTGTACAGTTGTCCAAGATTCGGCTAGACAAAAAACTGATATGTTCTGTTATAAGAATGAACCGAATTTGTATATTAAGTTGGGAATGATTATATTGTTGCATATAACTATAGAATATGTCCAAGAGTTCAGTATGAATTGCGTGAAAATTTTTACATAGAATTATACCGATTTTTTCCGATTTCATAGATACGATATCTACGATTTGACCAAATATTTCATGCCATACGATCTTGGAATTGCATCCTAGTAATGCCATGTCAATTTCATAATGTATGTCGCTTATTTTGTATGTATATGTCTGTTTCTCGGTTTGCATAATCATATGTTTATCATATTTTAATGAACTTGGACTATATTTTTGTAAAATACGGAGGATTTGCGAGTATTTTCCTACTCCGGATGGACCATATACAATGAGATTTCCAAAATTCTGTATATTTTTAGGGAATAAATCTTTGTATTCCCACATTTCGGGATGTAAATTATATCTGTTTATTGCTGAAATATATTCTTCAAAATGACTTTCATAATATTTCATTATAGATATTTGGTACTTTATCCTGTTATGTCTTATAAACACTTAGATGTACTTTTTTCAAGTGTTTATATCTTTTGTATGCAGATTGATGTATACATATACATATACATACACATTCAGTTTCATCCGTCGGTTGTAGATCCAATTAATTTTGACAATCGGTTTGCATAATACACATCTATCAACGAAAATAGGAGAATACCGATAAAACATACGAGAACAAGTAATGTATATGTTCCAGATAATGAACCACCTGGGAATTGCATGAATGTAAACGTCAATATCATCATTAATACAGTGCATATTATGTATAGGGTTCGATATGTGTAAAGTCTCCATCGATTATCATTCGACATACGAAGAGTTTGATACCTCTTGTATAAATAGGCTGCAGTTATGAGTATCAATAATGCCGCCGTGAATTGAAGACTCGTACCTGCCAAGAGAATCCACCAGATGGGAATTTTTGCTTCTGTAATAATTCCCAAATTATTGGGGATATTAGGGAAGTGTAGTACTTTTATGGATCTATTTTGGTCGTGCATTATATCCATCATAATCGCTATAGTAAATATTGTTTGTAATGCAAATATACAGCTATAACCGATCATTTCGTTCGTTTGATTATATGTGCACATGAATGCTACAATCATTAAACAGGATATGTAGATGTATTTGATAAATGGAAAACATATGGACATTTTGATTTCTTATCTATATTGTTGCGGTATTTTATTTTTGTTTCTTTTGTGTCTTTTGATCTTTTGTCTCTTTTGTTTCTTTTGTTTCTTTTGTTTCTTTTGTTTCTTTTGTCTCTTTTGTCTCTTTTGTCTCTTTTGTCTCTTTTGTCTCTTTTGTTTCTTTTACAGTTTTGCCTACTTTTTTAGATCCTTTGCCCTTTGTGTTCGCACCTTTCTTGATAGACTCCTCTATCCACGCCATTAGTACTTCTACACTACAAGTGTTCCAAGGTTCTTTGAATCCGCGCAAGTTATAAAATGCGGGCTCTCTCATTTTCGGTGTCTTGTAAAATATGTATGGACCGAATTTACCCTTTCGAATAGATAGATCCATATTCACAGCACGTAAAATATTGTTTTGCATTGGAGGATGGCGTATATCAGATTCTGTATTCAATGTTTCAAATTCTTTGTTCAAGAACCCTTTGGCTACATCGAAATCGATTTGGTCTACTGGAATATCTACGTTTTTCAGTGAAGAACGGTTTGCACCCCCATTCCATTCTAAATAAGCACCGTACCTACCTGTTTTTAAAAATAGAGGTGTATCTTGATATTCTCCAAGACAACGGTTAGTATCGACGAGTTCATCTAAAGAATACTCTCCGCGTTTTAATCGATCCATATCAATGTCCATGCCTGTTTTGATGTTCAGAAATTTTGTCTTTGGTTTCTCTGATCCACTATCATCGCAACCACTATCGCCGTCATTCGATTTACATTGAATTGCAGGTCCAAATTTGGTCATAACGAAAACATGCGAATCGTCGATTTCAAAAGTCTGTTTTTTTGTATTTACTAATGTCTTGGACAATCCTTGAATTGTCGTATCACATTCTTCGCATATTCCGTACCATTCAATCAAAGGATCTTTTGCCACCATATCTAATTGATCCTCCATCTTTTTGGTGTAATTATATGAAAAGAGTTCATCAAAATGTTGTACTAGGAATTCTATACATAAAGTACCAATTGGTTGGATACGAAGTTTTCCTTTTTCTCCACCCAATTCCTTTTTCATAGATCGTTTGTCCAAGATTCCGTCATTTCTCAAAACATATTCTGTACATTCTTTTTCAATACCTGGAATATCGCAGTATTTCACATAACCACGATCTTGGACAGTATCGACCAACAAAGAGAATGTGGAAGGTCTTCCTATACCTAAATCTTCTAATTCTTGGATAAGACCCGCTTCAGTATAATGCGTTTTTTTACCTCGGATCGTAATTTTACTCTCAATATGCGTGTATTTTATACTTTTTCCTATATGGGATCGTAAATAGAAGAGTGTGTCTGAATCTGTATTGGCTTCTACGCCCGCTACGTTTTTCCATCCCAAAAAAACGGGTATCTCCAAGACTCTTTCGTATTGGCAATCGTCCGGTGCAGTTAATATTGCGCAATAGGTTTTGTACGAGGCATCGGCCATGCAACTCTCCACCGTGTTTCTCCATATTAGTCTATACATTGCTGCCATTGCCGACATTCTTGGATTCTTTGCGTCCACATCACTTGGTAGATCTTTCAATGCAATTTTAGTTGGACGTATGGCTTCATGGGGATTGGCAGTATCGTTGTTTTCTATGGCTGCGAGATTCCCTATATTGGTTTTGTCCAAGATGCAACAAGGATATTCTGTTTCGACGTATTTTTTGGCGGTTTCCAAGAAAATAGGACTGTATTTTGTGTTTTCTGTACGCATATAGGTGATATAACCATTCTGATATAGTTCTTGGCAAGTTTGCATAGTTTGCTTTGGAGATGATCGTAAAAGACTGCTGGCTACTTGCAAGAGTCTAGATGTATTGAACGGTTTGGGCGCCTTTTTAACCGACGTCTTTTCTGGTCCGATTGATAAAATATGACCAAAGGTTTTTGATTTGTCCAAGAACGATTCTATGGAGACGGTGTCTTCAAAATCGCGGCTCAATGTAAAATCCAATGTGCGATCACTAAAGAATCCGCGGGTTTTATAAAGCAACTCTGGTTCTGATTCGCGACATAGTTTTTCATTATCATATATGAGTCGTAATGCGGGAGTTTGGCATCTACCCGCCGATAACGCATTCTTCTTGGATCCATTGCGAATATATTTCCATAAGAGGGGAGACACTTTGAATCCTACTATGATGTCTAATACTTGTCTCGCTTGTTGTGCCTTCACTAATTGCATATCTAGCCGTCTTGGACATCTAATCGCTTCATGTATAGCAGGTTTGGTTATCTCATGGAACACAATGCGGTTATCTATATTGGTAGGTAGATCAAATAATTGATAGATGTGCCAGGCGATTCCTTCACCTTCGCGATCATCGTCTGTTGCAATCAATACACGATCTTTTGGATATTCTTTGATGATGGATTTCATCCATTTTACGTGATCCTCTTTTTCTTTGATGATGGTGAATTTGGGTGTATAGTTGTTTTCAATATCAATATCCTTTAAACCTGTTATTTCTCGGATATGTCCTTTACTTGCAATACATTGGTACTGTTGTCCAAGATACTCTTCTATCTTGGCGCATTTGGATGGTGATTCTACGATCACCAAATAGGATGAATAGGATGCATCTGATGATACATTTGAATAGATTATTTTGTTTGATAAAACCGGTGTATTTGATACAAATGCTGTTTTTTTTGATTTCGTAGCAACTTTTTTGTATAATTTTGGACCCATTAGCTATTATAGTATATTGCTTATTTTTTATGCAGTTTTCTTTTTCACAAAAAAACAAATTGATAAAGTATAATGGTGTGTAAAATTGATAAATATTTTTAATAGAAACAAACTATACACTACAAAACAATGAAAACCATGGTGAATAATAGCCGCACATATGTAGACGATTTAATTCCAGGACAAACCTATTTTGTCATCCAAGAGTGGAACATGGATAATAGCCGTCGAAGATATCCTTTGCTTTTCCAAGGCGAATTTATTCGGTATTATCATTGGAACCATACAAGCCGTGTAGAATTTTTGGAAAATGGCAGTATTCGAACTATTAGTTCTTGCAATGAATTTTACCGGGTAATTCCAATGTTCACGCCATCCATGAATGAATCTATTATACAACGCGCTAGACTGATAACAAACCCAAAATTATCGTTTGAACAACTCCGCGATATCGAATACAATCCAATGATTGTTATGAAACATCCTGAATATTATTTTACGGATACTACACTGGATCAATTCTTCTTAGGTGGTACACCCTCCTATATTCACGATACAATAAACGAAATGGTATAAACATATTTATATACTATATGTGTAAACCCATTAACCAAGAAAAACAATCAAACATAAACTAAAAATCATAAACCATGGAAAAACAAGAAGAATATCGAATATTTATAGACGATCGGTCTTATACCAGTTGGACATTTCAAAATCCATACACAAACACCGAATATAAAGATCCACCAGCAATAGACCCAACAAAATACAAACTGTTTTCAAAGGATATTTTTTCTATTGATACGTGCCCAATATGCCCAATAAATGATAAGACTGAGCCCAAGATAACCGTGAACTATTCGCCTATACGTAGTGCAAAAACCCTGGCAGGAGTCTTGCAACTTAGTACGAACAAAACCTATGGGCGAACTGCTAACAAAAAGCGCCTATTATATAAGTGTATTCCAGATGACAAACACTTACCCGTTTTTTTAGTACCCTATGAAATCACCCTAGGATTTAACAAAGTTCACCCAAATAAGTACGTTGTATTTCGTTATGATCATTGGGACAATAAACATCCGTATGGTCTATTAGTAGAAACCATAGGAGACGTGAACCAATTGGAGGCATTTTACGAATATCAATTGTATTGCAAAAGTCTGCACGTATCTTTAACACAAACCACCGAATCCGCAAAGAAGGCTTTATCAAATCGCGACTACATGAAAGATATGATGGAGGATAAACGGTTCTGTGTCCAAGATCGCACAGAAGAATATGTTTTTACCATTGATCCAAACAATAGTCTCGATTTTGATGACGGATTTTCGATAAGACCGCATGACACCGATTCTACAAAAACCGTCGTATCCGTCTACATATCGAACGTATATATGTGGTTAGAAACCTTGGGACTATGGAATTCATTAAGCAATCGAGTATCAACTATTTATTTGCCGGATCGAAGGCGACCCATGTTGCCCACAGTTTTGTCCGATGCCCTGTGTAGCTTGCAAGAAGGACAAACACGTTTTGCATTCGTTATGGAGGTAGTTGTATGCCAAGATGGTAAAATCGATCCATCACCCCATTTTTATAATGCGGCGATAAAGGTTCGCAAGAATTACCGATATGAAGAATCGACCTTATTGCGCGATTTGAAATATAAACAACTGTTGGATTTGACAAAGAGAATGGATCGTTTTATAGAAGATAGTCATGATGTGGTGTCGTTTTGGATGATACAAATGAACACAATTTGCGCCGTGGAACTATGCGAGGCAAAAACGGGCATTTTTCGATCGGCGTGTTTCACCAACAATACAGTTCGCGAAATAGTGGATGCATCAACTGAGGACAAAGGGTTAAGTGATGAAACCCGCAGGGTTATCCAGATGTGGAATAATACATCGGGGCAGTATATTCAGTATTCACCAGACGCCACTATAGTAGGTCATGAACTTATGAAATTGAAATCCTATATTCATATAACGAGTCCGATACGACGTTTGGTTGATCTACTTAATCAGATGATATTTAGTGAGTCTATTATGAATATTGCACCCAGCTCAGAAGCCGCAGAATTTATGAATCGTTGGTTAAAACAACTTGAATATATTAATACATCAATGCGTTCGATTCGAAAAGTCCAAACCGATTGTGAAGTTTTGCACCGATGTATGACGACACCTGAATTGATGGAGATGATACACGAAGGAACACTGTTTGATAAGATAGTGAAACATGATGGAACCATAACCTATATGGTATTTATTGAAAAGTGGAAAATGTTGTCTAGAATCAGCACGAACCATGATATACCAAATTATTCTGTTGCGCAATTCAAGATATTTTTGTTTGAAGATGAGGATCAAACTAAGAAAAAGATCAGATTGCAAATTGTGTAAATTATTTGTATTTTCTACATCAAAAAATTGATTTATTTACTTACTATTCTATGAAAGATATATATACTCTTGCATAGAACTCT
>Ga0136644_10002112_pt1 | contig 15354 bp, 12 predicted proteins | sample C_130820_EF_Meta_FD_94780 | JGI IMG/M metagenome (GOLD analysis project Ga0136644, IMG submission 94780) | Freshwater microbial communities from Lake Croche, Canada to study carbon cycling - C_130820_EF_MetaG (v2) (version 2) | ecosystem: Environmental > Aquatic > Freshwater > Lake | place... | reverse complement strand
GCACCATATGCTTCCAGTGCCCAAACCTCCATCTCACCAAAACGCTGACCACCAAACTGTGCTTTACCACCCAACGGTTGTTGAGTAATCAAACTGTATGGTCCAATTGAACGGGCGTGCATTTTATCATCAACCATGTGGTGTAGTTTGATCATATAGATCACACCCACAGTGGCTTTCTGATGAAAACGCTCTCCTGTTTCACCATCGTATAAATAAGTATGACCGTTTCTTGGAATGCCTGCTTCAACACAGTATTCTTCAATCTGAGTAGTTGATGCACCATCAAAGATTGGTGTTGCAAATTTCACTCCTAGTTTCTTACCGGTCCATCCTAAAATGGTTTCATAGATCTGACCCAAATTCATCCTTGAAGGTACCCCTAGTGGATTCAATACAATATCAACTGGTGTACCATCTTCCATGAATGGTAAGTCTTCAGCACGTACAATTTTTGCAACGATACCTTTGTTACCGTGTCTACCCGCCATCTTATCTCCTACTTTCAGCTTACGCTTAACAGCTAAGTATACTTTGGCCAGTTTCAATACACCTGCTGGTAATTCATCACCAATGCTGATATTGAATTTTTCACGTTTGTATCGTCCTAATTCTTCGTTGAACTTAATGCTATAGTTGTGCAACAAAGTGTTGATTTGATCATCTGTTTTGGTATCTCCAGTCCATCCCAAAGGATTTACGTTCTGATAATCAATGGTGCTTAAGTTCTTTTGATTGAATTTTGCGCCTTTACCAATCAGCATTTCTCCAAAGTTATTGCTAACACCAGTAGATGCTCTGTCTTTCAACAAAGTCTGCAATTTGTCTAACAACAATTCTTTGATGGATTCAACATTTTGTTGGTGAACTTTTTCTACTTTTTCTAACTGTGCTTTTTCACGAATCTTACCGTTCTTATCTTTTTTAGCACGTTGGAATAGTTTCTTATCTATCACCACACCTTCTGTTCCGTTTGGAGCTTTCAAAGAAGCATCTTTTGCATCACCGGCTTTGTCACCAAAGATGGCACGCAATAATTTTTCTTCTGGTGTAGGATCTGATTCACCTTTTGGAGTAATCTTACCTATCAAGATATCGCCTTCCTTAATAGTGGCACCAATGCGGATAATTCCGTTCTCGTCCAAATCCTTAGTAGCATCTTCTGATACGTTAGGAATATCTGGCGTCAATTCTTCTTCACCCAATTTGGTATCACGAACTTCTAATTCATATTCTTCAATGTGAACAGAAGTAAACAAGTCTTCGCGAACTACTTTTTCAGAGATTACAATTGCATCCTCAAAGTTGTAACCTTTCCATGGCATGAATGCCACTTGTAAGTTTCTACCCAAGGCTAATTCACCATTTTGAGTAGCGTATCCTTCTGTTAAGAAATCACCTTTTTTCACTTGTTGACCTTTTTTCACAGCTGGACGAAGGTTGATACAAGTTGCTTGGTTGGTCTTCATGAACTTAGTAAGTGTGTACACTTGTAAGTCATCATTAAAGCTCACCAAACGATCTAGCTCATTTCTATCGTAGCGAACATGAATATGATTTGCATCAACAAATTCAACCACACCATTTCCTTCAGCGTGAATTTGGATACGTGCATCGCGTGCAGCTTTTCCTTCAAGTCCAGTGCCCACAATTGGAGCTTCTAAACGAATCAAAGGAACAGCCTGACGTTGCATGTTTGATCCCATCAAGGCACGGTTGGCATCATCATGCTCTAAGAAAGGAATTAGTGAGGCACTCAAACCAACAATTTGGTTAGGAGCCACATCCATGAATTCCACTTCTTCCTTGTCTAGTATTGGGAAGTCTCCTGTTTGACGAGAAATAACTTTGTCTTCTGCAAAACCGCCTTTTTCATTCAATGGAGAATTACTCTGGGCAATTTTAGCACTATCTTCTTCTTCTGCACTAAGGAAAGTAAGCGTATTCATGTTTACTTTACCGTCTTCTACTTTGCGATAAGGGGTTTCAATAAAGCCCATATCGTTGATGGCAGCGTGTACGCAGAGGGTAGAAATCAAACCAATGTTTGGACCTTCAGGAGTTTCAATAGTACACAACCTACCATAGTGAGAATAGTGTACGTCACGAACCTCAAATCCAGCGCGCTCTCTACTCAAACCACCTGGTCCAAGTGCGGAGATCCTACGCTTGTGCGTGATCTCACTCAATGGATTGGTTTGGTCTAAGAACTGAGACAACTGAGAAGTACCAAAGAAAGAGTTAATCACAGAAGAAAGGGTACGAGCGTTGATCAAGTCAACTGGTGTAAACACCTCATTATCCCTAACGTTCATACGCTCTCTGATGGTTCTAGCCATACGAGCCAGACCCACACCAAATTGTGCGTATAATTGCTCACCTACGGTTCTTACCCTACGGTTGCTTAAGTGATCAATATCATCAATCTCAGCCTTACCATTGGTCAAACGTACTAGGTACTTAATGATCTCAATGATATCTGGCTTGGTTAATACTTTCTTTTCTAAAGGATAGTCAAGACCCAGTTTGCGGTTGATCTTGTATCTACCAACTTCTCCTAAATCATAACGTTTGTCAGAGAAGAACAATTTGTCAATGATACCACGAGCCGTTTCATTATCAGGAGCATCAGCACCACGCAATTGGCGATAGATATGCTGAACCGCTTCTAATTCACTGTTAGAGGTATCCTTGTTTAAAGTATTGTAAATGATGGCGTAATCGCCTCCAACGTCTTCTTTCTGAATAAATACGCTCTTCACTTCCATTTCAATAATGGTTGCAATAGCTTCTTCGTCTAGAACGGTGTCGCGCTCCATCACAATTTCGTTACGCTCAATGCTCACTACTTCACCAGTATCTTCATCCACAAAATCTTCTACCCAAGTTCTTAGAACACGAGCAGCTAATTTTTTTCCAACCTGGTTAGCCAGCGATTTCTTGTCTGCCTTTACTTCATCGGCCATGCCAAACAATTCCAAAATGTCCTTGTCTGTTTCATAACCAATAGAACGCAATAAAGTAGTTACAGGGAACTTCTTCTTACGGTCAATATAAGCATACATCACGTTGTTGATGTCTGTGGCAAACTCCATCCAAGCTCCTTTGAAAGGAATAACCCTTGCAGAGTAAATCTTGGTTCCGTTCGGGTGAACAGACTGACCAAAGAATACACCAGGTGAACGGTGTAGCTGTGATACAACTACGCGCTCAGCTCCGTTAATTACAAAAGTTCCTCTTGGAGTCATGTATGGGATATTTCCCAAAAACACGTCTTGTACAATGGTTTGGAAGTCAACGTGCTCTTCGTCATTACAACTCAAGCGCAGTTTGGCCTTCAAAGGCACCGCATAAGTTAAACCACGTTCCATACACTCTTCAATAGTGTAGCGTGGGGGATCAATAAAATAATCCAGGAATTCCAGTACAAAAATGTTACGCGTGTCTGTGATAGGAAAATTTTCCTTAAACACACGAAACAACCCTTCCACGTTACGCTTATCGGGTGTTGTTTCTAACTGAAAAAACTCGCTGAAAGATTCTAACTGAATGTCGAGTAGGTCTGGGGCATCAGCCAAGTGTTTAGTTTTACCGAAGCCGACCCTGTTGTTCAATGTAGTTGTAGACATATTTGTGTAAAACCGGTTTTAGTACGTAAAATTTTGGGGAGAACTAAGTGCTTCTCTTAACGTACAATCGGCGCATCTACCATTCAAACAAATGATAAAAATGTCCACCCGCTAAAAAGCCCAAAATAAAGGATGGCAAAACTAAGTAATTAGTAGAACAATAAAAAAACAAATTTTTTATCCTTTTGGGCAAAAAAAAAACCAACAGGAAATCCTGTTGGTTCAATTTTATGAAAGTAGGTTAATTACTTAACTTCTACTTCAGCGCCAGCATCTTTCAGTTTGGTTGCAATTTCTTCAGCTTCTGCTTTAGAAACACCTTCTTTAACTGCTTTTGGAGCACCGTCAACTAGGTCTTTAGCTTCTTTCAAGCCTAAGCCAGTTAATTCCTTAACAATTTTAACTACAGTCAATTTGCTAGCACCGCCGCTAACCAACACAACGTCAAAAGAGGTTTTCTCTTCAACTACTGCTGCTGCGTCACCGCCGCCTGCTGCTACTACAACTGCTGCTGCAGCTGGTTCAATACCGTAATCTGCTTTCAATACGTCTGCTAATTCCTGAACTTCTTTAACTGTCAGGTTAACTAGAGATTCTGCTAATGCTTTAATGTCTGCCATTTTGTGTAAATTTTTTCCGCCTTCATGTCCCGTCTTATGGGATCCGGTGGATGGTTTAAAAAAATTCTGCCTTTATTTTCCCTCAGGCCTGGGATATCTTGCATTCCGGAAATCCGGTTTTATTATGCTTCTGCAACAGGTGCGTCTGCACTTGGTGCTTCAGGAGCCGCTTCAACTGCAACGGTTTCAGGAGCTGCTTCAACAGCTACTGCTTCTGGAGCAACTTCTTCTGCAGCTGTAGTTCCTGCTGCTTTTTGTTCGTGGTGGTGCAACAAAGCTGCAATTACACGTTTAGCAGGAGATTGTAACAAGCCAAGTACTTCTCCAATCAACTCATTTTTAGACTTGATTTGTGTCAGGGCTTTCAGGTTATCGTTTCCAGTGTAAATATCACCGTTGATAAATGCTGCTTTCAATACTGGTTTGTCAGTATTGCTTCCTTTACGGAAAGAAGAGATAATCAAAGCTGGTTCTTTGGGGTTCTCAGAGAACATCAAAGCAGTTACATTATGCAATGAGTCATACACACCTGCGTATTTCTCAGCATCTAATGATTCTAGTGCCTTACGGATTAAAGTATTCTTGGCTACTTTCATCTCAACCTGCTTGTCAAAACATGTTCTGCGCAAGTTTGAAACTTGTGCTACAGTCAATGCTTCTGTATCAGTGATATAAAAGTTATTGTATTGTGTGAACTTCTCTTTCAAGAGTTCAATCACCTCATTTTTTTGGTCTTTGTTCATAACTAATTTTTTTTACAACCCGGGTCATTTCAATCCTTTTGGGGAACGATCACCAGGATTAGTTGATTAATGATTTGGTGTCCAATGTGATACCAGGACTCATGGTGCTAGCCATGCTTACTGCTTTCAGGTAGGTACCTTTAGAAGAAGAAGGCTTCAACTTCAAGATAGCGTTGATCAACTCAGTGCTGTTCTCTGTAATCTTTTCAGGAGCAAAAGAGATACGACCAATGGAAGCGTGAACAATTCCAGTCTTATCTACTTTAAAAGCAATCTTACCACCTTTCACCTCATTAACTGCAGCTGCAACATCATTTGTAACAGTACCAGTTTTAGGGTTTGGCATTAGGTTACGTGGTCCCAACACCTTACCTAGTTTACCAATTTTTGGCATAACTGCTGGTGTTGCAATAATCACGTCTACGTCTACCCAACCACTTTCAATCTTTTGAATGAACTCATCAAGACCTACAAAATCAGCACCTGCTTCATTAGCAGCGGCTTCTTTATCCGGTGTGCACAAAACCAACACGCGCTTGGTTTTACCAGTACCGTGTGGCAGAGATACGGTTCCACGAACTTGCTGATCAGCTTTTTTAGGATCAACTCCCAAACGGATATGCAAGTCTACAGAACTATCGAATTTGGTGCAATTAATTTCTTTAACAAGGTTAGCTGCTTCTTTAAGGGAATAAATTTTGTTTTTATCCACCTTAGTTACTGCTACTTTTCTTTTTTTAGTAAGTGACATTTTCTAAATGATTTAAGGTGAATAATTAATTTTCCCAAGGGGCTTTACCTTCAACAGTTACTCCCATAGAACGGGCAGTTCCAGCTACCATGTTCATGGCGCTATGCAAGGTAAAAGCATTCAGATCGCTCATCTTGTCTTTGGCAATGGCTTCAACTTGATCCCAAGTTACTTTACCTACCTTAACACGATTGCTTTCTTTAGATCCTTTCTGAATCTTAGCTGCTTCCATTACCTGAACAGCTGCTGGGGCTGTTTTGATAACAAAGTCAAAAGACTTGTCTGTGTATACTGTGATCAAAACGGGAACTACTTTACCCATTTTGTCTTGAGTTCTAGCATTAAACTGCTTACAGAACTCCATGATGTTAACACCCTTTGAACCAAGGGCTGGACCTACTGGAGGTGCTGGGTTGGCGGCTCCGCCTTTCACCTGCAACTTTACGTAGCCTGAGATTTCTTTTGCCATTATTTTGATTTTATTGGTGATATCGTCCCAGATTTATTCCGAGACTCCCAAACTCAATCATTCTTCCAAGAAAGAACTTTTGGGGCGGCAAAGGTAAGAAATAATTGGAAAAATCCAAATTTAAATGGGATTCATTAATTTAATGACCCTATTTATGTCTCAAGTTTATAACAAGTTGGGGATGGGAGTCTAAAACTAACGTCATAGTTGAGTTTGGAAATAGAAACTTATCTGAAGCCTAAAACCATTAAAACTGCCTTATATAAAATTGAAAAGCCATCTTCCAATGTAGAAGATGGCTTTTAAATATGATTAATCAGTTTTTTAGGCTAATTTCTCTACCTGCATATAGTTTAACTCAACAGGCGTAGATCTACCAAAGATTTTTACGGTAACTTTTAATTTCTTCTTCTCGTCATTCACGTCTTCAATAACACCGTTAAAGTCATTAAATGGTCCTTCAATGATTTTAATGGTTTCACCAACTATGAACGGTTCGCTCATGGTGACACCCATGTCATTCATTTCATCCACTTTACCCAACATCTTATTTACTTCAGATTTGCGCAAAGAAATGATATTACCTTTAGAGCCCTTACCATCGGTTAAGAAGTGCATCACATTGCTGATATTACTGATATGCTGAACAATATCATCGCTCAGCTTACCATCCAATACTTCCATCATCACGTAACCAGGAAAATAGTTTTTCTCACGCATTACCTTCTTCCCGTTCTGTACCTTGTACACTTTCTCCATAGGAAGGAAGATCTGCTTAATAATTTCAGTCCAACCATTACGCACCAGATCTTTATCCAGATACTCTTTCACCTTTCTTTCCTTTCCGCTCACTACCCTTAAAACATACCATTTGGTTTCTGGCAAAGGGGCTGCTGGATTGGCTTCTGTGTCAATAATTTCAACTGCTTCCATGATTGGTTACTTGAATAATGAATAAATCAATTTAAGCAATTGGTTGCTGGAAAAATCCATCATCCAAACCATCGCGGTAATAATAACAGTAGCTACCAATACAATTACAGTGCTTTGTTGTAATTGTATCCAAGTAGGCCAGGTTACTTTCTCCAACAGTTCGCGGTAACTTTCTTTGAAATAAGTAGTGATTTTATTCATGTTTTCTGGTTTGTTTTGAAGAACCGCTTCAAATTCAGTTGCACGGGCACTAGGATTCGAACCCAGATCAAAGGTTTTGGAGACCCGTATGCTACCATTGCACCATGCCCGTAGAAAACTAAAAGCTATCCTGAATAAATCAAGACAGCTTTTAGTGGTATCGCAAATATAGTAAATATTTGCTTAAAAGCTAAAAGCCGTGGCTTAAAGCTTATTTGATAATCTCAGTAACCTGACCAGCACCAACGGTACGGCCACCTTCACGAATTGCAAATTTCAAACCTTTTTCCATTGCAATTGGTTGAATCAACTTAACAGTCAAGCCAATGTTATCACCAGGCATAACCATTTCAGTTCCTTCTGGAAGTGTACATTCACCAGTAACGTCAGTAGTACGGAAATAGAATTGAGGACGGTATTTGTTGAAGAATGGAGTATGACGTCCGCCTTCTTCTTTGCTCAATACATAAACCTCACCTTTGAATTCAGTATGCGGAGTAATTGTACCTGGTTTGCAAAGTACCATACCACGACGGATTTGGCTCTTTTCAATACCACGCAATAACAAACCTGCATTATCTCCAGCTTCACCTTCGTCCAACAATTTCTTAAACATCTCAACACCAGTACAAGTTGAGGTCAATGGAGCTTCCATTAAACCAACAATCTCAATTGGTTCACCAACTTTGATACGACCACGCTCAATACGACCAGTAGCAACAGTACCACGACCAGTAATAGAGAATACATCTTCCACACTCATCAAGAATGGCAAATCAACTGGACGAGGAGGCAATGGAATATAAGTATCTACAGCTTCCATTAATTCTTCAATCTTAGCAACCCACTCTGGCTCACCTGCAAGACCGCCAGTAGCAGAACCTTGGATGATTGGAGTGTTATCGCCATCAAAACCTTTTTCAGTCAACAATTCGCGAATTTCCATTTCTACCAGTTCCAATAATTCAGGATCATCAACTAAGTCAACTTTATTCATGAAAACAACCATACGAGGTACACCTACTTGGCGAGCCAAAAGGATATGCTCTCTAGTTTGTGGCATAGGACCGTCTGTAGCAGCAACTACCAAGATAGCACCGTCCATTTGGGCAGCACCGGTAATCATATTCTTCACATAGTCAGCGTGACCTGGACAGTCTACGTGTGCATAGTGACGAGCAGCAGTTTGGTACTCAACGTGAGCAGTATTAATAGTGATACCACGCTCCCTTTCTTCAGGTGCGCCATCAATTTCGTCATAGTTCTTTGCAACGTTACCCATACCCTTTTTTGATAGGATCATGGTGATTGCTGCAGTTAAAGTAGTTTTACCATGGTCAACGTGACCAATGGTACCTACGTTTACGTGAGGTTTTTCCCTCTTGAAGGTCTCTTTTGCCATTTTTATCGGTTTTTAGTTGTGTTTTTTAAAAAATTAGGGCTTTTAGACCCGTTTACATTTATTAAGCGCTTCCCTTTTTGAGGTCTGCATTTTTTGCTGTTTGTCAGGATACCACCTCCATCTCTCTTCTTACATACACCAATATCCTTTTACAAACCTGAGCCGTTGGCGAGAATCGAACTCGCGACCTCTTCCCTACCAAGGAAGTGCTCTACCCCTGAGCTACAAAGGCTTGACTGTTGCTAGTGAATGATGTTGAATCAAACACTAGCAATGGTCTTAAAGAGCGGAAGACGAGGGTCGAACTCGCGACCTATAGCTTGGAAGGCTATCGCTCTACCAATTGAGCTACTTCCGCTTTTAACCTTTAACCAATTTTTTTTAGGTCATTGGTTGTTGTCTGTAAAGAACTAATGGATGCTGAAAACTAGTTCTCAGCATCCTTGTGGGCAGAGTAGGGTTCGAACCTACGTACACGTGAGTGAACAGATTTACAGTCTGTCGCCTTTAACCACTCGGCCATCTGCCCCCATTTAAGAAACGCGAAGTTAAGTAGTTGCACTTGAAGAAAAAACTAGTTTGACTTCTAAAACAAAACTTAACAACTATTCTTGAGCCGAAGATGGGACTCGAACCCGCGACCTGCTGATTACAAATCAGCTGCTCTACCAACTGAGCTACTTCGGCAAAAAATAAAGAACTATCCCTTTTTTTGGGATGGCAAAGGTAATGGAAAACTTTATTCAGCAAAATTTTGAGGCAAAAATTTTAAAACAGTTTTCAACAGGTTTTAAAGGATGGGGGTAAATGGCAAAAAAAAACCCCGGAATTCCTTCCAGGGCTATCAATTTTTTAAGCGGCAAGTTTATCTTTTTTTCTTTTAATCTGAGAAATGATAGAATCCATGGCATTATCAAAAGATTCTTCAAATGACTTAGAGGATGCTTTTACAAAGAAATCGTGCTTGGGCACGTGAACCTTGATTTCAACTACTTTGTCTTTGATAGAATGAACCACGTTGTCTAATTTCAAAAACAGGTCCACTTTTAGGATCTGGTCGTGAAACGTATTTAATTTTTCCAGTTTCCTAGTAACATAATCCACCAGTTTGTCATCTGCATCAAAGTGCACGGTCTGAATGTTAACGTTCATAACAACTCACGTTTAATCGGTTAAGAAATAAATTATTTGAAAGAACTTATAACCAGAATGGATCTGGTTTTTCAACTGCTAACAAGTTAATACATAATGCACAAAAAAATGGGTTTAAAGCTGTTTTTTTTAGATTTTAACAGGCTTTTTAATTGGCTTTCTTCATTAGGCCTTTGGATGAGCCTTATTAAAAACCTCTTTTAGTTTTTCAATGCTATTATGGGTGTATACTTGGGTGGCGGCCAGGCTACTATGACCTAATAATTCCTTTACCGCATTCAAATCTGCCCCATGATTCATTAAATGGGTGGCAAAACTATGGCGTAAAATATGGGGACTTTTTTTCTGAACGGTAGTTACCAAGGTCAACCATTTTTTGACAAAGGCATAGACCGTTCTGGGTTGTAGGGGTCTGCCTTTTGCTGTTGTAAATACAAAATTGGTACCCGGCAAGACTAAGTTTCTATCCTGAATATAAGATGCTATCTCAGTTAGGATCCCTCCTTCTATAGGAATGATTCTTTCTTTATTCCCCTTTCCCAATACCTTAACCTGTTTGGAGGATGGGTCTAACTGCCCCACTTTTAGTTGGATTAACTCACTCAAACGCATGCCTGTTTGATAAAAAAGTAATAAAACCAATCGTTCTGTTCTTCCATTCCAATTATCAGGAAACTCCACTGATGCAAATAGGGTCACCATGTCTTTTTCCGCTACAAAAACAGGAAGTCTTTTTTTTGCCTTTGGCGATACTACCATCAGCATTGGACTTTTATCCAATAACCCTAGACGCATCTGGTATTTGAAAAAGGATTTGAGCGCCGATATTTTTCGGTTGATAGACTTAGCAGCTAGGTCATCATATTCTTTGATAGTAGCCAGCCAACTCTTGACCATGCCGGCGGTAATCTGTTCCAGTGCAGGACTATCAAACTGATTGCCCAGGTATTGGTAGAATTGCTCTAAATCTCCCTGATAGGCAATGATGGTATGCCGCGAATAGCGTTTTTCAAACTGGAGATAGTCCAGAAAGGCATTTAATTGGATATAGTCACTTACGGGCATAAAAAAGTAGTCTAAAGATATAACCTTAGACTACTCTAAAATATTGTGATGGAAAGAAATTACCCTTCTATCTTACCGCTAGCAATCTGTTGCTTGTAAATGGCTTTCAAAATCTGGCCACGACGTACTACAGAAGGTTTGGTGAAAGCTTGGCGCTCTCTAAGTTGCAATAAGGCTTTAGATTTTTCGAATTTCTTCTTGTACTTCTTCAGCGCTTTGTCAATGTTTTCGCAGTCTTTTGAGTCAATGATTAACATAAATATATACCTCCTCAGGCGTTTTTAGGAGCGCAAAGATAGCATTTGTGTTTAAAATACCAAATCAAATAGCAGCAAATAAAAATTTTATCGGTCTTATTGGTAAATTGCAGCATGTTTACAGGCATCATTGAACAAATAGGAACCATTCAGTCTATAGAAAAAAATGGTAGCAACGCCAGTTTTTGGGTAACGTCTCCCCTTTCCCATGAATTAAAGGTTGACCAAAGTCTGAGCCATAATGGGGTTTGCTTAACGGTGGAAGCCATTGAAAACGGCAGCCATAAAGTAACCGCTATTGAAGAGACTTTGAAAAAAACCAGTTTGGGCACCTGGCAACAGGGGCAAATCCTGAACCTTGAGCGATGCATGGTCATGAATGGCCGTTTAGACGGGCATATTGTTCAAGGGCATGTAGACTGCACTGCCACTTGTACTTCTTTTCAAACCCTTCAAGGTAGCTGGGAATACCAGTTTGAATTCCCTAATGGTTTTGGCCACTTGGTTATTGAAAAGGGAAGTATTGCTGTAAACGGTACCAGTCTTACCTGTTTTGCTGTAGCAAACAATCGCTTTAGCGTAGCCATTATCCCATATACTTTTGAACATACCAGTATTCAACTTGTCAAAGAAGGAACTACTGTAAACATAGAATTTGACATTCTTGGCAAATACGTTCAGCGTTGGATGCAACTGAAAGACTAGATTGACTTTCCTTTTAAAGCACCGCTCACCGCTTGGTCCATCGCACGCTCAGCAAAGGGACGTGAAATTTCATTTAACTCCTCAATCTTAACCTGAATCAGGTTTTTATCTTGCATTGTCAACGCCATCTGGAGGGCTTGCATAGCAGCAGCTGTATCAATGAGCTCAGACTGGGTTAGAAGAGTCTGATTCTTGGCAATGAACTTTTCTGTTACTGTCAGTATTTGTTCGCCCTCAGTTCTAGCTTCTACCAAGGCCCTTGTAACCATGTCTTGCTTGGCATTGGTTAAACTATCAAGGAGCATTTGCTCTACTTCTTCATCTGTTAAACCAAACTGGGGTTTCACTTCAATACTTTGTTCTACTCCACTACGCAACTCTTTGGCTTTTACTATTAAAATACCATCTGCATCAATTAAAAATTGGACTTCCACCTTGGGTAATCCGGCAGGCATGCCCGGGATTCCGGTCAGGTTAAACTCAGCTAATTTGCGGTTATCCTTGACCAAGTCTCTTTCACCTTGATAAACTGAAATACGCATACTACCCTGCCCATCTACATGGGTTGTATACTGCCTTCCTACTGATGTGGGTATTTTAGCATTTCGGGGAACCAATACATCCATCAACCCGCCCATGGTCTCAATACCTAGGCTTAGGGGTGTGATATCTAAGAGTAAGAAATCCTTATTATTTCCTGCCAAGATATCGGCCTGAATAGCTGCACCTAAGGCTACTACTTCATCTGGGTTCACCGAATCATTGACCGGCTTGCCAAAAAAGGCACTTACAGCATCCTTTACTGCAGGTACGCGGGTACTTCCTCCCACCATTACAATGGTATCAATCTTGTCTGGGCCAAGCTTGGCATCGGCCAAAGCAAGGCCGCAGCAATCAATGGTCTTGGCAATTAAGGGCGCAATCAACCCTTCAAATTCAGCCTTGGTAATACTCAACACCTCGCCGTTCCAATCTGTTGAGAACCTATCATGGCTACTCAAATGCTTTTTGGCTTCTTCCGCTTTGAGCCTGAGACCTTGCGCCAGAGTCTGGTGCTGCTTTAGGTCTTCCATGGTAATACCACCCGCTTGCATCCAGCACTGCATGATGGCACGGTCTAGGTCATCCCCTCCTAAATAAGTATCTCCATTGGTGCTCAATACTTCAAAAATGCCATTACTGATTTGTAAAATTGATACGTCAAAAGTTCCGCCTCCTAGGTCATAAACCGCAATAGTAGTTTCCTGATCCGCTTTTAAACCCAATCCATAGGCCAAACTAGCCGCTGTGGGTTCGTTGACTATGCGCATCACGTCTAGCCCTGCCAACTTACCCGCGTCACGGGTAGCTTGGCGCTGCGCGTCATTAAAATAGGCTGGCACGGTTATCACCGCTTTGGTTACTGGGGTTTTTAAAATGTGTTCGGCTCTTTGCTTGAGTTCTTTTAGAATAAAGGAGGATAATTCAATGGGCGAAAAAAACTGATCACCTACCTGTACTTTTACCAGACTCTCGGTATTATCATCAATTACCTTGTAGGCAAAATAACCCGCATTTTCTTGAATATCCTTATAGCTCTTACCCATTAATCGCTTGGCACTGAAAATGGTATGTTGTGGATCAAGTTCTAAAAACTTACGCGCCGTCTCTCCCACAGTGGGATTTCCAAACTGGTCAAAATGCACAATACTAGGAACCAAACTGCTGGTATTAAATTCTTTTAGTGCCACCGGTTGCTTGGTTTCGGGGTGAATGATGGCCACCAAACTATTGGTGGTTCCTAGGTCTATGCCTACAATCATTTCTGCTTGCTGTAGTGAACCGGTTGCTATATTGATACCAATTTTTGCCATAAGATTATTTGAAGAAGCTAGAAGAACGCAAATGTAGAACAAGCGCGCTATGGGTTTGTTGCGATTTCAGGAATCAAATCCTCAACTTTCTACCACCCTAGTGCCACTTAGGTAATCATGGAGTGGTACTCCCAAAAATGCATTGAATAAAAAGTCAATAATCACCAACCTAGTCATGCTTCTAATTAGGATTGCCCCAAAACTAGGTTTTGAACCTTTTAAATCAACTACTTGACTAACAGTTAGCCATTTACCAGGTGTTTTAGAAAATAGTAGCTCAAAAAGAAAATAATAGATAAACATCGCGCCAGCAAAAAACCACCAAAAATTAATGGGTTTATAATGCCAGTTGACCACATAGAATTTCCAAAATTGAAAGCCTATCATGGCCAACAAAAAAACTACAAAACCATCTACTAGAAAATTTAGGACCCGGGTACCATCCCCCACTTTTTGCAAGTTTTCATTCATTTGGCAAAAATATTGGCTTTAGCCCATTAAATTTCAATAGTCAACCAAGAGAACTATTTACTTTTGCGCAAATTATCAGAAAGATGCATTTGATAGAAGATTTACAATGGAGGGGAATGATCCAAGACATCATGCCGGGTACAATGGAATTATTGGAAAAGGAAATGGTGTCTGGCTATATTGGTTTTGACCCTACTTCAGATAGCCTTCATATAGGTAGCTTGGTTCCAATCTTGCTTTTGGTGCATCTTCAAAAAGCCGGTCACAAACCCTTTGCGTTGGTGGGTGGCGCAACTGGAATGGTGGGTGATCCCAGCGGAAAGAGTGAGGAAAGAAACCTTTTAAGTGAAGAAACCCTACAGTTTAACCAAGAGGGTGTGCGCAGGCAATTGAGCAAATTCTTAGACTTTAATTCTGACAAACCCAATGCGGCAGAACTGGTTAATAATTATGATTGGTTCAAAGACTTTAGCTTTCTGCACTTTATTAGAGACGTGGGTAAGCATATTACCGTGAACTATATGATGGCCAAGGATAGCGTGAAAAAGCGCTTAGAAGGCGAAACCGGGATGAGTTTTACTGAGTTCACCTACCAATTGGTGCAGGGTTATGATTTTTACTGGCTTTACCAGAACCGCAATTGTAAACTGCAAATGGGTGGCTCTGATCAATGGGGCAATATTGTAACAGGTACCGAACTAGTAAGAAAAAAAGCCGGTGGCGAAGCTTTTGCCTTTACCTGCCCCCTGATTACCAAGGCCGATGGTGGTAAGTTTGGCAAAACCGAGAAGGGCAATGTATGGTTGGACCCCAAGAAGACCAGCCCCTACCAATTCTATCAGTTCTGGTTAAACGCCAGTGACGAAGACGCAAAAAAATGGATCAAGATCTTTACCCTACTCTCAAAAGATGAAATAGAAGCCCTTTTAATGCAACAGGAAACAGCCCCACACGAACGTGCATTACAAAAGAAATTGGCCGAGGAACTAACCTGTTTTGTACATAGCAGGGCCGATTATGATTTTGCCGTAAAAGCTTCTGAAATTTTGTTTGGTAATGCCACTACAGAAATTCTTCAAAGCCTGAATGAGGAACAATTGTTG
>Ga0136644_10002107_pt1 | contig 15361 bp, 11 predicted proteins | sample C_130820_EF_Meta_FD_94780 | JGI IMG/M metagenome (GOLD analysis project Ga0136644, IMG submission 94780) | Freshwater microbial communities from Lake Croche, Canada to study carbon cycling - C_130820_EF_MetaG (v2) (version 2) | ecosystem: Environmental > Aquatic > Freshwater > Lake | place... | reverse complement strand
TTTAGTACGAAAATTGGTATTACCTCCAACCTAAACATCGTTGATGAAAATATTACTTACTTATCTGAAGCCTTATAAATGGCATGTTGCTTTAGCGCTATTGTTAGCTGGCATTAACCAGACATTTTCCATGTTTGACCCCATGATCTTTGGAAAATTGTTAGATCAGTACGCGAGCCATCCAAAAATAGGGACAGACGGTCTTCCAAGAGATGAACAAGCCTATATTAAAGGGATTTCTAGCATGTTATTTCTATTGGTAGGAACTGCCATGGTAAGCAGGATTGCCAAAGCATTTCAGGATTATACTGTGAATGTGGTCATTCAAAAATTTGGTGCAAGAATCTTTACGGATGGATTAAAACATAGCATGCGTCTTCCATACCAAGAATTTGAAGACCAACGTAGTGGTGAGACGCTTTCCATTCTTTCAAAAGTTAGAACAGATACAGAGAAGTTTATTGGATATGTCATAAATGTATTGTTTGGGATTATTGTAGCGGTCATATTTGTATCAATCTATGCTACTAGATTGCATTGGTCAATCATGCCCATTTATTTAGGTGGGGCTGGATTAATTGCAGGAGTTACCAATCTATTGAGTAAGAAGATTAAAGTAATTCAGAAAGCCATTGTAAAAGAAACTACCTCTTTAGCAGGTTCCACTACAGAGAGTTTGCGCAATATTGAGTTGGTTAAAAGCTTGGGGCTTACTGAACAAGAAGTAAAACGCTTAAACAACAATACTTACAAGATTCTTGGATTGGAATTACGGAAGGTAAAAAACATACGTTCCTTGAGTTTTATTCAAGGAACTATGGTCAATTTTCTGAGACAGGTTATTACATTCACCCTTATGTGGTTAATGTTTAAAGACGTATTAACTGTTGGGCAATTGATTTCTTTACAGTTTTATAGTTTCTTCATTTTTGGACCATTGCAAGAAATTGGAAGTATTATCATGAGCTATCGCGAAGCAGAGGCTTCATTGACCAATTTCCACAACCTGATGTTGAAGAAAGTTGAACCAAAACCAATTGAACCCAAATTGGTTGGTATGGTTGAAGAATTAGAATTCAAGAACGTTACTTTCAAACACCAAACGGCCACCTATAATGCATTGGACGGTATTTCATTTGATGTAAAAAAAGGAGAAACCATTGCATTTGTAGGGCCATCGGGGGCCGGAAAAAGCACTTTGGTAAAACTGTTGGTTGGATTGTATAGAACCAATCAAGGGACTATAGAATACAATGGCATCAATGGAAACGATATGGATTTTGATGAACTCCGCAGCCAGATAGGATTTGTAACACAAGACACCCAACTTTTTGCGGGCACCATTCGTGAGAACCTAACTTTTGTATGCCCAACAGCTACTGATGTAGATGTTTTAGACGCTTTACACAAATCTAGTTGTGATAATTTATTGGCCAGGGCCGATAATGGCTTAGACACCATGATTGGAGAAGGTGGTCTTAAATTAAGTGGTGGAGAAAAGCAAAGACTATCTATAGCACGTGCTTTACTGCGTCATCCACATTTACTCATTTTTGACGAAGCCACTTCTGCACTTGACAGTATAACTGAAGAAGAAATTACCAATACCATTAGAACCATTTCTGCAGAGAAAGAACAGATTACTGTGATGATTGCTCACCGTTTGAGCACCATCATGCACGCAGACAGAATCTATGTGTTGGAAAAAGGGCAGGTAGTGGAAACAGGAAGCCACCAGCAATTGCTAGAAGAAAAGGGATTGTATTATGCCATGTGGCGCCAACAAATTGGCGAAAGAAAATTATTGGCAACAGCTTAGGACTAAGGTTTTATTCAAATTTTTTTTTGATGTATTCTAATACTGTAGGGTCTTCCAGGCCCTCCATGTCACTTAGTTCTAGTTCTAAAGCTTTATTACTTAGACTAATTTCTAAGAGGGATATAAAAAGAGATAAGAGGAATACCATTAAACCAAAGGCAAAGAGTACATGTGCTATTGCGGTTCTTTCTATATAAATCAGGAATATGCAGAAGATACAAGTGATGATAGCAATCATCCCCAGCATCTGCATATTCCTGATTAATTTCAATCTATATCGGATACTTTTTATTTGACCATGCAACACAAGATCATTCACGCCTTTTTCCAAATATTTATCATGCAGGTTACGCACCCGATTTGCCAAAGCCAAATAACGATTGGTATAAGCTAGTAATACCAAACTGATGGCAGGAAATAGCAGTGCGGGCGTATTAATTGAAATGTCCATACTGCAAGATAACCCAACTTGTTTAGGATGCCAGTTTGAAATTCAATGGTATATTCAATTTCAAGCTTAGATTTCTGCCCATATTGAATACGCCCATTCTACCAGTTAAGGCATTTGTATCGGTATATTTTAGTCGGTTCAAATGATTTTGGTAGCTGACATCGGTTATGTTATTGATACCCAAATTAATACTAAACAGTGTTCTGCCCTTTGACACATATTCTGTTCCAATACCCAAATTCAACAAACTATACCCAGCAGTTGGCGTTTCTGTATCATAACCAGAAAAGACCCTGTTTTGGGTACTGGTATGATCCAATTCTAATTTCACATAGGCATTGCGCAAACCCTTTCCCATTTTAGTTGCATTGGCCCTTAGTACACTTAATAATCTAGGTGCAGGAATAAAGGGTAATTTATTTGAGCCATCAAAACTTTGGGAAAACTGACCCGCCACTAATGCAAAACTGTTTTCAAAATGTAACCAATCTAAGGGATGCGGGTGCAAGTCCAGTCTTGCTTCTAGTCCATACAGAGCAGCATTGGCCTGTCTAAATTTGAAGGCATTTAAATCAGCCCCTCCAAGATTTACTAAGGAATCTCCTCCAAGAACAGAAGACAGTTTGCTATAAAATACATAGTTCTGAATAGCATTATAAAAAGCAGTTATTGCAAAACTAAGATGGGTGCCATTGTATTCAACTCCTGCATCTGTTTGTAAGGAAGTTTCTGTATTCAAGCCAAGTGATCCATATTCATATCTATTGGTTCCCTGATGAGCTCCATTACTAGCTAATTCTGAAACAGAAGGAGCCCTAAATCCTCTAGCAAGGTTTAATTTCCAAGTCAATTGTTCTTTAGGACTATAACTCATACCAATACTGGCACTGAAGTCTGAAAATTGTTTGTCAAATGCTTTGAATTTCACATCTGCGCCTTCTACAAAAGCTTTACCGGTTACCTGGCGGATATCATAACGCAATCCACCACTCAATGTAATTTGATTTGAAAATGTTTTCTTGCTGAACACAAAACCGCCTATATCAAATTGATTATACTCAGGAATCAACACCTCTTCTGCTAGATTCCTATTTTGTTGGTGCATACCTGAAACACCAATAGAGGTTTTCCATCCTTTGTTTTCTGCAAAATGAAATTGGGTATTGTAAGTAATGGTTTGCAAATTAAAATAGAGTGCAGGAAGATTTACATTGTCTGGATCTCCAAACTCCTTTCGTTGGTTTTGTTGATACCCAATATTCAAATTCAATCTGCCTGTTCCTATTACAATATTATTATCGGATGCAATTTTAAAATGGTTGATACCTTGGTAAGGCGTATATAAGTTTCTACTATCTAATTCAGCCTTACTAGCCACGTGTTCTTGGGTTGTTTCTGGGAACACCAAGAACCCACCTGTTACTGGATCTCTTGCACCTTCTACCATCCCAATTTTTTGGTTAAAATTACTGATCAATAAATGGCTATAACCCCATGACTTGTTGATGCCCAAATAGCCTCCAAAGTTTCGCTCATTAAACCTACTATTGAATACTTTTCCGTCATAGGCATTACTATAATCGCCTGCTGATTTGTATGTACCATATGCATTCCAATTAAAACCATTTTTTAAGTGCCCTGCTAGATTAGCATTGCTGCCATACAAACCATTATTGGAATTATAAGTTCCTAAAATATTCCCTTTGATGGTCCCTTTTTCTATGGGTGTATTAGTAATCAGGTGCACTACGCCTGCCATGGCATCTGAACCGTAAAACAGAGAAGCTGGGCCTTTTAACACTTCTACTTTTTGTATGCTGTATTCATCTACTTCAATGCCATGTTCGTCTCCCCATTGTTGACCTTCTTGTCTAACACCATCATGCACGGTAACTACCCTATTGCAACCCATACCCCTAATCACCGGTTTTGAAATAGCAGGGCCCGTAGAGATGGCTGAAAGACCTGGGACCAATTTATTCAAAGCGTCTATAATATTGCCAGCAGATGATTGGAGTAAATCTGCTTTTTTTAGAATTGAAATGGGTTGAGAACTTAGCTTTGTTCTAGTGGCTGTTGCAACACCCGTAACAACTACTTCTTCGTGTTGTGCAAAGGTTTCAATTAGGGCATAATTTCTAGACAGATTACCGCTTATTTCAATATTTTCAATAAGAGTGGAAAATCCTTGAAAGCTAATTTCTAATAAGTATTTACCATTTGGGATATCTGATATTAAAAACTTACCATTAGCATCCGTAATAGCACCCATTTTTACTTCGTGTAAATAAATACTGGCACCTACTAATGGGCTTCCTGTTTGTTTGTCTGTTACCAAGCCATTAAAACTATTTTTAGCAAGAATAGTTGTCTTATCAATTGGGTTGGATCCAGAAAAGTTTTTAACTAGTTCGGATGTATTAGAAACATTAGTTGGGTGTAATTGTAATTGTGCACTAATTGGAAAATGGAAAACCACTATTGCCAAAACGCCTAAAGCAGTTGCTATACGCATGATTCAATTTTTAAAGTTATGAGGAATAAATAGGGTACCCTTAGATACCAATGCCAACAAGTAGAAATCTATACAGTTGCGGGCGGCCCTCTTAAACCATAAAAATGTGTTTGTTGATCATGCGAATCTTGACTTGATCCAAAATAGCATGTGGGAGTTACTGGGGGTAGACCTAAATGCAAGCCAACTTGAACCCCTACAAAAGCTGATTCCGCTACTTGCAAATCGCAAGAACAATGTATCTCCAATTTATGCAGCTGGTCACCTTTAGCACTATAACCATAGCTGGGGATCTTTCCGTCTTGGTGCGTGGCAATCAAGTCATGCCAGGTCTTCTTTGGGGTAATGCTAAAAGCAAAAACCAAGAGGAGCAGGAGCGCAGAAAGGCTTTTTATGATAGGTCTACTGTACAATTAAAATTGTTACGTTGTTGCAAATATAAGAGGAAAACCATTTTATCCAACAGTTAAAACGGCTTTTTACAGCTTTTGGGTCATGAAATTGCTACAAAAACAGGCTAGGATGCAGCTTTTAAACAGCAATTATGTCCTATATTTAGGGTGTATCATAATACCCCCTCATGACCGAACAGGCAATTATCGCGGGATGTTTACAGAACAGCGTTGCAGCGCAACGGGAGTTGTACAACCGATATAGCCCCAAAATGCTCAGTGTTTGTTACCGATTTGCTCAAAGCAGAGAAGACGGTGAAGACATGTTGCAAGAAGGGTTTATAAAAGTGTTCACTCAGATGCATACATTCCAGAACAAAGGTGCTTTTGAAGGATGGATCAGGCGAATTATTGTTCATACCTGTATCAATTTTTTGAAAAAACACAAGAAGTTTAATGAAAGTGTTGACTTGGCTTATGCTGATTATATTCAGGTGAAAGAGGAAACAGTTCCTTCTATCATGCAGGCTAGACAAATCATTGAATGTATTAGATTACTTCCATTGGGTTATAGAACAGTGTTGAACTTATACGCTTTGGAAGGATATAGTCATAAAGAAATAGGACAAATGTTGGATATTGAAGAGAGTACCAGCAGGAGTCAATATACTAGGGCTAAATCCATGTTGGAAAATATACTGATCAGGAAACAGATCATTGACCGACCAAAAACAGAATTCAATTGGTTGGCTACGTTGAAGAAATAATTGATTGCTGCCGCTACTGCTGTATATGGGAAATGATATGTACCAAGACGAACTTGAACAGTTTTTACAAGATGAGGTAAAAGACCATCGCATGTATCCATCAGACAAAATCTGGAGGAATATCAATGCGGAGGTAAACGGACATCAGAGGTGGCCCGCTTTGAGTTTCATTTCTTTATTTATTATCACAGCACTTACTATTTCAACCCTATTAAATATTAATCCATCTCAAAAATTGTTACGGGCCTCAAGCCTCAAACAACTTGATCCCAACAAATTGCCTCAAAAGGATTTGACAAACCGTTTGAATGACTTTAATGCAACTGCACCTTCTGACCTTACGGCAAATACCATTGCCAATTTGAAAAGAAAGAGCCCTCCTTTGGAGCCTGAGAAAAATGGCAGGGAAAAGACCCCCGTTATTGCTATGAACGTCATCAATAGAGCAGAACCCATATTGGTCTTGAAATCATTGGATAAACAACCTACTAAGTCCGCCTTTTTAGATGAGTTAACAATTGTTATTCCTCTTACAAGTATTTCTTCAAGAAATCTTAGTTCTAAAAAATTGAATTTCTTAGCAGAAATGAATGAACAGCCCATTATGTCTGTTGGAAGTATCAAAGAAAACAATACAGAGCATCAACTGAATGAGCTTCAGGCAAACAGATTGGAAAGTTCCAGTGAAGTCAGTGCCATTAGTGTGGGCAAAGCTGAAAAGGAACTTGCCACAACAGATGTTTTCTTAAAGGACTTTGCTTATGTTTCCCCTACTAGGATTGAGAAGGGTAAAAATTCCAAATTTGGTTTTGGTTTTTTTATAACACCTTCTACCAGTTATAGAAAGCTAACAGATGACAAAGCCAAAGACATTTTGGGTGCCGCACCTGTTTCCGCTCCTGTTGGCCTAAATTATACTACAAATATCAACAGCATTGTAAGACATAAACCAGCTGTTGGTATAGAACTGGGATTTGCAGTTTTATATAATATTACCAATAGGTTAAAATTCAAAACGGGTATTCAATTCAATACCAGACAGTATTATATAGAAACATTTCAAGCTAGCACAGATATCACTACTATTTCTTTGGTGAACAACCGCGGTGTAGAAAATATTTCCGTATTCTCTCCCTATAATAATAATAATGGCTACAAGAGTACCCAACTAGATAATAAAATGTACCAAGTGTCCATTCCAATTGGCTTTCAATATGATTTGATCCAAGGACGGAAATTGGGCATAACGGCAGAAGCTTCCATTCAACCAACATTCACATTGAACAAAAGCTTATACTTGCTTTCTACAGATTATAAACACTATGCAGACGGTAATAGCCTAATGCGCAAATGGAATATTAATAGTGCAGTTGGCATTAATATTACCTATAAAACAGGTGCATATCAGTGGTATCTTGGTCCACAAGCTAGATTCCAACACTTGCCCACCTATTCCAACAAATATCCCATTACGGAATACTTGATGGATTATGGAATCCGTCTAGGATTTATCAAACAATTGAAATAACAAGATCCTTAACAGTTTTGAAACAAGATTGATCCGCACAAGTTTTGTGCTGAATGAATACATTTGCTTATGAAATATTTATGGGTTATTCCATTTCTGCTAATAGGCCTATTTTCCTGTAAAAACAATTCAGTAACTACTATTAATAAAACCGCAACAGACAGCAGTAAGTTTTATCCCATTGCAGCGTTTATACAAGAACAGATTGCTTATGTAGACCTTAGAGATTTTGAGATATATCAAAAGCATAGTATTGCAACCAAGACTGATTCAGGGATTATCAGTAAGGAACAATTTAAGCGTCTTGCTGCATCATTTTTACAACTAGATATTAGTAAGATTGGAAAGAAGGAATCATATACAGAAACCGTTTTTCATGATTTGAGTACGGCTAGTTACACAATCAATTATAAGACCAGAAAAGCAAGTGATTTGGTAAAAAACATGGACATCCTATTAGATGAACAAACAAAATTAGTAAAGCGATTGTTCATAGTATCAGAATTGCAAAAAGCTGATACAAGTATCATGGAACACCATAGCTGGACAGCTAATAAACAATTTCAGATTACAAGAACCATAGAAACAGGAGCTGGCCGAATCAATGAAACCACTAAAGTTTACTGGACTAGAAAATAATTTACTAAACTAATGACTGCTAGTGAATTTCAGCAAATAGCCCATACCATTCCCCACCAACCAGGTATCTATAAATACTATGATTTGGAAGGAACACTTTTGTATGTAGGAAAAGCCAAGAGTTTAAGAAAGCGGGTAGGGTCTTATTTTTCTAAAACATTTACTACTTATAAAACACATGAACTGGTTCAAAGAATTGTAACCATTCAATTCACCATAGTTGATTCAGAGCAAGACGCATTCTTATTAGAGAATTCTTTGATCAAAGAATACCAACCCAAATACAATATCAATCTAAAGGATGACAAGACCTATCCCTATATAGTTGTAAAGAAAGAACCATTTCCCAGAATCTTTCTCACTCGCTACAAATACAATGACGGTTCTGAATACCTTGGCCCCTTTACTTCTGCAGGGAAAGTAAGGGAACTGATTGATTTTATCAAACAATACATTCCTCTCAGAACCTGTAAGCTACCCTTAACGGATAACAATATTCAGAAAGGTAAATTCAAAGTTTGTCTAGAATATCATTTAGGCAATTGCAAGGGACCATGCGAAGGGTTGCAAGACAGCACAGATTATAACGAGGGTTTGCAGCAAGTTCGTAATATGCTAAAAGGAAATCTAGGTGCTGTAACCCAGCATTTTAGCAAAGAAATGCAAGCAGCTGCGGCAGAAATGCAATTTGAAAAGGCAGCATTAATCAAAAAGAAAATTGAGCACTTAGAAGGATATAGCGCCAAGTCTGTGATTGTAAGCAAGCACTTACAAAACCTAGACGTATTCTCCCTTGTTCGTGAAGCACAATGGGCCTATGTAAATTATTTGATGGTTCAGAATGGAACCATTGTACAAACCCATACCGTTCCCCTTGAAACCAAATTGGAAGAATCAGATGAAGAAGTTTTATGCTTTGCCATTGCAAATCTTAGAACAAGTTTTAATAGTCTTTCCCGTGAACTAATCCTACCCTTTGAGATTGACTATCCAGAACCCGAGATTCAAATCACCGTTCCAAAAGCTGGTGACAAAAAGAAATTATTAGAACTCTCAGAAAAGAATGTGCAATACTTTAAAGAATCCTTGCACAGAAAACAATTGCTGCACTTAGAGGGCAAGACAGATATAGAACAGAAGCAAGTGTTGTATCAATTGCAAGAGATGCTGCAATTACAAGAAGTACCCATCCATATTGAATGTTTTGATAACAGTAATTTTCAAGGATCCTATCCAGTATCGGCCATGGTCTGTTTTAAAAATGGCATGCCTAGCAAAGCTGATTACAGACATTACAATGTAAAAACCGTAGAAGGGATTAATGATTTTGCCACCATGACAGAAGTGGTTTACAGGCGATATAAGCGCGTATTGGATGAATCTCTTCCCATACCTCAATTGATTATCATAGACGGCGGAAAGGGCCAATTAGGCGCCGCTATGCAAAGCATTCACCAATTAGGCCTACATGGTAAAACTACAGTGATAGGTTTGGCTAAAAATATTGAGGAATTGTTTTTTCCGGGCGATTCAGAATCTATTAAACTACCCTGGGATTCTGATAGCTTAAAACTGGTTAGAAGAATTAGAGATGAAGTGCACCATTTTGGCATCACTTTTCACAGAAACAAACGATCAAAAGGAAGCCTTGCCAATGAATTAGAGACCATTAAGGGTATTGGCAAACAAACAGCCGATCAGTTGTTGAAAACATTTAGGTCTATCAAAAATGTAAAGGAGCAGGATTTGGAAACTTTGGCCAAAGCCATTGGAGTTCAAAAAGCGGGATTGGTGCACGCCCATTTTCATACCATTGAAAATCAAGCATAAAAAAGGGGCCAGGATGAATATCCAGCCCCGTTTTTAAAATCCAATATCCTATGAAAAACCATGTCTAAGTTAAGCATTTGTTATTATACACACAAAGAGAAACTAGCTATTTTCCTTCAATTCTAGACTATTTTGACAAAAAAAGGGGCCGTTTGGCCCCTTTTTTTAAAATATTTTGAATCTTTCTTTTAATAACTCCAGAGATCCTGCTCGTAGTTGAAGATTTTGTCCTTGATATTTTGTCCTTCTAACAAACGGAACAACGGATCTTTAATGAGCGCATTTAAGTATTTGTCCCCAGGATTGTTAATGGTAGATTTGATAATGTAAGAAGAAAAGAACCTACTTTCAAACAACTCTTCCCAAGACATTCTACCTGCAAAATTCTTTGGATTGTACACGTCAAATTTTACCAAAGTTCTACGTAAATCTGGGTAATGCACCCAGAAAAGGGTTCTTGGCTGAGACTTACCTGCAACAACTTGTTTGGCAATAGGCGCAATTCCAATGATTCGGCAATACATGCGGCTTGACTCTTTGTCAAAAATCCACTGTTCTTTTAAGCGGAAAGTATAAACAGAATCAGGACTAAACCTTGGCTTTCTGGTAATGACTTTTTCTTCTGCACCTGAAACAGGATCAGTAACAGAAACGGTATCTAAAGTACCGGCTGTTAGGTTATTTACCTGATCAGCAGTTAATGGTGTGCGGAACATATCATTGTCAGGGGAGAATGCCACAACACTATCATTCTTAATAGCACTCAACAAAATAGAGAAAAAACGTTGGTCTCCATTATCATCCTTACCTGGATAGTTAAAGGACTGATTGATTTTTTCGCGTGCGTCAATTTCTTCCCAAACAAATTGGCTCCAAAATTGGTCGTCTTCACGAATATAATCGTATTCTAAAGGCTTACGATCCTTGATTAGGTTTCTTTCTACTGCATAGTTATTTCGCAATGACTGTTCTACCTTACCATCAAATGCACCAGCAATAGTAGTGTCATACCGTACTGTTACATTAGCCGTTGAAGCAGGCGTTGTAGAGGCTTGATCATTGGTAGTAGTAGCCGGTGCAGCATTTGCATTATTTGTTGCCGCACTATTATTCAGATAACGAGAAGTTCCCGTTTTCTGCGTACTTGCAGGAGGCTTCTGCTGTGTAGTAGCAGGAGCTGTAGTAGGCTTTGTAGCAGGGGCCGTTGCTGGCTGTTTTGCTGTATTTCCCGTCTTGTACCTAGATTGGGCATTTGCCAGACCTAAGCAACCCATGCAAATAACCAAGCTTTTAAAAATAATTTGTCTCATACTCCTATTATTGAAGTGTAAATGAAATATTCTGATCCAATTGTCTTGATCCCCCTGGACCAACCACTTTAATTTCGTCTATTACAACTGTTGAACCTGGCTGGCATCTTTTTAACAAAGCCTGAGCATCGGCACTAAAATAAGCACCAGAAACTTCTGCAACACCCAACCCTTCTTCAAATCCTTTACCTGTGCAGATTAAGGTAAAAGAAGAAACATTGTATTTAACCCCTTCAAAAACAAAGTCACGCAATTCAGCAGCAACTCCTTTCTGAACACGAAACACATTAGCACCAATAGGACCACCCGCTTTACCACCAACGGTTGCCAAAGGATCTGGAACACGTTTAATAGGAATGCTGATTTTTTGGTTATTCTTACCATCAGAAGCTGTAACAATAGCAGAACCTAAATTCTGACAGGTTACAATATACAATCCAGCTCCATCTTTGCGGCTACTTACACCAGGGCCATCAACGGATACATTTACTTTTTCATCACCGCCGCCACCAGTAATACTCAATGGATTTTCCAGACCTTGATAGAATACACGGGTTTTATCGGTAGATACTACTAGACCACTTGGAACACCCACGGTATATTTTACGTCTTTTTCAACGGTTGCAATAGTACCATCAGGTTTGGTATAAGAAATTCTTACTTTCTTGGTGTTAGAACCTGTACTACTCACGGTGGTTTTGTATTCAGCAGATCCGTCTTCTTTTACTACTACATTGGCGCCATCAATGCTAATGCTAGGTTTTGCTGCTTTACTAAATGCACCAATACCAGCAGTAATCACCAATTCTTCACCTGGCATCAAGTACTGAGAATTGGTTCCAGCAAATGCTGCAAACTCATCATAGATCAATTCTACTTCTCCAATTTCTTTGTGACAATACTCTACTACCTGTGCTTCTGAATTTTTCACGTCATTTTGAAATTTGCTCAAAATGGTAATGGCCGCAATGGTTGGGGTCATGTGAAAATAGAGATAGGGCAAATCGTCTTTTACATTTTTATTGTTAGTAGGAGGGGCCGTTAGGTCTAAAGGAAGTGTTGCACCTACTTCTTTGGCAATTCCTGGATCAATTGCCATTAACTGCTCTTTGAATGACTTTAATTTGTCAAACAATTCCTTTCCCCTACCCTTACCACTTGGTGGTGGCTCAACAAATAGACGGGTTGCTGCATCCAAATCATCTTCCTTATAATCTTCAACTCCGTCTACGGTTTTCAACCCACTCTCTTTTTTCAATTCTCCTTTTAGAGATTCTAAGTAATTATAAAGGTTATCTGCCAATTCTTTTGCTTTCTGTGCTTTTGGCATCCAGACTTCTGCTTTATCCTTGGTCTTAGGGTCTTCCAATTTCCTTTGAAAAGACTTGAATATATCCACGTTCTTTTGCTCAACCATGGCACTGGCAGTATTCAAACTGTTGTTCACAGTCTTGAATGCGTTCAGAATCTCGTTTGAAACATTCAGTGCCAACAGTGCGGTAAGCACCAGGTACATCATGTTGATCATCTTCTGCCGCGGCTCCTTAGGTAATGACATGCTAACTAATATTTAGAAATACGAATGTTGAATTTTTTCTTTGGTAATTACCTTCCTTGCATAGCAGTTAACATGCTGCCATATACTTGGTTTAATTTACCTAGGTTATTGGCCAATGCCGCAATCTGCTCTTTGGCTCTGATGGCATCTTCTGCGGTTCCAGTCATTGCAGCGGATGCCTGAGACAGTTTACCATAGAATTGATTTAAAGCTTTAAGGTGGTTATTGCTTTCTTGCAATTCAAGTTCGTAAATCGTATTCAAAGAAGATAAATTCTTGGTAAGACCCTGTACTTGTTCATGGAACTGTTTGGTTGCTTCAGAAGCACCATGAAAACCTGCTAGTGCATGGCTAGCATTTGTTGTAGCATCTTTGATAGCACCCAAAGCAATGGTAGCTTCTTTGGTTTTTGCTGTAAAATCACCGGTAGATTTTACCACATCGCTGATTTCTCCCATTTTCTCAACCGTTGTTCCTAATTTCTGGAAACCAGCGCTCAATTTGGAAAGATTAGCAGGAGTAATATCGGCCTCAGCCAACATTTTTTCCATAGTTTTCAAAGCAGGATTACCAGTTTCTACAGGAGCGGCAACTACTGCAGGACCCATATCTGGTGGAGGTAAAATGGCATACACCAAGAAAATCAAAGCTTCAGTTGATAGACCTATTTTCAAAGCCCAATCTGCCCAAGATAAGTGCAGGATTTTTGCCATTGCACCAATAATCACTACTGATGCACCTACGCACACAAAAACGTTAACTAGACGATTCACAGTTGGAGAAACACCTGAAGCCATAATGTTTGCTATTTGATTTTTATTGAAAATTGTTTTGAAAACTGGTTTTACCCATCTTCAAATAAACAGTTGATTGGTTCTAATTATTTGCGCATTTTTGGAGCTAGGTCAATTACACAACGGAATCCAATATAGGATTTGGCAGTGTCTTGGTACTCAAAGTTTCGGGTACTCACTTGTAAGAAGTAGCCAATATCTTTCCATGAACCACCACGTACTACTTTGCGTTTCATACGAGGAGGATCTGAATCTTTGGCATCCAAACGAACGTCGGGACTCATATCACTTACAAAATTATAAGCACCTTCATAAAAATAAGAGTTGGTCCACTCAGCCACATTACCACTCATATTATATAGGCCATAATCATTTGGCCAGTAACCATCGGCACGAACGGTATAGAATCCACCATCTTCAGCGTAGTTACCTCGGCCTGGTTTAAAGTTGGCCAATAAGCAACCTTTTTTATTACGCAAATAGTAGTTACCCCAAGGATACATAGAATTACTCCTAGCACCTCTTGCGGCATATTCCCATTCTGCTTCAGAAGGCAAACGGAAATCACTTTCCACAGCCAATTTCTTTCTCTCTAAATAACTATTCTGGATATGTGAACGCCAGTGACAAAAAGCCATAGCTTGTTTCCAATTAACCCCAACCACGGGATAGTTTCCAAAAGAAGGATGGGAGAAATAGCGTTTGGTCATGGGTTCGTTATAGGAATAAGAGAAATCTCTCATCCAAACCAAGGTATCAGGATACACTTTCTGATCCCTTTTAACCATAAATTCCTTACGAGGATGACCGGCATTTTCCCTTTTAGCAGCTGCAGGAAGGTCAAAATATTCAATACGATACACCAATTTGTCGGGATCCACTTCTGGTTTGCCATACAAACGGTTATCAGGAGCCAAATTTAATTCATTCAGTTTTTCAATGGTATTTCTGTCATACTTAATGGCAGCCACTTTTTTCCGATCAACAGCAGTGGTATCGGTATCCTTATTAATTCCTTGACCATACAGGATCTTGAAAGCCAATGAATCCCTAGTCCAGGTTACAAACTGTCTGTACTCATTGTTGGTAATTTCAGTAGCGTCCATCCAAAAACCTGGAATAGATACCTGTCTGTTACGCGTAGTAAAATTGTAACTGATGTCTTCATCGCTTGGTCCCATATGAAAGGTACCTGCGGGAATATACACCATATGCAGGGGTCTATTCATGCTTTGTTTAGCAGTTGGTGGGAGGCCATGCAATTGACCATCATCCGGCGTAGCGGACTTTACCTTTCCCCCTTTTTTCAAAAAGCAGGAACTCAAACTTAGCGTGAGTAAACCCAATATCAGTAATGTTAAATACCCTTTCATCTGTTCAGAATGATTTATGACAGTGACAAATATATGTTTTCTATTGAGTCAAAAACCTCATTTGAGATTAATTTGCCAATAAAATTTGAACGTGTAGAAGTCTACTTATGGGGATATATTTAATGTGCAACAATGAAATTCCGGTACCGAGTACCGCTGTCATGACTAGCAAATTAAGCCATAGTTTGTTACACATTTGCTAAAAAATCTGCGATATTGAAAAATGGTGCTTTACAACTATAGTCCTTACAGATGTAAAATACCGCATCTTCATTGCTTTCCCTGCCCAACAATAACGGAAAAATTGTCAAATTAGTTTCCCCCCACTGTATTAATTTATTGGGAATATAGGCTTGGAGTACTTGAGGAACCTGTGTTTGCCAGT
>Ga0136644_10002102_pt1 | contig 15384 bp, 13 predicted proteins | sample C_130820_EF_Meta_FD_94780 | JGI IMG/M metagenome (GOLD analysis project Ga0136644, IMG submission 94780) | Freshwater microbial communities from Lake Croche, Canada to study carbon cycling - C_130820_EF_MetaG (v2) (version 2) | ecosystem: Environmental > Aquatic > Freshwater > Lake | place... | reverse complement strand
TGATCCTGCGTCAGTCCTTCCAGGTTGGCGAGCAATTGCTGATACTGGGCTTGTTCCATGTTGATTTTCCTGGGGAAAAGTGCACCAGGAGACATTTTACACGTTTAAAGCGAACTCAGCCCCATGCGTACGAACGTGAAGGTGTAAATGCCATTCCCGAAATATTTGCCGAGGCTATTGGTCATTCCTTAGATTGGGAGGTTGAATCCGCAGTGGTGCAAACCAATGTTGTGAGTCACACGGGCGCAGATGGCTTTTCTAGGCTGGCGCGACAAGCACGGTTTGCGGGCACGGTATTAGCAGAACGGCACTATGTTATGGTGGACGATTTCGTGGGTATGGGTGGCACACTCGCCAACCTCAAAGGTTACATCGAAACTCAAGGCGGCATCGTGGTGGCGGCAGTATCATTGACAGGAAAACCTTATTCGGCAGCACTCACGCCAATGCCCGAACAACTTTCAGAACTGAGAGAAAAACATGGACCAGAGCTTGAACAATGGTGGCAAGCTAGATTCGCTCACAACTGGAGCGCGCTTACTCACTCAGAGGCTAGGTATCTCGCCCACACCCAGACAGCTGGACGCATACGAGATCGAATTACTGCGGCAGTCTAAATGCGAATTGGCGGCCCTCGCCATGGATCAAAAATGGGTCATGCAAATTGCCAGGGACTTAAAAGAGGAAAAACTCAGTCAGGCGAAACTCGCGCAGAAATAGTGGCTGGTATTGCCAAAGAGTTGTAGGCAAGCGAGTTTTTTGGTATTCCACTCGCATATTGGAAACAAGTTGCAACGAGTAAACCTAGAAACCGCAGTTGGACGCGCCCGAGTGTGCCGCCATGGGGTGGCCTGGCAAGGCGCGACGACGCGGCTGGCTGATGCCAGCAAGGAGAAGCAACACCGCCAGGGCATCCCAGGGAGGTGCTTGTCGGGCACGCAGCGACCTCACCCACCAGGTGAATAGATGCAGGGGGTCATCGCCGTGTTTATGCATAAGATTTTTGAGTGCCATGAAGCGGTTAACTGCGGTTTCTAGGTTAAACACGCCCGCACGCCAATGCCCGCTACGCCGCCGAGCGGGCCCGCCTGGTAAGGGGGACAGCGCAGGCTCGGCTTACCACACGTTGCAGGAAGGGCGGCTGTAAACCGCCTATGCGCGGCCCGCGCGCCCCAAACAAAAAAGCCCACAAACCTTGCGGTTCGCGGGTCTTTTTATAAAAGCCGGGTGCGTGGGCCAGAGCCGATGAGGCTCCAGCCCACGACAGACGCTGGACTTACATGTCCATGCCGCCCATGCCACCCATACCGCCCATGCCACCGCCGGGCATGCCAGCGCCACCGGCGCCAGACTCGTCCTTAGGCGCCTCGGCCACCATGCATTCGGTGGTTAGCATCAGCGAGGCCACCGAGGCTGCGTTTTGCAGCGCGGTGCGGGTCACCTTGGTCGGATCCAGAATGCCCATGTCGATCATGTCGCCATAGGTGCCGTTGGCGGCATTGAAGCCGTAGTTGCCCTTGCCAGCCAGCACCGCATTCACCACCACGCTGGGCTCGTCGCCTGCGTTGGAGACGATGATGCGCAGCGGCTCTTCAATGGCACGCAGCACCAGCTTCACGCCCGCGTCTTGATCGGGGTTGTCACCCTTGATCTCGCCTGCGGCTTGCTTGGCACGCAGCAGCGCCACGCCGCCACCGGCGACCACGCCTTCTTCCACCGCGGCACGGGTGGCGTGCAGGGCGTCTTCAACGCGCGCCTTCTTTTCCTTCATTTCGACTTCGGTGGCAGCGCCCACCTTAATCACGGCCACGCCACCGGCCAGCTTGGCCACGCGCTCTTGCAGCTTCTCGCGGTCGTAGTCAGAGGTGGCTTCTTCGATCTGCACACGCACTTGCTTCACGCGCGCCTCGATGTCAGCGGCAGCGCCTGCGCCGTCGATGAGCGTGGTGTTTTCCTTGCCTACTTCGATGCGCTTGGCTTGGCCCAGGTCGGCCAGCGTGACCTTCTCCAAGGTCAGACCCACTTCTTCGGCGATCACCTTGCCGCCGGTCAGGATGGCGATGTCTTCCAGCATGGCCTTGCGACGGTCGCCAAAGCCAGGAGCCTTGACTGCCACCACCTTCAAAATGCCGCGAATGGTGTTCACCACCAAGGTGGCCAGGGCTTCGCCTTCCACTTCTTCGGCAATCACCAGCAGGGGGCGGCCCGACTTGGCCACTTGTTCCAGCGTGGGCAGCAGGTCGCGGATGTTGCTGATCTTCTTGTCGTACAGCAGCACGAAAGCGTTTTCCAGAATCGCGGCTTGCTTTTCCGGGTTGTTGATGAAATAGGGCGACAGGTAGCCACGGTCAAACTGCATGCCTTCGACCACGTCCAACTCGTTGTTCAGGCTCTTGCCGTCTTCCACGGTAATCACGCCTTCTTTGCCCACTTTGTCCATGGCGTCTGCAATGATCTTGCCAATGGACTCGTCAGAGTTGGCGGAGATGGAGCCTACCTGAGCAATTTCCTTGCTGGTGGTGGTGGGCTTGGAAGCCTTGCGCAGTTGCTCGGTCAGCGCCGTCACCGCCTTGTCGATGCCACGCTTGAGGTCCATCGGGTTCATGCCAGCGGCCACATACTTCATGCCTTCGCGCACGATGGCTTGGGCCAGCACGGTGGCGGTGGTGGTGCCGTCACCGGCGTTGTCGGAGGTCTTGGAAGCCACCTCCTTGACCATTTGGGCACCCATGTTCTGGAGCTTGTCTTTCAGCTCGATTTCCTTGGCCACGGACACGCCGTCTTTGGTCACGGTGGGGGCGCCAAACGAGCGCTCCAACACCACGTTGCGGCCCTTGGGACCCAGGGTTACCTTGACCGCGTTGGCCAGGATGTTCACACCTTCGACCATGCGGGCACGGGCCTCGCCGCCGAAAATCACGTCTTTAGCTGCCATTTTTCAAATTCCTTAAAAGGGGTTGATGGGGTGCGGTGTGAGCCGCGATTACTTCTCGACCACCGCAAACAGGTCGTCTTCCTTCATCACCAACAGCTCGTCGCCATCGACCTTGACGGTCTGGCCGCTGTACTTGCCGAACAACACGCGGTCGCCGACTTTCACGGCCATGGGCGACAACTCGCCTTGGTCGTTCTTTTTGCCAGGGCCTACCGCCAGCACTTCGCCTTGGTCGGGCTTTTCAGCCGCGTTGTCAGGGATGACGATGCCCGAGGCGGTTTTGGTTTCGTTTTCCAGACGCTTGACGATCACTCGATCGTGCAGGGGACGTAGCTTCATTGCATCTCCTAAGATGGGTAAGTAACTCATGGGTTTGTTTTACCGGCAACCCCTACTTTGGGCTGCCGGTATGTGGGCTGGGTGCGGTTGCTAGCACTCAACTCCAGCGAGTGCTAATGATAGGGCCGATTAGCGACAAATTCAAGACTTGGGGTGCAAATCTTGTCCGCTCCATGTGTCCTGCCGCACATTAGAGCCTTCGGCGCACCCGGTCACATACGGATACACCAAAAATAATCGGGCTCTGACTCCGATTATTTTTCTTATCAACCTGGTGGTGGATGCTGGCCTGGCCCAGGTATTGGTAGTGGGTTAGGGCGCCTCCGTGCGTACCAGTCCGCGCGAGAAGTCCATGATGAGTCGCGTGGTCAGATACAGCCGGGGCTCGATGGAGTCGATGAGGATGTACTCGTCGTCGTTGGAATGGGCGCCAAACGACTGCAGGCCAAAGCGCTCGATGACCGGGTGGCGCGTGTGGAGTGCCGCAAAAGCGGCGTCGGTGCCACCACCAGCCACCGCGTCGCTGACTGTGAGCGTTTTGCCCAGTTCGGCATAAATGCCCTGCGCATAGCGGGCCACCGCCAGCGCTGCCGGGCTGGCTTCCAGGGGTGGGCGGCGGCGCTCGAACTGAAGGTCCAACTGGGTGCCCGCAATGAGCTGGTTCTTGATGGTGCTGCGCAGGCGCTGCTCCAGGCCGTCGTAGTCGGCCACGCGCTCCACGCGCACGTCGGCGGCGGCACTGGCCTGGGCGGGGATGACGTTGCGGTTGGTGCCGCCTGACACCATGGTCCAGTTCATCTTTAGGCCGCGTGAGGGATCGGAGAAATCCTTGGTCTGCAGCATCTGGTGTGCCAGCTCATAGATGGCGTTGCGCCCGGCTTGCGGGGCCGAGCCCGCATGCGAGGCTTTGCCGGTGACCGCCAGGGTCACGGCGGCAATGCCCGCGGTGGCCAGCGACAACTGGTCGCTGGATACGGGTGAGCCTTCGTGAGACAGGGTCAGGTCATGCTCGGCGCCCAACTGGCTGAGCAGCGCGCGCGCGCCCGGCGAGCTGATTTCCTCGTCGCCGTTGATGAGCACGGTCAGGGTGCCGTAGTCCTGGAATTGCAGGGCCTTGAGCATGGCCAGGGTGTGCAGGATGACGGCCACCCCGGCCTTGTCGTCGCCAATACCCAGGCCATAGGCGCGGTTGCCCTGGATGCGAAAGGGCTGCTTGGCCAGCATGCCCTTCAGGTACACCGTGTCCATGTGGGCGATGAGCAAAATCTTCGCCTGGCCCCGGCCTTTGAGGGTGGCTTTGACCATACGCCCGATGCGCGCTGGGGAGTCATGCATGCGGTAGGTATTGGCGCCGGGCTCGACAAACTCGACCTGCGCGCCCAGAGTCTGGAGCTGGTCGGCGATGCGCTGGGAAATCTGATCCAGGCCCTCGCGGTCGCCGCTGCCCGATTCGATGGAGACCAGGTCTTTCAGCGTGTCCAGCAACAGCGGCTTGTGCTGCTGGGCCTGCTTCCACACGGCCTCCTGCGGCGCACCCAGCGCGCCACAGCCCAGCATGAGGGCGGCTAAGCCCAGGGACAGGCGCAGTCGGGTTCTGTGGTTCATGACGACTCCTTGCTTGCGGTGGCGGTGTGGATGGGGGCAGCGGTTTACAGCCCCGCAGCGGCGCGCAGGGCCTGGGCCTTGTCGGTGCGTTCCCAACTGAACTCAGGCTCGTCGCGGCCAAAGTGGCCGTAGGCGGCGGTTTTGGCGTAGATGGGGCGCAGCAGGTCCAGCATCTGCACGATGCCCTTGGGGCGCAGGTCGAAATGGGTGGACACCAGGTGGGCCAGGGCTTCATCGCTGATGACGCCAGTGCCGAAGGTGGTGACCATGACCGAGGTGGGCCGTGCCACGCCGATGGCATAGCTCACCTGAATCTGGCAGCGGCTGGCCAGACCGGCGGCAACGATGTTTTTGGCCACGTAGCGCGCGGCATAGGCGGCGGAGCGGTCCACCTTAGACGGGTCTTTGCCCGAGAACGCGCCGCCGCCATGGGGGGCTGCGCCGCCATAGGTATCGACGATGATCTTGCGCCCGGTCAGGCCGCAGTCGCCTTGCGGGCCACCGATGACGAAGCGGCCGGTCGGGTTGATGAGATAGCGCACCTCGCCCTTCATCCACTCGGGCGGCAGAATAGGCTTGACGATCATCTCAATCACAGCCTCACGGATATCTGCATGCGCGATCTCGGGTGCATGCTGGGTGGATACCACCACGGTATCGATGCTGTGCACCCGTCCATCCACATAGCGCAGCGTGACCTGGGACTTGGCGTCCGGGCGCAGCCAGGGCAGACGCCCGTCTTTGCGCAACTGGGCCTGGCGCTCCATCAGCCGGTGCGCGTAGTAAATGGCGGCGGGCATCAGCTCGGGGGTTTCGTCGCAGGCGTAGCCAAACATCAGGCCCTGGTCACCCGCGCCTTGCTCCAAGTCCAGGCCACGGCCTTCGTCCACGCCCTGGGCAATGTCTTGGCTTTGCTTGTCGTAGCAAACCATCACCGCGCAGCCCCGGTAGTCGATGCCGTAGTCGGTGTTGTCGTAGCCAATGCGCTTGATGGTGTCGCGCGCGACCTGGATGTAGTCCACATTCGCGCCCGTGGTGATCTCACCGGCCAGCACCACCAGGCCGGTGTTGCACAGCGTTTCAGCCGCCACGCGGCTGAATTTGTCTTGGCTGAAGATCGCGTCCAGGATGGCATCTGAGATTTGATCGGCTACCTTGTCGGGGTGGCCCTCGGACACGGATTCGGAGGTAAAGAGGTAATCGTTCGCCATGTGAATAAACTCCTGGGTTGCGGTGGAACGCTTCGCCTCGCTGGAGCTTTGGCGAACGCTTTAGCGGCTATTTGTGAATCGCCCCGCAAGTAGTTCAGTAACTCGGCGATTCGACCATTTTATTCCAAGCGTGCATACCCTGATTCTTTACTTGTCCCGTGTTCCGCTGCCACTTCTTCACGCTTTGGGCTGGCTGCTGGGCTGGCTGAGCTTTGCCGCGTCGCCGATGTATCGGCGCCGCTTTCTGGCCCATGTGGCGCAAGCGGGCTATCGCTGGACCCAAGTGCGGGGCGCCGTGGGCGAAGCAGGCAAGCTGGTGCTGGAGTTGCCGCGCCTGTGGCTGGGCGCGCCCGTGCCTTTGCAGTGGGTGGGTAGCCCCTGCATAGACGAGGCGCACCGATCGGGCCGGGGCCTGTTGTTTCTCACGCCACACATGGGCTGCTTTGAAGTAACGGCCCAGGGCTATGCACGCCGCTACGGGCCACAGCACGGCGCGATCACGGTGCTGTACCGCCCGCCTCGAAAAATCTGGCTACGCCGCCTCGTGGAGTGGGCACGTCCGCGCCCAGGCTTGGCCACCGCACCGGCCACTCTGCGCGGCGTGCGGCAGATGTTGGCCGCGCTCAAAGCCGGTCAAGCCGTGGGCCTGCTGCCGGATCAAGTGCCCCCGTACGGTCTGGGTGTCAATGCTCCGTTTTTTGGCCGCTCGGCCTACACCATGACCTTGGGCGCGCGCCTGGCGCAGCAAACCGGCGCGGCCGTGCTGCTGGCCTGGGGCGAGCGCCTTCCCTGGGGGCGGGGTTATCGCATTCATGTGCAGCCGCTGGATGTGGCGCTGTCCGCCGACTCGGTGCTGGCAGCCACGCAGCTCAATGCCTGCATGGAGGGTTTAATCCGCTCCTGCCCGCAGCAATACCTGTGGGGCTACGCCCGCTACAAGCTGCCCGTGGCCGCTGCGACATGAGCGCGCTGCTCAGCCAAGGTGGCATCGTTTTCATGCGCCTGCTGGCGCATCTGCCGCTGCAATGGGTGCGTGCCATGGGCGTGGTGCTGGGGCTGCTGCTGTACCAAGTGGCGCGCTCGCGGCGGCGGGTGGTGCATACCAACCTGGCGCTGTGCTTCCCGCAGCAACCCCCGGCTTGGCGGGCGCGGGTGGCGCGCCAAACCTTTGTCTATTTTGCCCAGGCCTGGCTGGATCGCGGTTGGCTGTGGCATGCCCCGCCTGCGGTGCTGCGGCGCCGCCTGCATGTGGGTGGCGCGCTGGATGCGCTCCAGGGCGAGCGGCCGACCGTGCTGTTTGCGCCCCACTTTATGGGCCTGGACGCGGGCTGGACGGCCCTGACCCTGGCTTTGCCGCGCCGCTTCACCACCATCTACACGGATCAGGCCAATAAGAACATAGACGCCTGGATTCGCGCCGGGCGCGCTCGCTTTGGCGCGCCGCTGCTATTTGGCCGTGCCGACGGGGTGCGCCCGGTGCTCAAGGCGCTGCGCGAGGGCCTGCCGCTGTATCTGCTGCCGGATATGAATTTCGGCCCCGAGGAGTCGGTGTTCGTGCCGTTCTACGGCGTGGCTGCGGCTACCGTTCCGTCGTTGTCACGCTTTGCCCGACTGGCCAAAGCCCAGGTCGTGCCGGTGTTGACCCGTCTGACGCCGCAGGGCTATGCGGTGCAGGTGCTGCCCGCCTGGGCCGATGTGCCGGGCGAGAGCTTGCTGGCCGACACCGCGCTGATGAACCAGCGTTTGCAGGGCTATATTGACGCCATGCCCGCGCAGTACTACTGGGTACACCGCCGCTTCAAAGACCGGCCAGCGGGGCAACCGGCGGTGTATTGAGGCCGACAGCTGGGGCCTCGGGCTGGGCCCATTGCCACAACATCAGGCTGATCTCCTCGACGCCTTGCTTGTTCAGCGCGGAAAACAGGCGTGCCTCGCCACCACCGCTTTGCAAGCGCCCAATCGACAGCGCCTTGGCCGCCTCGGCCTTGTTGAGCTTGTCGGCCTTGGTCAGCAGCAGCAGCAGCTTCAGGCCCGATTGCACGCGGGGGCGGATCAAGTCGAGCAAAATTTCGTCCAAATCAGTCAGGCCGCGCCGTGGATCGCACAGCAACACCACGGCCACCAGGTTGGGTCGTGACGCCAAGTAGTTGGCCATGACCTGTTGCCAGCGAATCTTGGCCGACTTGGGCACGGCCGCGTAGCCATAGCCGGGCAGATCGGCTAACACCGCATCCGTCAAGCTCTGACGCCCCAGCGCGAATAAATTGATGTGCTGGGTGCGGCCCGGTGTTTTGGAGGCAAAAGCCAAGCGCCGTTGCTGCGTCAGCGTGTTGATACAAGTCGATTTGCCGACGTTGGAGCGACCCACAAAGGCCAACTCCGGTGCGCTTAAATCGGGTAGGTGGTGCAACTCCGGGGCGCTGGTCAAAAAACGTGCGGTGTGCAGCCAGCCCAGTGCGTGATGCGCGTCGGTGGCAAGCGATGCCGGTGCGGGCTGATTCATGGGGAAAGCCTAAAGGGGCAGGTACAGCCCAAGCAGGCTGGGCAGTGTGCTCACACACACGACTTGCAAACCCCCATTGTACGGACTCGCCCGGGGTCTGCGGCGCAACGCCCAAGCATGAAGGGGGCTGGTAGAATCAAAGGCTAATCTAAATTCAACGTCCGCCTTCCCATCGCCCACCATGAAGTCGTTTGCCTCTCTTTTTTGCGCCGCCGTCCTGTCGATGTCTTTCTCTGCCGGAGTTTGCGCCGCCGAGCAGGCTGCGGCAGAGGGCAAGGCCTTGCCCGCAAAGCCAGCCAAGCCAGATTTGGTGAAGGGCGAGGCCAGCTTTGGCCAGGTTTGCGCCGCCTGCCACGGCGCCGACGGCAATTCCGCTATACCGGCCAACCCCAAGCTGGCGCAGCAGCATCCCGAGTACCTGCTCAAGCAACTGCAAGCTTTCAAGTCGGGCGCACGCAACAACGCCATCATGAAGGGCTTTGCCTCGGCGCTGTCCGATGAAGACATGAAAAACATCGCTTGGTGGCTGGCTAGCAAAACCGCCAAACCCGGCTTTGCCAAAGACCGCACGCTTGTCAGCTTGGGCGAACGCATTTACCGCGGTGGTGTTGCCGAGCGCGGCATTGCCGCTTGCGCGGGTTGCCACAGCCCCAATGGCGCCGGTATTCCGGTGCAGTACCCTCGCCTGAGCGGGCAACATGCCGACTATGTGGCGGCCCAACTCACCAGCTTTCGCGATGGGCTGCGCACCAATAGCCTGCAAATGACTCAGGTGGCTGCCAAGTTGAACGACCGCGAAATCAAGGCCGTGGCCGACTACGTGGCCGGCCTGCGCTGATTGGGGTCTGTCTCCACCCACGGATGGCGGCTGCGCTCCCGCTCGCGCGCCCTGCGCGTGGCGGTGGAGTTGCTGTCTTCGATGCGGTTTTCGATTTCGCTGCTGACGCTCATTTGCATTGCCTCGGTCATCGGCACGGTGCTCAAGCAGCAAGAGCCCTTAGCCAACTATGTCAACCAGTTCGGCCCTTTTTGGGCGGCGGTATTCGATGCCTTGCACCTGTATGCGGTGTACAGCGCCTGGTGGTTTCTGCTGATTTTGGCTTTTTTGGTACTCAGCACCTCGCTGTGCGTAGCCCGCAGCACACCCAAAATTCTGCGCGACTGGCGTCTGTTCAAAGCGGACATGCGCGAGGGCAGCCTGCGCGCCTTTGGCCTGCACAGCCAAGCGCTGTTGCCGCAGGCTCCTGCACAGGAGGCGCAACGCATCACCCACAGCCTGCGCCAAGCGGGCTGGCGCGTGCGCGTGGCCGAGCGTGCGGCGGGTGCAGGCATGGGCTGGATGGTGGCGGCCAAGGCCGGTGCGGCCAATAAACTGGGCTATATCGCTGCCCACAGTGCCATCGTGCTGGTGTGCCTGGGCGGGCTGTTGGATGGCGACTTGGTGGTGCGCGCGCAAATGCTGTGGCAAGGCAAAAGCCTGTACAGCGGCGGCGGGCTGGTGGCCGATGTGGCGCCGCAGCACCGCTTAGGTGTGGGTAACCCGACTTTTCGCGGCAACCTGCTGGTAGCTGAAGGCGCGCGTTCGGGCACGGCCATTCTGAGCCAGCCGGGTGGAGTGCTGTTGCAGGAGTTGCCGTTCGAGATCGAACTCAAAAAGTTCAGCGTCGAGCACTATTCCACCGGCATGCCCAAGCTGTTTGCCAGCGACATCGTGATTCACGACAAACAGACCGGCGCGCAGCAAGCGGCTCGGGTGGAGGTGAACCACCCCGCGCACTACCGGGGCGTCGAAATTTACCAATCCAGCTTTGACGACGGGGGCTCCACCGTGCGCCTGAAAGCCCTGCCGCTGCGCATGCCCGCGACGCCAAAAACAGCGGCTTTTGAGGTACAGGGTGTCATCGGCGGCAGCAGCCAGCTCGCCCAGGGCACTGAAACCCTCACGCTGGAGTACACAGCCTTGCGCGTGATGAATGTGGAAAACCTGGGCCATGCCGAGGCTTCCGGCGCCGATGTGCGCAAAGTCGATCTGCGCGCTGCCCTCCAGTCCCGCTTGGGCGCGGCCAACAAAGCCGATGCACCCAAGGATTTACGCAACGTCGGCCCCAGCATCACCTACAAGCTGCGCGACGCGGCGGGCCAGGCGCGCGAATTTCACAACTACATGCTCCCGGTGGATCTGGGCGACGGCGTGCCGGTGTTTCTGCTGGGCTCGCGCGAGACCCCGGCAGACGCCTTTCGCTACCTGCGCATTCCAGCGGACGAACAAGGCCGCTTAGACGGCTTTCTAGCCCTGCGCGCTGCGCTGGCCGAGCCGCGCTGGCGTGCCCAAGCGGTGCAACGCTACGTGGCCCGGGCGGTAGATGTGAGCAAGCCCGAGCTGGTTCAACAGCTCAGCCTGTCCGCCAGCCGCGCGCTGGCCTTGTTTGCTGGCGACACGGTGGCGGGTAAGCCGCCACGGGGCGGCTTACAGGCGGTGTCTGACTTCATAGAAACCGGCGTGCCGCAGGCCGAGCGCGAGCGCGCCAGCGAGGTGGTGCTGCGCATTTTGAACGGAGCGCTCTGGGAGCTGGCCCAGTTGGCGCGCGAGCAGGCGGGTTTGCCAGCGATGAAGCAAGACGCGGCGGCGGACCGCTTCATGGCGCAGGCCTTGCTGGCCTTAAGCGACTGTTTTTTTTACCCCGCGCCGCTGAGCTTTGAGTTGACCGGCTTCGATCAAGTGCAGGCCAGTGTGTTCCAAGTCGCCCGTGCGCCGGGTAAACGCATTGTTTATGCTGGCTGTGCCCTGCTCATCCTCGGGGTCTTTGCCATGCTGTACGTGCGTGAGCGCAGGCTTTGGGTATGGTTGAAGCCACAGGGCGACGGTAGTGCCGCCCTGATGGCCATGAGCCACTCTCGCAAGACGCTAGATGGCCCCAAGGAGTTTGAAGTGCTCAAGTCTCAATTGATTGGTACATCGCCATGACCGCCAACCTCCGTGCCATGCAGCGCCCGCCCATGCCGCTCGGGGTGCTGCAACGCAGCCCCTGGGATTGGGCCTTTGCGGCCCTGGTACTCGGTGGCGCCGCCTATGCGCTGTGGCGCTACCACGCGGGCATGGATGGCTATGAGCAGGCCATTTTGCTGCTGGCTGCCCCTGCGGCGATCGCCCTGGGCTGGTATTGGCGGCCGGTGCAGGGGCTTATGTTGATAGTGACGGTGCTGGCCTTGGTCGGCATCAACGCCTACCAAGGCAGTTTGGCGCGCGCCGAGCAGGTATTTGGGCTGAAATACTTTTTGTCCAGCCAATCGGCCATTTTGTGGATGAGCGTGTTGTTTTTTATGAGCACAGTGTTTTACGGCTTGGGCTTGTTTGCGCGCAGGCAGGCTGGGGCTTTGGAGCTGATTGGCTCGCGCCTAGCCTGGCTGGCGGTGGTGATGGCGCTCACCGGAACCCTGGTACGCTGGTACGAAAGCTATCTGATTGGTGCGGATGTGGGGCATATCCCGGTCAGCAACCTGTACGAGGTGTTCGTGCTGTTTTGTTGGCTGACGGCGGCGTTTTACCTCTACTTTGAAGCCCAGTATCAAACCCGCGCGCTGGGCGCTTTTGTGATGCTGGTGGTGAGCGCGGCGGTGGGCTTTTTGCTTTGGTACACGGTGGTACGCGAGGCGCATGAAATCCAGCCCCTGGTGCCTGCGCTGCAAAGCTGGTGGATGAAGCTGCACGTGCCAGCCAACTTCATCGGCTACGGCACTTTCTCGCTCGCCGCCATGGTGGGCTTTGCCTACTTAGTCAAACAACAGGCCGGGCCCACACCCTGGCACCGGCTGACGCCCTTGTGGCTGCTGGGCATGGTGTTGTGCTTTTTGCCACTGGTATTTCGCAACAGCAGCGCGCAGCCGGGGGGCCGCTACTGGCTGGTTTATTTGGGCATTTCGGCCCTCATCGTGGGCGGTATTTTGCTGGGCCGCAACCGCATCGCGGCGCGGTTGCCCGCGCTGGAATTGCTGGATGACCTGATGTACAAGTCCATCGCCGTGGGCTTTGCCTTTTTTACCATTGCTACCGTATTGGGTGCGCTGTGGGCGGCAGACGCCTGGGGCGGCTACTGGAGCTGGGACCCCAAGGAGACATGGGCGCTGATCGTGTGGCTGAATTACGCGGCCTGGCTGCACATGCGCCTGGTCAAGGGCCTGCGCGGCACGGTGGCCGCTTGGTGGGCCTTGGCCGGGCTGGCGGTGACCTCGTTCGCCTTTTTGGGGGTGAACATGTTTCTGTCGGGTTTGCACAGCTACGGCACACTGTAGGCACGGCGGGTTTTTAGCTCATCGGTTTTTCGTGACGCGCTCGCAGCGCCTACTTTTTGGGAGAACAAGCATGCTCGTCCACACCCGCAACCAGGGTTTCAACCACGCCCTGTCCAGTGAGATCACGCCGCAAGCGGCCTACCTGCGCCGCCGCGACATCATGCAGGCCGCTACCGCGCTGGCCCTGGGTCTGGGCACTGGCTTGGAGGCAGGGGCGCAGACCGTGGCCCGGCCAGGCAAACTGGCGCCACTGGCCGCCGAGCGCTCCAGCGTGGCCGGTGCGATCAGCCTGGACAAACTCACCGAGTACAAAGACGCGACCAGCTACAACAACTTCTATGAATTCGGTACCGACAAGGCCGATCCGGCGCAAAACGCGCACACGCTCAAGATTTCGCCTTGGTCGGTGCAGGTGGACGGTCTGGTCAAAAAGCCAGCGAGCTACACGCTGGAAGACCTGCTCAAGCTGTCGGCGCAAGAGGAGCGCATTTACCGCCTGCGCTGTGTGGAAGGCTGGTCCATGGTGATTCCCTGGGTTGGCTATTCGCTGGCCGAATTGATTAAAAAAGTGGAGCCCCTGGGCAGCGCAAAGTACTTGGAGTTCACCACTCTGGCCGACCCCAAAACCATGCCCTTTGTGGGCTCGCGCACGCTGGAGTGGCCCTATGTGGAAGGCTTGCGCTTAGACGAGGCCCAGCACCCGCTAACCCTGCTGGCCTTTGGTATGTACGGTGAGGTACTGCCGAAACAAAACGGCGCGCCATTGCGTCTGGTGGTGCCGTGGAAGTACGGCTTTAAAAGCGCCAAGAGCTTGGTGCGTATTCGCTTCACCGACCGGCAACCCGGCACCGCCTGGAACAAGGCCGCGGCGCAAGAGTATGGCTTCTACTCAAACGTCAACCCCCAAGTCGATCACCCGCGCTGGAGCCAGGCCAGCGAGCGGCGTATTGGCCAAGAGGGCGGCTTGTTCGCCAAGCGGCTTAAAACCCAGCTATTCAACGGCTACGAGGCCCAAGTGGCGTCGCTGTATGCGGGCATGGATCTGAAAAAGTTTTACTGAGAGCCGCTTTGGTTGCCAAACCCTTGCCCGTGTCGCGTGCGCTGCTACACCCGGCGGCCAAGCCCCTGCTATTCCTGGTGTGCCTGTTGCCGTTTGGCTGGCTGGTTTACGGCGCCCGTACGGGTGGCCTGGGCGCCAACCCCGCCGAGTACCTGATTCGCGCCACGGGCGATTGGACTTTGCGCCTGCTGTGCCTCACGCTAGCGGTGACGCCACTGCGCCAGTTGAGCGGCTGGCCAGCGCTGGCGCGCTTTCGGCGCATGCTGGGGCTTTTTGTCTATTTCTACGCCGTGCTGCATTTGCTGAGTTACAGCGGCTTTGACATGGAATTTGACCTGGCCGACATCGTTAAAGACATAGGCAAGCGGCCTTTTATTCTGGTGGGTTTTAGCGCTTGGGTTCTGCTCACGCCTCTGGCAGCGACTTCCTTTAACCGCGCCATCAAGACGCTGGGCGCGCGCCGTTGGCAGGTGCTGCACCGCTTGGTGTACGGAATTGCCGGCCTGGCCCTGCTGCATTTTTTTTGGATGCGCGCAGGCAAAAACCATTTCACCGAGGTAGCGGTGTATGCGCTGATCGTCGGCGCCTTGCTGGGCTGGCGTGTGGTGTGGCGCTGGCGCCAGCGCCGTTCACGGCTGCGTCAAGCGTCGCCCGGTTGAACCAAGTGTTCGCCCCGCATCTGGGTGGCGTTGTCTTCTCGCTCGCGGATTAACCACGTGCGCTGTCCGTGCACCAGCACCTCGGCGGCACGGCCACGGGTGTTGTAGTTGCTGGCCATGCTCATGCAATAGGCACCCGCTGATAGCACGGCCACCTGTTCCCCCTGCTGCACGTTCAGCAGCCGGTCATGGCCAATCCAGTCGCCGCTTTCGCACACCGGGCCCACCACTTCGTAGCGCTGGGCGGGCGCTGGCGTCAGCACCAGGGGCACGATGGCATGGTGTGCGCCGTACATAGCGGGCCGGGGCAGGTCGTTCATGGCGGCGTCAATGATGCAAAAGTTCTTGCTCTCTCCCGGCTTGAGATAGAGCACTTCGCTCACGCAGACGCCTGCGTTGCCCACCAGTGAGCGGCCCGGCTCGACCATCAGGCGGCGCTGCCCGTAACCACGCGTATCCAGCCGCTGAAGCAGTTGCTGCCAAAGCGTGTCGGCGCCCGGCGGAGCTTCGTCCTGGTACTGAATACCCAAGCCACCACCAAAGTCGATGTGCTCGATAGGGATGCCCACCGCCTCGATCTGATCCACCAGGTCCAGCATGCGATCAACCGCCTCCAGATAAGGTTTGCCATCGGTGATTTGGGAGCCGATGTGGCAATCAATGCCCACCACCCGCAGGCCCGGTAGCGACGCGGCGTGGCGGTACACCGCGAGCACCCGGTTATGCGCAATACCGAATTTGTTACCTTTGAGGCCGGTAGAAATGTAGGGATGGGTTTTGGG